>JAABUH010001394.1_pt1 | contig 27403 bp, 30 predicted proteins | sample 5559121 | NCBI WGS metagenome assembly JAABUH01 (sample SAMN10711871, study PRJNA513364) | rock metagenome | isolation source: Antarctica rocks | place: Antarctica: Victoria Land, Battleship Promontory nord | collected 2015-12-28
TACCACATGCGGCTGGCGATGTTCTTCTCTTCGGCTCCCACTGCATCCGCATAGATCGCCGTGGTGGAGAGCTGGGCGTGTCCCAGCCACTTCTGCACCATGTTTAGCGAGATGCCGTTCGTGACCGCCGAGACGCCGAACCCGTGCCGCAGCCCCTTTGGGCTGACCTGCGGCCCGTCTCCCAGGTCCGCCGCCGCCATCACCTCCTTGACCTTCCGCCAGGCGGTCGTGCGCTCCCATGTCCATATCTTCACCTTGCGGCCCCGCCCGCGCTTCGCTTCGGTCTCCCGCACGTTGTGGACCAGGTCTAGGGCGTCCAGTAGGGTGGGGGAAATGGGGACGGAGCGGTAGACGCCGTCTCGGCGCTTCTTGAGGCTCTCGAAGGTGACGGTGCCGTTGGCAAAGTCCACGCGGTCGCAGGTGAGGGCCAGGGCCTCGCTGATGCGGCAGCCGGAGAAGTGCAGGAGATGGCAGAAGGTGCGGATCTCGCGTGGCGCCCGGTCGGCGGCCTTGAGGAACGCCTTGCGCTCGTCTGCCGTCAGGTACTTGCGGTTTCCCGCCTGGTCAAAGAGTTCTCCAGCCACTGTTGTGCCCCCTTTTTATGCTTCTGCAACGTCTGCCGCGAGTAGTGTTGCATATTTCGGAGTAAAGAGGCCGTTTTCCTGCCGTTTCGGGGATCAAACAGGGGGAATCTGCAACAGAATAGGTAATTCTGTTGCAGCGAGTGAATGTCACCAACGGTTGCTCATCGTTCTCTATCAGAGAATCTCATATGGCATAATAACGTTTGAGTTTGTCGCTCATCGAGGTACTCCAGGACTGTGGTAAGAACTAGAATACCCGACGGCAACCTCAGACCCGCTCAAACAAGTTGTGTACGGTAGTCAATCCCTTATCCAAAAATCCGCAGCGGGTCATCCGCTGTTCATAATGCCATGTGAATACGGTAGGTCGCTATGGTATAGTTGATAGGGACTCCGGACACGGCGCTTGCGCCGACCGGCCCCGCCTGCGCCCCTCGACGCAGGGCCATAAGGAGGAAAGTGCAATGGTTCTTTCGCGCAAAAAGATGGCGTTGCTGCTCGGGGCAATCGCGATCACACCGGCGGTGATCTTCTCCGTCGCCACCAAGACCCGTGGCTCCGACCACGCCGACACGCCAACCATCGCCAAGACGCCCGGCGCAGACTTGACCGACGTGTTCGTCTTCCCCAGCCCGACCAACCCGAACAACGTCGTCCTGGTGATGGACGTTCACCCCCTGATCCCGACGGGCATGTCGGCGGGCGTCTCGTTCGACCCCGACGTGCTGTACCAGTTCAAAATTGACAACGTGGGGGACAACGTCGAGCATCTTGTGATACAAATGAAAGCCACCGGGACAGGACCGAATCAGGTCATCGCCGTGGCCGGGCCGATGGCGCCTGCCATGACGGGAACGCAGTCCGTCCTGCTGGTCCAGAACGGCCTGACTACGGGCACGATCAACCAGACGTTCTCGCCCCAGCCCGGCATCAAGGTTTTCGCCGGCGCGCGTGAGGACCCGTTCTTCTTCGACCTGAACCAGTTCTTCAAGATCCTGCCGGACCGCGCCTCGCCGCTGACCGGTGTGGCCGACCCCACGCCGAACACCCCGAAAGCCACTACGTTCAACGGATTCCCAGGGACCCCGGCGGCCTCGGACTTCCTGGCCGGGTACAACGTGCTGTCCATCGTCGTGGAGCTGCCCAAGTCGCAGCTCATCGGCAGCGGCGGAGGCAAAATCGGCGTCTGGTGTACGACCAGCAAGTAAGCCTGGGGCAAAGGAGCAAACACATGAACATGAACGTAATCAAAGGACTGGCTTTTGCCGCTGGCCTGCTGGGCGTGACACTCGTCGCCGGCTGCGGCGGCGGCAGCGGCGCCTCCGGCACGGTCAACACTGGAAACACCGGTACGCCCGCCCCGCACGTCTTCGTCCAGATAGACCGCCTTTCGAGGCCCGCGATCAACGAGGTCTTCGCCACGGTCGCCAACAACCGCCACGCGGTCAACCACACCCTGAACAGCCCCACGGATGATGCCAGCCCGACCGGGCTGACCAGCGACATCCAGAGCTTCATGACCGGCACGGCGGGCCGCTCGGCGGCCATCACCGCCGTCGTCCAGAAGGTCCTCATCCCGGACGTCATGCGCGTGGACCTGTCGCAGAATACCACCAAGGCGGCCTACCTCGGCGTCGAAACCGCCGGGGCCACGGGCAGCGCGTTCGGCGGGCGGGCGCTGACCGATGACGTCATTGACATAGACCTGGGCGTCATCTTCGGCAACACCATCCCGGCCCTCGGCCTGGCGCCGGACGACGGCAAGGAGATCCCGACCCTGACGACCGACAACGTCGGGTACGACAAGCACTGCACCCTGACGGCCTTCCCGTATGTCGGGGCGCCGCAGTAAAGCCTCGGACACAAGTAAAGCCTCGGACACACCGAGGGGCCTCGTGACTGACGCGAGGCCCCTCGACGCACTTTGACCCCCTATGGCACTTTGACCCCCTATGAAGCGTCCCCTCCTCAGCGTCATCGCCGCCACCGCCCTGCTCGGGCTTGGCCTCGCGGCCTGGACCCACATGGCCCCGAAGGCCGCCCCGCCGCGCCCCGCGCCGCCCATCGAGCGCGCGCCCTATGACCCCACCCTGACCTACAAAATGGTCGCGTTCTACCAGGGCCGCGTCCGCATGAACCCGCAGAACGGGGCGATCGAGTGGGCGCAGCTTGCGGGCGCCTATCTCCAGCGCTGCCGCGAGACGGGCGACATCGCCGACGCCCTGCGCGGCGAGGCGGCGGCGAAGCGCTCGCTCGCCATCCGCTCGGTCAACAACGCCCCCGGATGGGACGCCCTGGCGCGCAGCCTGTTCACGCAGCACCAGTTCGCGCAGGCCGCGTCGCTCGCCCGCGTGACGGCGGCGAAGTATCAGGACGATCCCGATGCGCTGGCGGGGTATGCCGGGGCGGCTTTAGAGCGGGGGGACTATGCGGTGGCCGAGGACGTCCTCCGGCACCCCATCGTCGCGGGCGCGGACAAGCCCGATCCGGGCGTCCAGGCGCTCCAGGCGCGTCTCCTCGACATCAAGGGGCGGCCCGCCGAGGCGCTCAGGCTCCTGCGGCTGGCGCAGTCCGAGGCCGACGGCAACCTGGACGCGGCGCGCGAGAACGTGGCTTGGTTCCACATGCGCGTCGGCGATGAATTGGCCCGCATGGGGCGGGCGGACGATGCCCGGAGGTCGTATCTGGAGGCCCTGAGCATCTACCCGCACGATTACAAGACGATGACCGGCCTGGCCCGGCTGGCGGCGGGACGTCAGGACTGGCCGGGCACGATCTCCTGGGGACTCAAGGCGGAGCAGGTCGTGCCGACGCCCGAGGCCGTCGCCCTGGTCGGCGACGCCTATGCCGCGTCGGGGGACCGGAAGGATACCGAAAACCAGTACCGGCTGATCGAGGCCATGGGGGCGATCTCCCGCGCGCAGAGCATGGTGTACGACCGCTACCGCGCCATGTTCGACGCCAACCACGGCCGGCATCTGGAGGAAGGCCTGGAACTCGCGCGGCGCGAGATGAAGGTCCGTCAGGACGTTTACGCCTATGACACCCTGGCCTGGGCATCCTATAAGAACGGCCTCCTGCCCCAAGCCGCCGCCGCCATGGAGCAGGCGCTGGCACACGGGACGCAGGATGCCTCGCTCTTCTATCACGCGGGCGCCATCGCCGGGGCGCGAGGGGACCGCGCGCAGTCGGACGCCTACTTCTCCCGTGCCGCCGCGCTCGACCCGTATTTCCGCCCGTCCGCACCCGCCGTTATGCAGCATCCTTACGGGGGATTCTAGCCTTTTCTTGTGGCGCCGCCTGCCGCCCTCTCCGGCAGCGGCTTCTCCGTCTGCAAGGCGTACTCGTGATGTCGTCGGACGTGAGTGGCGGCAGCTCGATCTACTTGTAAACGTCGCGGACGGCGATGGCGAGTGTCTCCTCCGCCGAGGCCGTCCTGCTGCGTCCCAGCTTCTGGGCGATGCGGTACAGCATCAGGTGGGTCGCGACCGGGACGCGCAGCGAGAGGCTGCGGTCCGGGATGTCGGTCTCGATGACCTCCTCCGCGTCCTGCGCCGCGAGATGGATCAGCTCGTGCTTGATCCAGTTCTGAAGCCTGCTTGCGTTGTGCAGGTTACGTCCGTTGTGGCTCGTCATAGTCGTCCTTGGGAGAAGTTCTGGCTTCATGATGTCTCTAACGCCGTCAAAACCGCATCCCCTCAGCCCTCGGTAGGAATTGTAATGTAAGTGCAATACAAAGAGAGACAAGAACGCATTCAGTTGTGCGGAGATTGGGTTATAATAAACCTGCCTCTGCCGTCACGACAGGCAGCACTGTCAGGGGGTCTGATGGGATATTTGAGCCGCTCTCGTCTTCTCTCGTGTTTTCGCGCCTTGTTGGCGTTCTCGGCCTTTTTGGGCCTGCTCCAGCCCGCCGCCGCCCACCCGATGGGCAACTTCTCCATCAACCACTACGCCCGGTTTGAGTCACAGGCGAAGCAGATCACACTGCGCTATGTGTTGGACTTCGCCGAGATCCCGACCGTCACGGAGCGGGATGCCATGGGCGTTTCGGGAAACGCGCCCGTCCCAGAAGCGGCGAAGCAGGCCTACCTGCGCGCCAAGGCGCTCACCCTGCGCGAAGGGCTGGCGCTGACCGTTGACGGCAAACCCGCCCCGCTGGATGTGAAGCCTGTAGCCCTGGAGTTCCGGCCCGGTGCGGGCGGCCTCAGCACCATGCGGCTCGTCCTCGACCTCACCGCCCCCCTGCCGCCGTCCGGCCTAGGAGCGGCGCACTTGGTCTCCTACCAGGACAACAACTACGCCGAGCGCACCGGCTGGAAGGAGATCGTTGCCGTCGGGGGGGCGGGGGCGGCATTGCAGAACTCGTCCGTGTCCGGGAACGACATCAGCAAAGAGCTGACCGTGTACCCGGCCAATCCCACCCTCGCGCCGCCCCAACAAACGGAAGCGACCTTCACCGTGGCACCCGGTGGCGTCTCCGCCGCGCCGGCCGTGGCCGCCGCGCCGCAGCCGCAGGCCTCCAACTCGCACACCCCGCAGGACGCCTTCACCCAGGTCATCGCGCGGCGCGAGCTGACGCCCGGCGTCATGCTGCTGGGCCTGCTGATCGCCTTCGTGTTCGGCTCGTTCCACGCCCTGTCGCCGGGGCACGGCAAGACGATGGTGGCCGCCTACCTCGTCGGGGCACGCGGGACGACCCGCCACGCGGTCGCTCTCGGCGTGATCGTGACAGTGACGCATACCCTGGGCGTGTTCGCGCTGGGCCTGGTGACGCTGTACGCCTCCAAGTACATCGTGCCGGAAAAGCTGTACCCGATCCTGAGCGTCATCAGTGGCCTGGCCGTCTTCGGCGTCGGCGTCTGGCTGCTCGTCTCCCGCCTGCGCGGCATCGCCGACGGCCACAGTCATTCGCACGACCACGCACACGGCCCGGACGAGATCCACCTGCATGCGGCGGAGGGCGGCCACACGCACGACCATAGCCACACGCACGACCATAGCCACACGCATGATGCCGACGGGGGGCACTCGCACGGCTTCGGGCATCACCACCATCATGGCGTCCCCGAAGGGCCGATCACGGCGCGCTCCCTGCTGGCTTTGGGCATTTCGGGCGGCATCGTCCCTTGCCCTTCTGCCCTTGTCGTTCTACTTTCCGCCGTCGCACTGCACCGGATCGCCTACGGCATGGCCCTGATCACCGCCTTCAGCATCGGCCTGGCCTCCGTCCTCATCGTCATCGGCCTGATGGTCGTGTCCACCCGCCATTGGTTCGAGCGCTTCCCCGCCGGGGAAGGGCTGCTCCGCCGCCTTCCCGTCGCCAGTGCGGCGGCCATCACCCTGATCGGCATCATGCTGGTCATCCGTGCCGTAACGCAAGGCGTTTAGGGCGGAAGGCTGGAAGCACTACTTCTACCGCAACGAGGCGCGGGAGTTTATCGACGTGGACACGAACCCGCCGGTCTCGAAGAAGGCACTCCGCCGGTGGTAGGCAGAGTAAATGATAGGCAGAGCAAGGGCCGGGGCGATGTCACCGCCCCCGGCCTCCCCTGATGCCCGCTCCGCTCCGCTCCTTGCGCCATCACCGGCGACGCACCTTCATTATGCACCGCGCGGGCGTGTCGCCGTCCCGCGCGGATGAACGCCGGGTTACAGAGTCGGTTGACGTGAGGTGACAGAACGCTGGTGGAGACGGAGGCAGGCCGCGCCGACGGCGAAGCCGGGTGCGGGAGAGGGACACGCCATGCCGGACCGAATGACCGTGCCGGACCGAACGACCAGGACGCATCTCGCCCTGGCCGCCACCCTCCTTTCCGGGGAAGACGACGGGCCGCTGCCAGGGAGCGTCTCCGAGCAGTTCATCCGGTGCGGCAAGCCGGGGTGCCATTGCCGGCGGGGACAGCTCCACGGCCCCTACTTGGGGTCAACTCACGAAACGGAATAAATCGGGTTCTTCCGTACATTTGGTGAAGAGAACGCTCTCTCGCTTCAGAATTGCAGCAGCATCTGTCAAAGAGGACAACCATCTCATAACTTTACGCTTGCTTTCGCCGCGAAAAGGCACCTCTTTTGCCGTTTTCACCAAATATGCGGAAGAACCATAAATCGTACGCTAAGGCTCTCCCGCAAGGTTTTCCAGCAGGCTTCTAGGGCCTCGGCGTCGAACGTGTGTTTAGTTCGTCTTCTGAACGGAGACCGACCGACCTGGGCGTCGGCAACAGCAGCGACGGTCCGAGCGTTCACCGCCAGGTGTTTATCCCGACTTTGATGGCGTGGCGTGTTCCTCGCTCTCGGTGCGGGTCTGGCCTTCGGCTGCGGAAAAACCGGAATGGCGCGAAGCTGCAAAGCAAGATGATCTGTTCGGCTTCCCCAAACCGGAACGGGTTCCGCTCCATCCGCTCGGCTCCCGTCGCTTCCCTGTCGAACGTTTTTTCTATTGGGCCAATCGCGCAAGTAGAAGAAGCTGGCCGGGGGCGGTTTCGGGGGCTGCGAATACTGACGATTTCAAGTCAAGCACGGCTGTGTCGGCTGCGGGAACTTAGCGGCTACTTGGCTATCACTGTGATGACACCTCTTATAATGCGTAATATGCTACAATCCCCTACTCATTTCCTGGAAGGGGATTTTGTTAGTGTTTACTTGTCCCGAAACAGGTTGAGGGGGAATACTTATGATACTCACAGAAAGCATATTAAGCACAGACCGGCTCATCCTCCGCCCCTCTACCCCGGCTGACCAAGACGCTCTTTGCGACATCTTCGGCGACCCGGAGGTTATGAAGATGTTTGATGTTGGCTACGCCTCCCCACGCACTTTTACCTACGAGGAAACGGGACAATGGATTAAGAACCACATCGGTATTGATATTGCGCCCTGGACCATTCTTCTAAAGGAAAGTGGCGAAGCGATAGGCTGGGGAGGAATTGCATATTGCGCGGACGACCCGCAGCCGCAGGCAGAATTGCTCTATCTCTTTGGACGGGAACACTGGGGGAGAGGTTACGCGACCGAGATGGCTGCCGTTGCTATCGCATACGGCTTCAGCTTTGACGGCATCACCTCTATTGAGAGCGGGGCAGACCCAGACAACGCACCTTCTATCCGGGTTATGGAAAAAGTGGGGATGCTTCGGAGCGGATTAACCGAGGCGGGCAGACTGATCTACTCTGTTGCCAAACCTACTGAGTAATCAACGGCTGCGGCTGAATGGAACGTGCCGGTAAGCCAAGCTGCGGCTCTGGCTATTCAAGCGGTAGGTCTTCAACGGCGGTCCGGGCTTCCTCCACCCGGTCAAGTATCTCTTGGAACGCCTCGCCCTTCTCGCCTTCCTGCCATGCTTCCGAGCGGTCGTCAAAGTAGCCCTGCATCTCCTCTTGCATCGTGTCCAGTGCGGCGCGGGCTTGCTCATGCGGGGCTTTCCATCGCGCCATGCTTGGCATGGTCGGAATGGCGGGCGCGGGCGGTAAACCCTTCGCCTCCTGCTCCTGCATCCGGGCTTGCTGCGTCCGCTGCCGGTATGCCTTTATCTGGAGGTATGGCATGGACAAGGCAGACGGCGAGATCAAGAAGGCCGGTGAACTGGACCCGGATGCGGCGCTCAGGACGACGGTTTGGGATGGGCTGAACGCCGTGGGGCGGGCCTGAGTGTCTTCTGGCCGATGATACCGGTCTACCAGAACAAACGCGCCAAGGCCGTCCTCGCGCTCTACGCGGAAATTCAGGGCGACGAGGACAACCTGCGCGACCTCCTCACAGACCTGGCACTCTGGTCGTCAAGAAGGCCGTCGTGGACGCGCTTCATGATGCGGGGCCGACGGGCTGGAATCCCGTTCGGGCGCAGGTGCGCTGGGGCAGGCGGGTCAAGCAACTGCCCGATCCCCTGCCCGAACTCTACGTCCTCCACGTCACGGGGGTGGCCTGGCGGGTCGGAGTGGACAGGGAGCGGATTAGGGTGTGCGCCGACTGTGGGCGGTTCAAGCCCGTCGTAGGCTTGGTCGCTGTTGACGAGGCGCGTCGGGACGGGTCTGACTCCTTCCACGCCGACCTCAACCCGAACATCGTCCCGGTGACCGACAGGGTGTGCACGGTCTTGACTGAACACGGCTTCACCAATTCCGCCTGCGCCGCACGCAAGTTCTGCCCCTGTCTCGCCTCAATCCTTGATGGGAATGTTCCCCCACGCCCGCCTGCCATCCCAACTTCGCTCGGTGAAAACGGAAGGCGAACTCAACAGAACGGAAGGCGAACTCAACAGGACGCTTAGCGTACGATTTTTCCCGTTTCGTGAGCGGACCCCTTTGACGACGTGTACGCGGCCATCGCGAGTGCCGTGCGGTACACCGGCGGGGGCGGCGTCCTGCTCCCCGCACAGAAGGCGGGCATGAAGGCGGGCATGACGAAGGGCCGGGTCGCCGCCATCCGCCGGAAGGTGCTGTCGGGCGAGGCGCTGGAGGGGGACCAGGAGCGGGACATTGCGGACCGCCTGCGCCAGCAGCTCGGGGCGCCGCAGTAGCCCTCACAATAGCCCCTGTGGCTTGTGCCGTTGGCTGTAGTGCCCCTCCAGAGTTTGAGGCAGGGGCAGGGGGGCTGAGGGGGAGAGGCGGACTAAGGGCCGGGGGCAGTGAGACTGCCCCCGGCCCCGTGTCGTGTTTGTCCCTGCTCACATCGCCATCACCGACCATGTGCTCCCCTTATTCCCCGCACTTGCCCGGCTTAACGCCCGGCAGATTGACGCCGGGTTACAAAACGGCTCATCGCAACTCGCGGTATCCCCACAACTCGCGGATGACGGCGATGCCCCGCTGGATCGCCTTGTCAAGCCCGATGATGCTGTCCGCGTCCGTGATGCCGCAGTTCCCCTCCGGGGTGCGGACCCGGAAGTGTCCCGCCTTGAGCGTCACTTCCACCACTTCCGGGGGGACGGCCCCGCCCCGCGTCTGCCCGCGCGCTCGGGTGCCTCCAATCTCTTTCTGCGTCAGGGCATAGCGCACCGTGCCGTTCGTCTTTGCGGCCCGGTCCGCGTGGGTGGGGTAGGACGTGACGCGGAACGCCCTGAAAGGCCCCGTCTCTTCGATCACGCCTGCGGCCTGCTCTTGTCTGTCCTCTTGCTTTCCCTCTTGCTTTCCCTCTTGCATTTTCTCCGCCCTGTTCTTTCTACCCTCTAAGCGTCAGGCGGCGGCAGGCCTCGGGGTCACTTCCGCGCCACGAGAACCGGCTTTGGAAACCTGTCTTGTTGAGCACTTCCCTTGCAAGGGAGATGCCAAGCAGGGCGTTTCCGGCGAAAACCAGCAGGGTGCCCAGGAAGAAACCAGCAGGACGAACAGGGTTAGGGACGGGGGAGGGGCAGGAGAGAGGGGCGGTTAGGGTCTGCGGGCCGGTCCTGCGGAGTTTGCCGAGGCCCTAAAAGAGCGCGCGTCATGGCCGCCCTTCTTCTCGTAAGAGCGGAAGAGTTTTAGGGGGAAAGTCTATAGAGAAGTGGCGCGCCGACATGGAAGAATGTCGGTGCAAGTCCTTCTAGAATTAGGCGGACGGGGGTTATCCCCGTCCGCCCTTTTTTGCCTGCTCCGTCTTCCCCTTTCCGGCGCGGTGCTCACCGCCGGGCTAAACCGACTCCGCATCCATCCTGACGGACAGCTTCACGGCACACCCCTAGTCCGTTTCCATCGGTGCTCGCCCGCAGCCGGGGCAAGGTAGGGCGCTCAGGGCCGCCTCGCGAGTGTACTGCGAGAGGTAGGCGCGCAGGATGCCCAGCGCGCTCAGTCTTGGCGGTGTCACTGTTTCGCATGAGCTTTGTTCTAGTTGCATGAGCTTTGTTCTAGCCGCATGAGCTTTGTTCCAGATCTCTGAACAGCGCACTTCGCGTCGACCGCCTTAAGGCTCCCTTGTACCCTGTTAATACAACAGTTCCGGTCGGTTTACTTGCAAAAGAAAACGTGATCAAGCCGGGTGACTTTTGATGAAGCCGGATGACCAGGGTTGGCTTCGGCGCGGGCGCGGGGCCGCAAGGGAGGAGCGCCCTTCAAGATGACTGCTCCCAAATTGCGCCTGGCCATGGCGGTGATGGGGCAGACAGGAACGAACGTGGGCGACTTGTGTAAGGAACTGGGGATCACACGCCAGACCCTCTATCGCCACGTCGCGCCCGATGGGACGCTCCGGGAGGATGGACGCAAACTTCTCAACGCAAAATGAGCATGGCTTCAAGAAAATAAGCATGGCTTCAAGAGGAGCAAGGCCGCATTGGCAAAGTGTGTGTATTTCGCACGAATCCTTACCGCTCACCTTCAATGGTTGCACACAGTCCTCTACTGAAACGTCCATTTCAGTGCTGACAAGATGATAGAGGGTATTCTAAAAATTATATTAGAGTTATTGCGCGATAGCAAAGTAGTCCCACGGGCGGTCGTCCATTCTAGCTTTAGGCGACTGGGTAGCTCTTAAGTGGCTGCTTTTCCAGGCGGCGGTTGACCAAACCAGCAACAATCCGCGTCAGCCCGCTGTGCCTGTCGTGGTCATGGCGGAAGACCTGAGCCAGTGCCTGAAACTGGTTGATCTGCGCCAGGCTATGCTCCACCACAATCCGGTAGCGCGACAGGTGCGCGTTGAAGGCTTTTTGCTCGTCCGTCAGCGGATGACCCCGGCGCGCTTTGTAGGGCAAATGGTAAGGATGGGTTGGTCCGTTCTTATCCGGGTCCTTCGGGTCAAGCCTCTGGAGGCCGTCGTAGCCTTTGTCCAGCATCACGCCCTCGGTCTTAGGCAGACGGTGCAGCAGGTCGCTCTGGCGCAGAAGCCTCAGGTCATGGACAGAACCGGGGACACTCTTGCCAACCGCTTGGAATGAGCCGTCAGGAGCCACCGCCACCTGCGTCTTGAGTGTATGTGCCTTCTTCTTACCAGAGTAGAAGGGCTTCTGACGACTGTTGCCTTTGTCGTCGTTGCCGCCGGGGCGCTGCACTCTTTGCTCTTTGGCATCAATGACCAGACGCACGTCAGGAAAAGCGTCCATGACCGCCTGCACCGAGCGCAGTTTCTGCCGCTCCTGGGCAGGGCGTTCGCAGACAAAGACGGTGTGGGCCTCAAGCGTCGCCAGCACATCACCCCAATAAAGCCTCTACGACACCTCGCTGGGCGTTGGCTTTGTTCAAGGAGAACAGGAAAGCCAGCACTTCATAGGTCGGATAGGTCCTGAGCCAGACCAGCGCCATCAACAGGCGGGTGCGTCCATCCTGGGAGAACTTGGCTCCGGCTCCCGCTGCACGTTTGCGTTGTTGTCCCTTTCGAGTTAGGGACTGCCGGCGGTCTTTAGCATAGGCGGCGGCGAAGTCCTGATACAGTGCCTCGAAGCCGTCTCGGGTCAGGCCGCTGAGGCTGGCAAAGGCGGACGGGCGGGCGGCGACACGCTCAAAAGTGATCATGGGAGCAGTTTACACCAAAACGGCCTTTTGCTTGCTATCACGCGACAACTCTAATGTTTGTCTGAACCCATTTTGAGGAGTCGTTGCCTCTTAGCTACTAGAAGGCGCAAAGCGCGGTTCACAAACACAGGTTGACATGTCCATAGCTGTTGACGATCATTTGCTGATAGCGGCCCAAAGAGGCGACATGGTTGCGCTGGAACGAGTGATCGCTCAATGCCGGCCCAACCTGCGCCGCTACGCCTCCCGGTACTGCGTGACGACCTCGGACGCGGAAGATGCCGTGCAGGAGTCGCTGATCATCCTCTACCGACGCCTTCCGGCGCTACGCTCAGTAGGGGCGTTCAGCGGGTGGCTGTTTCAAGTGATCCGGCGCGAGTGTCAACGGCTGGCGCGAAAGATGTCCCATCAGCACGTTCCGCTGGATGAGGCTGTCGAAGACAGATACCTGACGACCCGCACGGATATTGAACTGCGCCTTGATATTGCACTGGCTATTCAATCACTGCCCGACATTTACCGGGAAATCATCGTACTGCGCGATTTTGAGGAGTTGACGGTCAAGGAGATCGCCGTTCGCCTCGGCCTGCTGCCGGAAACCGTGAAAACCCGCATTCACCGGGGGCGGCTGCTCATCCGGGAACATCTTTTAGCGTGAACATCATGGAGAATGATGATGTGTCCAACTAAACCGCTCATGATCCATCTGGTGCGGGGGGTGATTGGCATTGCCCTTCTTATCGCGGCCTTTTCGCTCGCGGGCAACCTTCCCCTTATGGCTTTGTTGCTAGGGGGCGGTGCGCTGGTGGCTTTTCGTGGCTGCCCGACGTGCTGGCTTGCCGGACTGTTCGAGGTGGCTCGTGCGAAAAAGCCTGCGCCGCCCGTTGCCGTACCTGTCCATCCGCCGACGCGCGAAAACCTGATCCAACACCACTAGCAAAAAGCCGTTAACCAAACAGGAGAAAAACGATGCTAGAAACATACACTGCCAAACCGGGCCGCGCCATTGTCGCGGGTCTCGTTGCCACGGCCGCCATGACAATGCTTATTTACATGGCCCCGCACATGGGGATGCCCAACATGGACATCGCCGGGATGCTCGGCTCGATGATGAACGGCGGGCAGACGCCCGCCGTGATGAGCGGCCCGTGGCTGATCGGGATGATGATGCACTTTGTTCTGGGAACCTTGCTGTTCCCGCTCCTCTACGCCTATTTTGTCTATGGGCTGCTGCCGGGCAAGCCGTGGGCGAAGGGCCTGATCTGGGGCGTGGCGCTCTGGGCGGTGATGCAGATCATGCCGCTGCCGATGATGGGCAAGGGCTTCTTTGCCAGCAAAACGCCGGAGCCGCTCCTGTTCGTCATGGGTACGCTGATGGGGCATTTGCTTTACGGCGCGGTCTTTGGCGCTCTGGCAGGCCAGCAGGCGCAGCGCAGCGCCGATACGCTGTCCGGCCATTCCCAGACTACGGTCTAAGAATTACGCCCCTGAGAGGGGCGGTCAATCGTTTACAGAGTAGCGGCGGGGACGCTGCCGCCCTGTAGATGCGGGGCAATCATGCCCTGATCTCGTGCCCGGTTCCAAAGGAAAAACATGATGACACTTTCACTCACTCCCCGGCTGGCTGGCGTGTTCGCCGCCGTCGCCCTGGCGGCCTTGTCCGCCGCGCCGGTCGCTCAGGCGGCTCCCACAGGCAAGATGGCGCACAGCAAAAAAATGGCGGCGCACACCGTCTACGTCTGCAAGGACTGTAAAGCCTTCTACTCCCCTGCGATGGCAAAGAAGATGGGCTACAAGGACAGTATGGGACACACGCTGGTCAAGCAGGCCAAAGCGCCCGTCGGGTACATGGACGGCAGCAAGATGAAGATGTGAAGGCACTGACAGAACAAGGCAATGACAGGATGATGATGGTCAGTAGGGTACTATGGGTTAGAAGTTGCACCCAGGATGGTGCGGCGTGACGTCCGTACCGTCGAAGGCACGGGCGCTTAGCCTCTCGCGTTAATCCAGCCATGACACACAAACATCTCCGGATCACCTATCTCCCCACACACACCGTCCTGGCGGACGGACCCAGGGGCGTCTGGAACATCTGTGAGTTTGACGCCGGCTACTATATCCCATGGAAACACGTTCCAGAAACGGAAGCGTTCCGCCCCAACTTCCTTCCCGGCCTCTGCCCCTATAAAGGCGTGTACGTCGGCATGGATCTGCGTCTGCCGGACGGACGCGGCGCAGGGAACCTGGGCTGGCTGTACTGGCTGCCCAGTCCTCTCCTTCCCTTTCTCTGGTACCGGCTCGTCCTGCCTGTCGGCCATCCTGACCTGTGGGTCGAGGAGTGGGAGGCGACGCCTGCCGGGCAGAACGCCCAGGAACAGGAAGTGACCTGATCAAGACACCCCGCACCCTACTGTTTCTTCTGGCCACCGGAGCCGTGCTGGTCTCCTCCGCCCTGGTGGTCCGCTCACGCCACGACGCCGGCGTGAGGGCCGCGACACGCGTCGCCGCCGGCGGCGACACGGTGGACGCCCGCAAGTCCGACGGCTCCTACCGATACACCAACCGGCTCATCCACGAGCACAGTCCCTATCTTCTTCAGCACGCTCATAACCCGGTGGACTGGTATCCCTGGGGGCCGGAGGCGTTCGCCCAGGCCAGGCGTGAGAACAAGCCCATCTTCCTCTCGGTCGGCTACTCGACCTGCCACTGGTGCCATGTGATGGAACGCGAGTCGTTCTCGCAGCCGGAGGTGGCGAAGGCACTCAACGCCGATTTCGTCGCGATCAAGGTGGACCGCGAGGAGCGGCCGGACGTGGACGACGTCTACCTAAGCGCGGTGCAGATCCTGACCGGCTCCGGCGGCTGGCCGGAGACGACGCTGCTCCTCCCGGATGGGCGCCCTTTCTACGGCGGGACGTACCTGCCCAAAGCGGACCTTCTGCGTCTGCTCGCCGGAGCGGCGGCTGCGTATCACAGGCAGCACTCCGAAGTCGTCCTCAGCGCGGCCCGGATCACCGCGCAGATGCGAATAACCGCAGCGGCGCAGGACCGGGGCGTGGGGCCGCTGACGGCGGCCCTGCCGGCGGAGGCCGTGCGCGAGGCGGTGGCGGCTCTGCACGACCGCTACGACGCCGTGCACGGCGGCTTCGGCGGGGCGCCCAAATTCCCGCCGCATGCCAGCCTCGCCCTGCTGCTGTCGCCCGGCGAGAGGGAGGACCCGCGAGCGCGAGCGATGGCCCAGGGAACGCTTGACGCGATGGCGCGAGGCGGCATCCGTGATCACCTGGGCGGCGGCTTCCACCGCTACGCGACGGACGCCGGCTGGAAGGTCCCCCACTTCGAGAAGATGCTCTACGACAACGCCCTGCTCGGCAGGTCCTATGCCGCGGCCTACGCGCTGACGCGGGACGTCCGGGACAAAGACGTTGCGGACGGCCTCTACGGCTGGGTCACACGCGAGATGACGGACCCGCAGGGCGGTTTCTACTCTGCCCTGGACGCCGACTCCGGCGGGGAAGAGGGCGGCACCTACGTCTGGACGCGCCCTGAGATCCTGGATGTTCTTGGCCCGCAGGACGGTGCCCTCTTCGCCCGTGTCTACAGCGTCGCCGACGGCGGCAACTACAACGACCCGGCGACGGATCAGCCGACCGGCAAAAACATTCTGTTCCTGGCGAAGCCGCTGGATCAGTACGCCGCGGGCGAGAAACAGGACCCGGCCCCGTTCGAGGCCCGGCTGACCGCCCTGCGCGCGAGGCTGCTGGCCGCGCGGCAGAAGCGCGTGCAGCCGCGCCGGGACGACAAGGTGATCGCCGGCTGGAACGGCCTGATGATCGGCAGCCTAGCGCGGGCCGGGCGGGATCTGGACGAGCCAGAAGACACGAAGAGGGCGGAGCGGGCGGCGGCGTTCGCCACGACGACGCTGATGCGGCCAGACGGCACGCTTCGGCGCGACTGGCGGGCCGGCCGCCTGGGGCCGCCGGCTTTTCAGGACGACTACGCTTACCTAGCGGACGGGCTGCTTGATCTGAGTGAGGCGACCGGGGACAGGCGCTGGGCGGCCGCCGCCCGGCGTCTTACCGATACGATGGTGGCGCAGTTCTGGGATCGGACGCATGGCGGATTTTTTGAGGAGGGCGGCACGGACGGGCTGCTTGTGCGCCTGAAGGACCCGTATGACAGCGCCCTGCCCTCCGGAAACGCCGTCGCGGTGCGCGTGCTGGCCCGCCTAGGCCGGCTGACCGGCGCCCCGAAAGACACGGCACTGGCCCGCGCCGCGGTCGCCGCCTTTCAAGGAACATTACAGCGATCACCCACGTCCGTGCAGACGCTGGCACTGGCCGCAGAAGACGCGTTGGGGAACGCCGCAGTGCCGCCGGTGTTCAGCCTGGCCGCCCCACCCTCGCCGGCAAACGACGTGGTCCGTCTCCGCGGGACCGCCCTCCCCGCCCGTGTGCGGGTCGGCGGGCGCCTGCGCGTCACCCTGACGCTTCGCATTCGCGCCGGGTGGCATGTCAACGCGCACGGGCCGGGTCAGCCCGACCTGATCCCGACCGGGGTGACCCTGGGGCGCGGGAGCCTCGAAGCCACCCCGGACGGAGCCATCTTCTACCCGCCGGCTCAGGAGGTGCTGCTGGGAGGGACGCGCCTGGCCGTTTACCGAGGGACGGCGCTTATCACTATTCCTCTAACCGTCGCGGCAGACGTCAGTCCCGGCCCGGCCATGATTGCCCTACGCATCCTGTACCAGCCCTGCAGCGACCGCGTCTGTCTCGCGCCGGTGACGCGGGAGATCCGTGTCCCCGTGACCGTACTGCCGCCGGGACAGTGACCAAGCAGTGACCAAGCAGCGACCAAATGTTAAGAGGGGTCCGCTCACGAAACGGAATATGGTAGTGGTCTAATATCGGTTGTTGTTTAGTTCGCTTTGGTAAACTTTTGGCATGGTCATCCAAGTTCTTCACTGCCGCTACTGCTAGAGCCAAGACGTCATCCGCCACGGCACAGACGCCAATGGCACCCAGCGCTATCTCTGTCTGGTGGCCGGTCCCTCCGGCTCGGGCAAGTCGGCGCTTGCGACCCAGTTCCTGGCCGAAGGAATCAAGCAGGGCGAACCGGGCGTGATCGCGATCTTCGAGGAGCGCCCGGTGGACTACGTGAGCCGGGCGGACCACCTGGGCCTTGGCCTGGATGAGAGCATCGCCGAGGGGAGGTTGAAAGTCCTGTACCTGCGCCCCCTGGACCTCTCGGTGGACGAGGCTCTGCGGTCCCTGCTGGATGCCGTCAAAGAGCTGGGGGCGCAGCGGGTGGTCATCGACTCCATGACCGGCTTCGAGCTGGCGCTGGCGCCCGCCTTCCGCCAGGACTTCCGCGAGTCTCTGTACCGCCTGATCGTGGCGCTGACGGGGGCGGGGGTGACGGTGCTGACGACGGTCGAGACGGTTTCTTCCTTCACGGATCTGCGCTTCACCCCCCATGCGGTCTCCTTTCTGAGCGACGACATCATTTTGCAGCGCTACGTCGAGATCGAGGGCCAGCTCCGGCGGATCATGCTGGTGGTCAAGATGCGCGGCGGCAACCACAGCAAGGACATCCGGGAGTACGAGGTGACGTCGGCGGGCCTGGTCGTCGGCGAGCGCCTGTCGGGTTACAAGGGCCTCATCAGCGGCCTCCCGGAGCGGCTGGGGTGAAGGCTTGGGAGACTGCTCAGAGGCGGGTTGCTCAGAGCGGAAAGAGGCAGCTCTTGGCTGATGACACAGTGAGGCAGTTTACGGAAGGGCAGGAGCAGGGTGCGGAGACGAAGAACACCGAGAGGCTGGCGATGAACGAGAGGCTGGTCATCGCTGCCGTCACCTGCGAAGTGGACATGCGGACAGGGCACCCAAGTTCCTACGCTGGCAGGTGGAAACATGCCTTGGTCACCCTCGGGATCGTTGGCACGCACAGTTTGACTTTCTGGCTGAGGACGTTCGTTGCAGCTACCGGGACCGGGCCACGGCGCTCCTCCCTACGTTCGTGCAGGAATGGCAGAACGACGAGCATGAAACGCGTTATCTCAATTCCTGACGGGGTAAGGGCACAACCGCCACGGTACCCATAAGTGCGCGTTCGATGAGGTCTGCCACGACCGCCGGCGCTTCGAGGGGAGACAGGTGGCCCACTCCGGGCAGCATCGTCATATGCCCATCGAGCAGGCGCGCGAGGACTTCACGCTGGAGCAGACTCGCTGGCACCACGGGATCGGACGTGCCGGACGCCACCAGAACGGGCACGACCACGCGAGGCATCTGTGCTGAGAGGTCCTCGCGGCTGCCGTGCCGTAGCCAGGCGTCCCACGAGGGCGGGGAGCTTCGGAGGCTGTCTTCCACGGCCTGCTCGAAAAGCGGCACGGGCAGCGGCCGCGCCGTGATCTTGTGGACGGTGGCCTCGGCCTCCGCGCGATCGGCATGACCGCGCAGAAGCCGCTCCCGCACAGTATCTTCCATAGGCTCGGGAGTCGGCGGCGAGGGGGCCAGCAGAACGAGTGAGGCGAGGCCCACCGGCTGACGCGCCGCAAGGGTGAGCGCGATCTTTCCGCCCATCGAGTGACCGACCAGGATGTAATGCTCAAGGCCCATCGCGCCGATTAGGGCAGCGACGTCGTCCGCGCCATCGGCTGCGGCGTAGCCGGATGGGGGCGCTTCCGACTCGCCGAACCCGCGCAGGTCCGGTGCGACACAGCGGAAGATCTTTGGCAGGCATTCTATCACGGGCCGCCATGCTCGCGAGGAGCCGCCGAAGTAGTGCAGGAACACCAGGGCGGGCCTCGAGGAAGCGCTGCCGCCTCGCTCCTCGACGTTCAGCGTAATGCCGTTGACGCGGCGATGCATGGCTAGACCTCGACCTTCAGGTGCGCGGCCCGCTCGGTGATGGAAAACATCTCGCCGTGCGGCACGATGGTGATGCGGCCGAACTCCCGGAGCAGTTCCCGATAGGACGCCGCCACGGGGCGCGGCTTGCGATTCAGATCGTACAGGCCACAGGGATTGACAGTCCCACGCTTCTCTGCCAGCTCGATGTCCCAGTCAATCTGGTCGGTCAGGCTGTACCAGGTGAAGCCGAGCACGGGGACGCCGTCCTGGCGCATCCGCATCACGTTGACCCATTGCTTCCACAGCCAGGCAGGCGCCTCGCCTGCCTCCATGACGTTGGTCTCGGTGTGCATGACGGGCTTTTTGTAGCGCTCGTAGTACCGCCGGGTGATCTGATACCAGCCCATGACGTCCTGCGCCTGACACAGACTCCCGTCGGGCAGCACGATCCGCTCGTTGCGCCCGTAGTAGTCGTTGCCCATGACCTGATAGCCGGGCGGCTCACCGGCCATAAACCAGTCGTACTCCGCGCGCGTCAGCCCGTTGTCCATCATGTACATGCAGACGTCGGCGTCAGGCACATGCGCGTACAGCAGGTCGAGCGACAGCAGGCACAGCTTGTTGCGAAGCTTGACCTCCTGGGAGGGCTGTGCACGGGCGTCGTGTGTGTACTCGGCGCTCTCGCTCTGCACGATCACGACGTCCGGGCGGCACTGCGCGATCCGCTGCGTGGCGAGGATGCTGGCCGCGACGCAGTGCTTGAGGGCCGTCACGAAGCCCGCATCGCTTTTGAGCTGCTCGTTCCAGGTGCCCTGCTTGGCGCTCGCCTGGGCCGTGACGTAGATCTCGTTGACCGGCGTGTAGTAGCGCACCCATGGGTAGCGCTCGGCCACGGCCCCGGCGTAGTCGGCAAAGTGGACCGGCAGTTCGGGGTTCTGGAAGTTCCCCAGCCAGTCCGGCACGCCGAAGTGGAGCAGGTCCAGGATGGGTGTGATCTCCAGGCGGCGCATCTCGGCCATGACCAGGTCGGCGAAGTCCCAGTCGTACTTGCCGGCCCCCAGGTGAGTCTTGTGGTAGGGCAGCCCGTAGCGCAGGACCTTCAGCCCCAGCTCTTTGACCAGCCCCAGGTCCTCGCGCCAGCAGTCGTAGTGCCGGCACTCCTCCAACTGGTCACGCCGGGTCCGCCCGTTGTCTATGGTCGGGTACGAGCACTCGATCCCGGTGGCGAACAGGAAATTGCCGGCATAGCCGTCCGGCAGCCCGCTGCCGTCCGACCCTGCCGCGCCGCCGAACTCGTCCCCGGCGTAGCTGCCGTCCCCATGTCGGCGTTTCACGATGTCGAGAAAGCCTTGTTTGCGTGTCATGTCATCCTCTCCTCTAATCCTCTCCTCTAATCCTCTCCTCGCTGCGCCCGCTCCAGGAAGCGGTCGGAAGTACGCAGGCTGAGCGCCATGATCGTCAGCGCGGGGTTGGCGCTGAGCGCGCTGGGGAACGTCGAGTTGTCCGAGATATATAGATTCGGCACGTCAAAGCTGCGCCCGTCCGGGTCCACGACGGCGGTCCGTGCATCCCTCCCCATGCGGCAGGTCCCGATGGTATGGGCGGAGCGCGGAAAAGACCACAGATCTTGGCCACCCGCCTCGGCCCAGATGGCGCGCATGAGCGCGTCGGCATGGGCGGTCATCTTCTTTTCGTTCTCCCCGGCAGTGAAGTGGACGCGCGGCTTGGGCAGGCCGCGCGCATCCTTCTCGTCGGACAGTTCGAGGAAGTTGTCGGGGCTGGGCAGACAGTCGCCCAGGATGTTGATGCCCGCCGTGTGGTTGTAGCCGCGCATGTGCGCCTTGAGCGCCTCGCCCCACAGCCCGCGCCCGCGCGCTGTCTGCGAGGCGTAGGTGACGGGCATCACGCCGATGGACTGCAGCAGGTAGCCGCCCGCGAAGTCGGCGTCCCCCCAGGCTGGGCCTGCTTTCTGCGGTCGGTGCGTGTCTTCAGAAATCAGCGCGCCGGGGATGCCCTTGTACGGGCGCACGTCCTCCTCGAACCGGCCCCAGACCTGCACGCCGGTGTGCGCCATGAAATTGCGCCCGACTTGCCCGCTCGAATTGGCGAGCCCGTTGAGCAGAAGCAGGCGCGGCGTTTCGACGGCCCCGGCGCACAGGAACAGGGTGCGGCAGCGCTGGCGCTCCTCGTGCCCGTCGCGCGTGTAGACGACGCCCGAAACGCGGCCCTGTTTGTCCAGCTCGATCTGGGTCACGAAGCACTCGGCGCGCACCTCGGCCCCGTGCGCGAGGGCCAGGGGGATGAACGTGACGTCCATACTGGCCTTGGCGCCCGTGCTGCACCCGGCCTGGCAGAAGCCCCGGTTGGTGCAGGCCCGGCGCCAGCCGACGCCGGGCTGATGGTAGGGCGCGGACAGGGCGGCGTTGGCGGCGGGGGAAGTGCGCAGGCCCATCTTCGCGCAAGCGCGCTGCATGAGCTGCGCCGCTCCGTTGAGGGGCAGGGGCGCCAGCGGGTAGGACGTGCGGCGCGGCGGCCCCCACGGGTAGGGCGACGGGCCGGACACGCCCAGGAATGCTTCCAGCTCGTCGTAATACGGCTCCAGGTCTTCGTAGGCCAGCGGCCAGTCGCATCCCGCCCCGAACTGAGTGTGCAGGCACAGGTCGTCCGGCTGGGCACGGGGCGTGTAGGCGGTGTAGTGCAAAGTCGAGCCGCCGACGCCGATGCCGGAATTGTTGTTGCCGAAGGGCGTAGGGTCTGCCCCCGCGCTCAGGCGCTCGTCATTCCAGAACAGTTTCGCCTGGGCGCGCTCGTCCGTGGCGAAGTCGTTGGCCGGGTCCCACCGTTTTCCTGCCTCCAGCGCCACGACTTTGAGGCCAGCCCGCGCCAGCCGCGCCAGCAGCGGCGCCCCGCCCGCGCCAGTCCCAGCGATCACCGCGTCAACGGTCCCGCCCGCGTCAACGGTCCCGCCCGCAGCCTGCGCCCGCATCTCACTGTCAGCCATGTGTACCCTCCCGTGCCTGCGGCTCGTGCGGCTCGCGCTGATCCAGGCCGATGCGGAGCCAGCCGCGCGCGTCGGCCATGCCCGCATAGCCGATCTCTTCTTGAGACATTGGATCGCTGTAATAGCACTCGGCGGCCTCGGCCAGCAGCTCCTCAAAGAAACGAGGGCCGGACAGGGTCTTCCAAACGTCGCCGGACGCTGCGCCCCGCTGAACGGCGCATAGCAATTCATCCTGCTGCGGCCCTTCCAAAGTCACGAACCCGACGCCGTGCCGCATATGCGCGCTCTCATCCAGTCCTTGCAAGCCCTGCCGGTAAGCCTCGCCGTCGGGCGGCAAGGCGTCGTAGCGCCAGCCGTCTCCCTTGCCTTGGGCCAGCCGCTCGTCGATATTGCCCGCGATGTCCAGCGGCGGGGCGGCCCCCGGCTGGGGAATCAGTCGGGCGCAGACCGCCCGCAGGAGGGCGAAGGCCGGGCCGTCGAAAAAGCGGGGTGCGGCCTCGCCGCGCTCCAGCCGTGGGAGGAGCGCCGCCCGAGTCCTCGGCGTCACCAAATCGGTCTGGAGCAGGGCGCGGACGGTGCCTGGCGGGTATGTGTCGGGTTCCATGCCGTTCACTCCTCGGTGTTCTCTCCTTGGTGTTCTCTCCCTAACTGCTGGACAGCTTGCCGCCGGTGACTTCGATCAGGCTGCCGGTCATGAAGCTGCCGTCACTGGATGCCAAGAGGACGTAGGCGGGGGCGAGTTCTTCGGGCTGTCCGGGGCGGGCCAGGGCGACCTCGTGGCCGAAGTTCTGGACTTCCTCGATCGGCATGGTGCCTGGAATGTTGGGCGTCCAGACCGGGCCGGGAACGACGGCGTTGACGCGGATGTTGCGCTCGCCCAGGCTCAAGGCCAGCGACTTGGTGAAGGCATGGATCGCACCTTTGGAGGCGCTGTAGTCAATGAGGATCGGGATGCCGGTCATGCCGACGATGCTGCCCGTGTTGATGATCGCATCCCCGTCTTTCAAGTAGGGCAATGCGGCCTGCGCCATGTGGAAGTAGCCGAAGATGTTGGTCTCGAACGTGCGCCGGAACTGCTCCTCGGTGATGTCCTCGAACTTCTTCTGAGCCATCTGATAGGCGGCGTTGTTGACCAAGACGTTCAGGCCGCCGAGCGTTCCCACGGTCTGCCGCACGGCCTCGCGGCAGGCCCCGGCGTCACGCACGTCTGAGCGGATGACGAGGCAGCGCCGTTCTTTAGCCTCGACCATCGCGCGGGTGGTGTGGGCGTCGTCGTCGTTCTCGTTGTACAGGATCGCCACGTCGGCCCCTTCCAGGGCGAAGGCGACGGCGACCGCCCGCCCGATGCCCGAGTCGGCGCCCGTGATGAGCGCGACCTTGCCCTGGAGCTTGCCGGCGGGTTTGTAGCTGGACAGGTCGCTATCGGGCTGGGGCGTCATGTCCGACTGGCGTGCCGGATAGGGCAGCTTCTGGCCGGGGATGTCTTGGGATTTGGGACGAAATTCTTCGTTGCTCATGGCTGAAACCTCATTCTTTTGGCTTATTCTTTTGGCTTATTCTTTTGGAAAGCGTGGGATGTTCCTCATGCCCGGCTGCCGCCGGCACGCTTCGGCGGCCAGCAGCATGGACAGCGTGGGGGCGGTGAAGTACACCCAGAGCGCGGTCCACGAGTGCGCCATCAAGGCGGACGCGAAGGAGCGCGCCGGATTCAGGCTCATGCTGGACAGCGGCGTCTCGACGACGATGTAGACCAAGATCAGGACACCGGCAAATGCGCCCGCCCAAGGCATCCAGCGCTTGCTGGCGATGGTTTGCAGCAGCGTGTACATCAGCAGGAACGAGATGACGAACTCGCCTCCGAAGGCGACCCACGGCGAGTACTTCGGGACCATCCCCGCCGGCCCTGGCTCCGTCACCACGAAGTTGACGGCGGGGTGGGCGATCCAGCGTGAGAGCAGGACCGCCATGACCGTGACCCCTGTCAATCCTCCGAGGAACTGCGCCAGCGTGTAGAACACGGCATCCCAGGTCGTCATCTTGCCCAGCCGACGGAACGCCCACGTCACGGCGGGGTTGATGTGCGCCCCGGAGCGCCGGCCCCAGGGCGAGTAGGTGATGGCGGTGATGGTCAGTCCCATCCACACCCCGATCAGTCCGCGCCGCAGGACGGGGTCGCCCACGGCCAGCCGAACCGGCGAGGAGGGGTGTTCGACCAGCGTCGTGACGAGGCACGCGGAGCTGATGAAAGCGGCGAGGCCGGCGGCCTCCATCAAGTACTGCCGCCAGTGGCATTGCAGGGCGTCAAGCATCGGGGTCTCCAAAGTGTCCGTCAGAGCTGCCAGGGCGTCAGAGTTTGCCTACCTTGCCCATCATAAGTGCCCGCGTTACCGTCCGACTTCAACGTCACGGCGACGGCCTCATAAGACGTCTACAGGACGCCCTTCGGCATTTACGGAATGCCTGCCGGCAGGGGTGCCTGCGGCGCGGCCGGCTTGTCATGGGTGAAGGCGAGGGCCGGGCAGTTCACGACGATGTTGGCCGAGCCGAGGGGCGAGCCGCCGGGCGCGGTGATGAGGCCCCTCTTCGCCAGTTGCCGGCACTGATTGGCGTCCATCTGGGCGACGTTCCAGCCGCGCGCGACGGCTTCGGGACTCCATTCCGCGACATGGACGTCCCAGAGCGGCGTGTACTGGTCGCGCATCTTCGGGTCGCTCAGGGTGGGAAAGTTCTCCAGCACATTGCGGGCGTCGCCGCCCAGCCGCAAAGACGCCATCAGACCCTCGTTATCCAGGCTGGCGTCTTCGGCGTTGTGGCCGTCTATGATGACGTGGTTCAGGCCCTGGGCAGGGGGACTGGCTTTATGCGTCTGGCCGTTGACGAACGTGAAGAGCGCCGCTCGCGCCGATTTCGACGGGTCTTTGCCGCCGTTGGGGGGCGGCGACGTACTCAGTCCGGGCGTGAAGGTGGCGCGCTCGATGACGGCGGAGCCGGTTGATGTGCGAATTGACGGTGTGTTCGTATCCGTCGTATCCTTGTCCCCAGATCAGGTCCAGCAGTTGGGCGCGTGTGTAGACACGGGCCGGGTGGCTGGCAAACAAGAACAGAAGGTCGAACTCTTTGGCCGTCAGGCTGACGACTTGGCCCGAGAGCGTGACCTCGCGTTTAGCATCGTCGATGACCAAGGGCCCGCCTCGAATGACTTTTTCCCCCTCCGTAAGCAGCTCGGGCGGCGTTCCCCGTGCATCCATGCGCCGCAGCAGGGCTTTGACCCGCGCCAGCAGCTCCCGGATGCTGAACGGCTTGGTCCAATAATCATCCGCACCAGTTTCCAGGCCCAGCACCCGATCAAATTCAGAGGTACGGGCCGTCAGCATGAGGACGAGGGGGTAACTCGGCTCGGCACGGAGGCGGCGGCAGACTTCCAATCCCTCGATGCCCGGCACCGTCAGGTCAAGGATCACCAGGTCATAGGTCTTCGCGAGGGCCTGTTCCAGACCCGTGGAACCGTCATGGGCGATGTCTACGTCATAGCCCACATCCCTCAGATGAAGTTCCACGAGGTGAGAAATATCTCGGTCATCTTCAACAATGAGCACCTTATCAGACGCACTTTTTTGCATGTCGTTTTCCAAAGCACCCGCGGAGACCAGAGCATACGACAAGCACCCAAGGCCCTGACAGAGCGGTGGCAATGTCGGCGTGGCCAGTGAGTCCACCAGCCCGTTCTTCCGAGTACTGGCCGGTATCAGAATAGTATAACCAATAATTGTCACATCCCGGTCACGGAAGCATCACCGTTTGGTCGCCGGGCAGACGAGGAAATGATAAAGATGCGTACCACCTTTCGCAGAAACTTGAACACTTCTCTTGAACACTTCTCTTGAACACTGGTCCGGGGCCACGTCTGGACGCGCAATCCGCAATAGCCTGAGAGCGTCGGGACGCTTCCATGCGGACCTGTGAAATGGGAGAGAACGGCTGACGCAACAAACTGTTTGCTGTCTTCAATGGAAGCGCGGTTCAGGATAGCGAAAAGCCTAAGCCGGGCCGTTTGCCCCCCGACTGATCCGGCTCGTAACATCGGTCAAGTCCCGATCCGTCCCCCGACCGGTGCCAAAACTGGTACTGACAGTGGCCGTCAGCGGTATCACAAAAGTATTGGACGTCCGCGATGAACCCTCGTCTCTAACAGGTCCGCTCGACGCCCTTCCTGATCTGTGCCACGTCGTGCGTCCCACCTCTCGATGGCTTCGCTTCTACGACCTGGACGTCGTCCCCCTGAGCCTGATACCAGGCCATCAGCCCAGGAAAAGCCGCCGCGTCTTTCGCCACGATGCGCCCCGTGACGAGGGACGCCCCTTGTCGTCGGGCTTCCGCCTCAACGCGGGAGAGCAAGACGGCTCCCAGGCTTCGCCCCTGGTGGGCGGGATCAATCTCCAAGTTGCCGACATCGAAATTGGCTTCGCCCGCAAACCGCAGGCCGTTGGCTTCGCCGACCTGATCACCGCGATAGAAGAGCCGCCAGACCCCGATCTCCCCGATCTCGCTCTGGGACTGCCTCAGCCAGTAGGTCCGGCCCCGCGCGTCCTGCACCGGCTCGAACTCCGGCCCCGGCGCCGGGTTGTGCCAGAAGCGCAGTCGGTGGCGCCACTCCTGCGGCTTGTGCCACAGCCAATTCAGCGGATCAGACCAGAAGGACGTCCGCAATATCTCGTCTTCTTCTCGCTTCATGCCTGTCGTTTCAGTTTCATGCCTGTCGTTTCAGTGCCTCGTCCCGCGCTACGCTCTGACCCGGACCTTGAAAAGTGTGCTTGATTCTACTTTCCACTCTCCCTACTTCCCACTCTCCGTTCCTGTCTCCGTTCCTGTATAGCGATAGAGCGTTGCCCGGCTGATGCCCAGCGTCTTGCAGATGTCGGCAATCGGCAAGGCAGGGTCAGCACGAAGTACTCTGGCCTGAGCCAGTTTCTTCCCGTCGAGTGCGGGCTTGCGGCCACCCTTCCTGCCGCGCGCCCGCGCCGCTTCCAGGCCGGCCTTGGTGTTCTCGATCATGTTGTCTCGCTCGAACTGGGCGAAGGCGGCAACGATGTGGAACAGCAGCTTGCCGGTGGGGGTGCGGGTGTCGATGCTCTCGTTGAGGCTCTTGAGTTCGATGCCCTTGTCCTGCAACGTCTGGACGGTCTCGATCAGTTGCTTCAGCGAGCGGCCGAGACGTGAGAGCTTCCAGATGACCAGCGTATCGCCAGGCCGCATGAAGGCCAGCGCCTCGGTCAGCCCAGGCCGCGCTGCTTTGGCACCGCTGGCCTTGTCCTCAAAGATGCGCTCGCACCGGGCCTCTTTCATTGCATCCCGCTGAAGTTCTAGTTTTTGATCCTGCGTACTCACCCGCGCATAACCTACCAGCATGGCTTCCTCCCTTTGATGCTCTCAAAACTCATTGTACCTCAACTTTAGGAGACGTTGATATAAAGACGAGAAAAGAGACAGCGGGTTGAGAGTAACCCTATGGCTTACGGGAGGGTGGGGGAGTTGTCTCTTAAACGAACG
>JAABUH010001395.1_pt1 | contig 27401 bp, 33 predicted proteins | sample 5559121 | NCBI WGS metagenome assembly JAABUH01 (sample SAMN10711871, study PRJNA513364) | rock metagenome | isolation source: Antarctica rocks | place: Antarctica: Victoria Land, Battleship Promontory nord | collected 2015-12-28
TGTTTGAGTCATGCTCCTGCATTTTTTGTTTGCTCTGCTGGTCAGAGGTCACAGGTCTTCCTTGCTCTAGTGTAATGCAGTGTGGTCTTCCGTTTGGCTGCGGTGCAGGCCTTGGACCTGTAGTGGCGTGTGTTGTAATGCCCACTTCTTCAGGTGTTATGAAGTCCAATACCTCCAGCCATTGTGTGTATCCTTTAGCTGCTGCGCCAGGAAGTGTATTGTAGTTGTATGCACTTCCTTTTGCGAATATGCATACTGTCCCTTTAAGTGAATGCCAGCCTGCATCATCTAGTTGTACAGGCTGTCTCTTCTCAGAATCTAGCAAGTACCACTCTTTGCTGACTGGGTGTCGTTTGACACAGACAGCATGTCCATATGCTGGGTCTTCATGTGGCATGTTTCCGCAGTGCCACCTGAGCACAAAGGCATTCTGATCTGCTGGTAAGCCCCTCAGAAACATGTCTGCATTTGAGCCCACTGGGATGTTTTGGGCCACTGGGTATAGCCTTGTGGTTGGTACGCTGTGAAAATGCAGGAAAGCATCAATCATCATGTCTCCAAAGTTTCCGTCCCTTGAGCACCATCCTACACCAAGCCTCAGGTTTTGACCTAGGGCTGTGTTGTCTTTTGCATGCTCTTCGCAGAACTTCAGCATGGTTCCAAGTCGGACTGCATTCTTGCTGAACATTGCATTCAGGGCATGCACTTGACAGAACTTCCTCACTTGATGGTCCATATACAAGCCTGTTGTGCCATGAGCTTGTTGTGTTTGCAGGCCATGTTGCTTTACCCCATTATTAGTTCCCCTTTTGGATCAGAGTGCTGGGACTCAGCGTGTGCGGTCTGTGTGTCATCTTTGCCTCTCCAGATGCACCTTCCTACAAGTTTGAGAGGAGCTAGCAGCATTTCATACAGTCCGGAGACTGCTTTCACACACTTTCTGCCTTGATGCAGCCAACTTCGAGATTCTGAGTGTTGGCACTTGATAAACTTTCTTTGGTAATTTCTGAGTCTTGACCAGTATTTTCCATTAGCGCACTTTGGATGATCAAATTTGCGTAACTGTGTGCGTTGAGTGTTCCATGTCGCATGCAGTACCAGGAGATCTTCATATTTGGACATGAGGTGTAAAATGAGTGTTCCAATCATTAATTCTGTAATACATGTTGCTCCTGTTACACTCATATAAAGTTGCACCTTGTGCACAGCAGGGTCAGTGGAGGAGTGTAAGGTCAAAGCCTCACATAACATGATTAACAAGTACGTTGATCCATTCTCTTGCCCAAGTGTGCAATCGACACGGTACACACTTTTAAGGAGGTAATACAATATCGAGCAATTCATACGCTTCCTGGGTGCTGCTTTGGTCAGCTTCATGATGGACTGTAATAGACTAATGCTGACCAACGCCACCACACGTATTGCCTGAAATGCGACTGTAATTGCACATGGAATCAACAGCCCTACAAGTGCAAAGCTGATGTGTTTGCATGTCTGCAGTATTATCTTCCCTGTTAGGTCCCACTCTGCCAAGCTTCTCTGCATGTGCATGTCATTTGTGAGCGTCTTCACAGCTTGTATTACTTCACTGGACATGTGGATTTCATGACAATGCTGGTGCCAGCTGCACTGTACATGAGGTTGAGTGGTGGGGATCAAGGTTTGGATGATGGGTAACAACTTAGCATGCACAGTATGCATGCCTCTGGCTACTAACCAATATAAGCGTGTCACATGCTGTCCCAGCGGTGTTGCTGAAGGCAGCCTTGGTACATAGTATACACACGTACTGGAGAAGGCTTGCAAGGCACCAGTGCTGCTGTCTGCAGTATTGGTGATGGTGGGGAGGGAGTGTGTTTGCATGTATTGATAGAAACTGGTCTGCTGCACTTTGGCAGCACCAAAGCATGGCTCTACTTGCAATGGAGCATGCTGTACACATTCATGGCAGTCAGCTGTGCTACAAGGCAGGTGCAGTCTGTTGCAGACATGTGCGAGGAGGCTGAAGGTGTCGTGTATGTTGGTGTTGAGAAGGCTGTTGCTGCTTTGGTGGCATCTCAAGAAAGAGGTCCCTACAGGACAGGATAGGGTGAGGTTCGTGTCGTCATAGTACGGCCAGTGGTATTGCAGCATTTCTGTGCGCATACAGGTGCCACTGCAGTAAGGTGTTTGGCATGGTGTGTATAAGCTGTCACTGTTTATCAAAAAGTCACAGCTTCAGCAGGTAGATCAGGTTGAGTCTTGTTGCGTTTCATAGCTTCGTCGCGCAAGTGTGTGCGTTGGCAGTCGTTGTGATCGGCGTGAAAGTGTTCTTGGTTGTGTGATCGGTAGTTGTCTGATCGCCCAACTCCCGCAGTAACCTCTTTCCAGGAGCGGACCCTCGCGGGTGGGCATCTCTGAATAGGCGCGGGAGTGGTATATGCAAGTGCTATCCAGGTTTGTAAGGCAAGAAGCGAGATGGGGCACACAAGAGTTGGGGCATGGCAGCACACACCTGAGGTGCCGTTGCGCAGCTGGTTCTTTCCCACCCCTTGTGTCTTTGAAGCTTGCATGCTTACCACACTTGAAGCGGCGAAAACGCGAAGCAGGATGTTTCTTTTTCTTGCGCTTCTACACTTCTTTCTTCAACCAGCACCTGACCAACAATTTTCAAAAGAACAGAGGGAGCAGGATTTGGCATTATGCCACCTGATTTGGGAACTGTCAGCGCCCCGCGGCAGGTCTGGGACTCCCATGCCAGTGTGTTTGGTTGTGGAGCTTGATGTAGTCAGAAAGCGGGTCTGCATTTGCCCACACTTCAGCTATTGGCAAGCTGGGGACAGGAACCATTTCCTGTTGAATGACCTCATTGACTGGTGGCCACCTGAGGAGCTGCTTCCTTTGACGGTAGTGTGTAAGCCAACAAGGGGTACTGTTGCAGTCCTGAATGACACAGATGATGACAGTAATGATGAGGATGTTACATAAGGTCCACGAACTGTCTGATTTCAGCACATTAGAAAAGCGTAGTACACATGATTACAAGCTACACCTGTGAACCTTTGTTGCTACTCTGTTGACATTCTGAGAGGTTGTGATAAGACTTTGTCCTAGCGTGCTGTTGACCTTGAGCAGGCGGTGTATGTCAGTGACTTCAAGTTGTATCTAGAATTGCAATCAGCACTCAGCGTAGACTGCTTTAGTCACAGTGGTACACATTGTATTGCACACTCCTTGTAACTGATGTGCTGTACTTTGAGACATTAAGTACGCCATTAGTGATGCTTGGTTAAAGTACTTTGTATGTGGTGTGAGCTGAAACTCTGTGAAATATACTGATAGTTTGTGTGTGTACTTGAACACACAGTTTTCAATGAGGTCTGATACAGTTTCAAACTGTGTGTATTCCATGGTTTCAGAAACGGCCAGTCTGCCGTGAGTTTGAAAACTCTGTGTTCCTTAAGACTCTGGTCAGACTGGGTGTCCTGGCTCTAGTTTGCAGGAGTTTTCAAAACTGGCAGTTTTTGACCCAGTCAGCAAAACTGCTGCCAAAATTAGAGACTAATAGTACCCTCTACTGATAAAGAAGTCGACAGGGCTGTATTGAGTACTCGAAGTTCAGCTCATGGCAAATCCCGCCCTAAGGCACCGCTTGTGTGGGGTCCATGTTACAATGCTGCAGCTATGATTGATCACTTGATGGGTACGAATTTGTCATCATGTGGATGTCAAAGCGTATCGCTTTCACATGCATTCAACAACATACTCAGAGTCGGTGTGGTAGAAACCTGAGGGCGTGATCTCATTGAACTACGTTTTGTGGGCAAGTCACTTCTCTTTCATGACAGCAAGAAACTTTTTGAAACTTTTTAGAATTTCTTTCACAATTTCCGATCTGAGATCATCAATAGATGCGTCTAAAGCCCACTTTATAGCTTTCTGTTACCGGTCGGTTAGGGGCGTTTTGTCATCCCAATAACCTGATTTTCGAACCGGCTTGGGACCCCGTTTGGCGAAAACGATGTGATCACTCTGCGCAGCTCGCGACCAACATTTTGCACAGAAACAGTTGCAACAAGCCCCCAGTTGTGTCAATATGCCTCATTCTCCTGAACGGCCGTCGTTGCAACCCCTGTCGACTCTACAAGGCCTGGGTCTGAGCAATGAAGCGACTCTCAACGTTGCTACGAAGCTTGCTCAGGCGCAAAATGCTGGTGCCTCCGAGAACATGCAAAACACCAATTCTGTTATTTCTGCAAAGCCTGATCAGCAGTCACAGCAGTCGAAGCAGTCTAGAGCGATAGGGACTCCAAAACAGGAACAAAGCACCGTCCTCTGCCGAATCTGACAAGTCTGCCGGGTCAGAGCTACTATCAGAGGAAGCAGTGGACATCGACATCAAGCTGTGGCTTCTGCGGGCCCTCTGCATTCTAGACCTGTGAGGGAAAAGAACCCTCCTACGCCGTTAGGCGTGTTAACGGGAACGCGCCATACGGCTTGAACGTAGCCCAAGCCCGTAAGATTTCGAACATTATGCGCTCTACATGCTTGACTCTGGCGAGGTTGACCGGGGTTCCGAAGTATGTCACGGGTTCGACTAGAGAGAAATAGGCAGAAGGAGACCTTTCACTCATTAGCCACGTTGATATTGCCTATTACGATGATGGCAGTGCCTTTTTTGGATGAGGATGACACTTGTGATTCTTTGTACATCTCTGTCTGTGATGTGGCAGGGCAGAAGTATGCGTGACAATGAAAAATTGTCAAGGGGCTGACTGCTGTTGCACCTTGTCAAGATGCAGAGTGTGTGCATCTATAAATCAGCTGAATCTTTGCACATGCCTTGTACATTTGCATATAGCAATGACATGTATGCACTACATGATTCAGCATATCGAGTCAGATGCCTGCATTTTTTGTGCCCTGCAGGACCACCTTGTTTCGCTGGGTCATGTCATGGTCACAATGGATTCAAGCCTATGCATGCATTACAGGAGATTTCAATCATACACACACAGGGACACGCACACACAAATTCTGCAAGAAGCTCTTGCTTGCTGCCAAGAATAAGTATGTCTGGCATGAGCAATAAATACTCTGTGGAGTTGTTTGTGCCCGCTTCGGCGTCATTGCACCGAAAGTTCTGTGGGCGTTCATACACTGCCATTGATGACCATGACAACCCAGTGACTCAGGATGGTTACACATCTATCGTGACCGAGTTGAGTGCCCAAGCTTTAGACTTCACTCAAATTTTGGGATAGCCTTTGCTCAGCGAGAAAGCTGCTGGCACAGTCAGCAGACGACGTCAAAGTGGTAGGACCAAATCTTTTGACCTGGTAACTGCTGTGCTGTGCACTGCATATGACATGTGCAATTCACTGCAGTGAAAACAAAGGCTTGCTGACCGAAAAGGCTTGCTTTCTGTCAAAGGAAAGCTTGCTGAAGCAGCAAGCTTCTGGACCCTGTTGTGCGTACGGTCTTGTTTTATGCCTACTGCTTCAGAGAAAATTGGATACTACTAGTCAAAGCTGGCTAGCTTTACCGAGGGTGTCGCAAGCTATCGTTGCGTATGTCATTCGCGTGCCGCACAGCTGCCAGTTGGGGACCTGCTGTCAGCCTTGTCTCACTGTCACAGACCTGTCGCTTTTACTGGCGCCGCACCGCGCTACAAGCGATTTCTGCGTCAGTACACAGAAAGGTGTGCTGGTTGACTTGCTGTGTTCGGAAGGATCGCCGGTGGCACACAGAGTTCCGCTCCCCATTAAGGTCAAATCTCGCACATATTGCTGGTCCGACTCGTACAAATTGCTGGTCCCTACAATACTTATGGACCCCGCTGTAATAGTAAAATAGGAGGAACATCGAGTTGACGTCCACGCTGAACGCAATATTTTTATTTCTTAGTGGCATGAGTCCGCATAACCAAACCATTTTTCTTTTGTGGGTGAGCGTTGACTGCTTCATCTACCTGAATCTGTATGACAAGACAAAGCGGTAAAACCTGCACACTTTCCCCGTGAGCCCTGGCCAATCCATGTGTGCAGTGTTCCCGCGGGAGTCTGTGTTCCGCGGGAGTATGTGTTTCGCACCACATACGTTGCGATGGTCGTGTGTATTGGGCAAACACATTTCGAGCTGGCTATACAGCCTTCGCTTATGCTGAGGGTCACTGTTGTGCTTCTGTTGATGCATCATGGAGCCATGCATCGAGACGCACCGCACATCGGTAGGTGTACCGTTTACAGCACCTCACAAGCCTACCGACTGCGATTTATTTCTTCTTATCAAGTTGCTCTGCATGTAGAACCCTTGCGGGCTTCTGAGGCGTTTCTGCGGGAAAACGACATTTCGCAGCAGACAACATCGAGTCCTGTCTGCCAGTTTTTCAAGAGCGGACGACAAAATCCAGTGGACTCCGCAAGCTGGGGAAAGTAAGCTCACACGGTTTGCTGTAGCTAACATGGCAACTGAACCCACGCCTGCCTTGCCCAAATTTGGCAATATATGTTTTTGCGTGAGTGTGGCACTTCCTAGTAGATGACCTTGACTACAGTTTACTGTCGGACTCACAAGAAGACGTCGATTCGCCTTCAGGTACGACCTGTGCGACATGACAGAAGCTGATGTCTGGATTCGTCTTGCGGCGATGAGATGCCAGGACTGCATTTCGTCAGAAAATATCTGTCGTCAAGTCCCGAAGCTGATCATTCATATGTATTTGTCGCGACTTGATGAACACAATTGGGCAGCGAACTTACTGTCTATCAAAGCATTTCTGCTCACTCAGAATCTGATCAAGGCCCAACTTTGGGTCTGGTCAGATACTGTAGACAATGTTGTGACCGCAGACACCTCATCTTTTTTCGAGGCGTTTTCTGACTATGTTGTTGTTAAGCGACTTGTCTGGGAAGAACAGATTAGGAATACGCCGCTGTCAGAGCATGATTATTTCAGCAACCTGACTCGGGTTCAGTCAGACTTTGATGACTACCCAGCCGGATATGCAGACTTAGTGCGACATGTTTTGCTTTATCAACATGGAGGGCTGTGGATTGATACAGATGTCCTACTTCTGAGGGACGTCTACCCAGTAACAATACAGGTGAGGAGCACGCTAGCTAGTCTCGACACATTCTGAGAATGCCAGGTAAACGCGATGGACCTTGCGCCCAAACGTGATGGTGCATAATAAATCAAGTCAAATTCTTTTTGCTGCAGGTCGGGTACCAATTTGTAATGCGCTGGGTCAACAATCATGTTTATTACTTGAAGGCGAAGTCTCCTGTAGGGCTGCGGATTTTGCACACGGTTTTGGCCCTGCCGTACGAAGACAGTGATCTGTGGCGCACTCGTGTGCTAGACCACATGTGTCGACCTTACGGCTATAAACCCGTTACAGACCACGTCAAATTTCGAGATGTATATAACATTTGTGTGCTCAAGAGAGTACTGGCTGCAGAAGACAACAAACAGGATGACCTGGACAATGTTTTGTTCGACCATCCACTGGTAAGGCGGCAAAATACAATAGCGCATCACAGACTGTGCTCAGGAGCTTTCAAGTGCCACATACCTTTCGGATGCTCTGATTCAGGGTTGGTGGGACCAGCATTGGCTCTCCGTCACCTCTCGAGCGGAGAACCTAAGGCACCTGAAGTTCTTCGCAGCTCCGAACCCGTCATGCCCCAATATCGACAAGAAGTTGGATGCAAAGTCGTATGTGGCGAGCATTAAGTCGGCTTTGGCCTTGCATACCCGTTACCCTGGTCACAAAGGCCACACTCCTGGCGCCGGCAGTCAGCTCGCCCGTACTATAAACCTTATAGACGATGTCTTCAAAAACTGCTCTGATCCAGCCTGTATTCCCAAGCGAAGTAGCTTTCTTGCGGACTATTTAACGGCGGGGGCCTAAGCTTGATTAGATGACACAGACAAACAGCCGAATGTGACATTAAGTAATAAGCTCCAGATTGGTCTCCAGACAGGTCATCCGTCCCAGAGGCTGAGGTCTGCACATTGCGAGCGGACATTGTCAACACCAGTAATAGCTTTGTACGTGTTCTGAACCTCATGAGCATCAAGTTGATCAACCGGTTGACCCACTTCCACATCATTACTGTTATTGTGGGCTGTTCAAGACCAACAACTTCATATACATTTTCTGATTGATCCTGCACATTTGCCTGTAGTATATTGGTCCGAAAGCTGGGCACAATTGCAGCAGAATGCTGTCTACAGCTGCTACAAAAATGGGACTGCATGCTATGCACCCTCCAGCAATATCTTCTGCAACCGCTGGTACTCTATTGACAAACGCAAAAAAAGTCTACTCATTGTTTCGTTTTCTTTCTTAGATGCCTGTCGACCTTCTATTGGTTTTTTTGGCCCGTGCAATGGTCGTTTATTGACCTTTGGCCAGCTTTGTGCCTGGCTGCTTGACGTATTTTAAGCTGTCCTGGCTGAGCTATACTACCCGTAGATCAACAATCTTTTGGGCCCGAGGGGTCGTTGTTCGTCGTCCATCGTCGCGTGAGACATGGGAGCTTGCATCGTCACGTGAGACATGGGAGACCATGCATGCCAATTGCGGGTGCTGCCGAAACGACCACCCGGACTTTGTGCATCGGTCAAAGGCATCGACCGTTGTCCCTTGATTCCGCTGGAGCCACTTTGCTTTGCTTCATTGGGTAGATGGTGCTGCTACTGTACTTTTCTGGTCACCTTGTTGGCCTCCAGCAAAACATGAGGCCGCTGGTGAATTGTAGACCGCTCCCGGACGTTTTGTCCCACTTCTTGCGTGTTTTTTTTGAAAATCTGAGGGTTCCCCCACTGCTGCCCTAGAACTGGCGGGGTAGCCAATCAGGGTTCGACAGGGGTCTCAAAACAGGTAGGATGCCCACGTCGGGCGTGAATTTTGGGGAGGGCGTTGTCCACCCCAAAATTCTGCTTCACGCAATTTTGTGTGGGCAGCAGCCCACTTGACACAATTCTTCTGTGTGGGTACCCAATTTTTTGTTGTATCGAAGCAGGAATGCAGCACTCCTGGTACAATCAGCTGCATGCGCTCTCACCTGCCTATTCTGCATCATCTTCATCAGCAAGCTGTCCAAGCAAAGTCGAATCTGGTTCGTCTTGTGGATTTGCAGTCTCTTGGGACATGTCTGGCAATACAGAGTCCTCTTCCAGCCAATCAAATGGGGTAGACTCATGATCAGAAGAGTGGTGGAAGATTTCTGTATCTAGACCTACATCTGGCAGGCGATTCAGATCCGGTGCATCAGCAAGATCCTGTGGCACAGGCTCTGCAACTTGCGAGCTGTCAACAGGCCCGTGAGGCTGTGCCTCCCGAGGAGCTTTGACGAAGTACCCTCTCAGAGTGCGTTGCAGCTTTGCGCTCATTATGATGCACAGTGTATTGCGTAAAGACGCTGTTGTTGCTGCCCGCGACTCTACTCTGGCTCGGCCATTTTGCGTGGGTTTCCCGCATGGGCGACATTTTTTGAAGGGGGATGAGATTGTGGCGATTTAGGAGGGGTCCTTCGGCCGGACGGTATTTAGGTGGGCAGTCGAACCCTGTTAGCCAATCTTAGTCATGTTTTGAGGGGCAGCCTTTTTATTGTCATTACTGGTAATGCATGCTAAAGAAAAGAAAAGAAAAAAGAAAGTCCTACGCCGCTGATAACGGGAACGCGCACACGGCTTGAACGTAACCCGAAGCAGTTAAGCCCGTAATGATGTTTCTTCCAGGACGAACCTGAACCTGCAGCTGGCTAAGTCTGCTTACACACATTTGCATTCACAATTCAGCACAACCACAAGTCATATGTTGACTGCTACACATTACCGCAATCTTGCTGTACATACAAACACAAAAGGCAAATGACACTTGGCCAAACTGCTGCTGCACACTCATGAGGATGCAAAGCTTGCAAGCAACATCACATTGATAGCCTTGCTCAGATCACAAATGCAAATGCCTGCAGATGCTACAGGAGAGGAAGAGCTTCTCACTTGACAGGTCTGAGCTGACTTCCTGTTGGTGACCATCCTCCATACCATCCTCCTCAAAAGACTGCAGACTGGCCGTAGTATATCTGGCAAGGTCAGACGGTTGCAGTCAGTACCGGAAACGGCATCAGAAGCGGAATTGCGCAGTGTGGACAGAACTTACTTCTCTGGGACAAGGTAGTCAACAACTTGCAATACGTCACCATCTTTGGGATCCTCCCGTAGGACAGCCGCAGTGCCTGCTGCTCGTGAAAAAAACTTCAACCAAAAGTCCTTAGGTATTGGCGGAGCCCTCACCTCTTTTGGACTGCTGTGTGCGGACATCTGTCTGATATGTTGTTTGACAGCTTGGACTGATTTCAAAGTGCCCTCGGCATAACAAGGCTGAGCTTTGGCACCCTGACGGACACTTGTTCGAAGACTACTGGCTGATAGTTTTGATTTACCTCTGACAGGTTTGACTACTGCCACAGGAGCTGCTACAGGTGCTAGTACACATGAAGATTTGAAGTCAGCCGCTGCTTGCTGGACTTTCCACTCCCGGAGAGCCGCAGCACCACGTTCTCTCCGGGCTCTACAAAGCTGTTGGTAAGGTAACGCGACTGGAGGCAGTCCTGTTTCATCTTCCATAACAAGCTGGGCTTTCTCTGTGAGCACAGATCACAGGTCAAAGTTAACAATCGAGGCACCAGCATCTTCTTCTTCATGTACAGCCGAAGTTGATCAGTCTACTGACTCAGTGTAGCCAGCATTCCTGCACCGCGGGAGTGCACACCAAAAAAACAGTCTCCGTTGGGGTTCAAGTTGATCTGCTGTGGGATGAAACTGCAAGCTTGAAAACCTGTGTGTAGCAGATACTGATCCTGTTTGAGTGTGCTTGCACTTAAAGGCAGTGTTGATGTACAGCAAATGGTTTTGAGGCTTCAGAGCTCCTTGCAACAGCCTCTTCAGAAGCAGATACCACCAGGCCATTTGTTGCCTTCTGAACATCAGGTTTGCTTGCAATTGCTTCTGTAGATGCTGGCTGTCATCAGGTACAATGTTCTGCTCCCCAATATAGCATCATGGACATCTATTCTTTGCCTGAAACTGCAGGTCGCCACTGGCAAGTCGTTTTGGGGGTTGCCAGCTGCTGCAAACATGTTGTCATGTGACATCAGCAATGAAGACGCCAACAAAAGGCCATTGCGCGTAAGGTCAGATGCAGCACTGACCATCTCGGAGTCGTGTCCAAATGCTGAGCTAATCATCCCAGATTCATGTCCTGATGCTGAGATGGTCATCCCAGATTCCTGTCCACAGTGTTGACGCACTGTGTGGTATGCCATTTGATATGTGAACGCTGTTTGAACAGTAGCTACTATAGCTAGCTTGATGATGTTGTGGACGCATGTTCAATACCATCTGGCAGGAAGCTCATCTAACAATATTGATAACCAATTCCAGAGTGTGCAGAGCTGATGCATTATGATTGAATTTGCAATCGATGCTAACTGCTTGATGTTAAACATGCACCTGCAGGGCAAGCTGGCTGAGTCTGAGCAAATGATGCAGTCACATTAGCACTTGCACATTTTGGTCGTGTAACAGAAGTTTGAGGTGCCGTGCAACTACATGCACGCTTTGCAAATAGCCATGCACACAGTAAACTGCATGCAAGTGTACTGGTAAGTTATAAATTAAAAAAGATATGATTGATTCAGTTGCTCCAAAATTACAAACTGCTGATCTCAGGCATTTGCAAGGCATTAAATACGCTTTCGTGCAGACATACAGGCAATTCAATACAGAATGACAATGTGGCAGCTCATCTATTGCTTGGCATTTGTTGGCACAAGAAATTAAATTGAAAGCACTTGCAAATGCAAACATGTGCTAGTGCTCACTCAGGTACTTCTGACAAGAAAGATCCAAATCTACTCAAAATTACCAAGTGACTAGGTTCAGAATGATGAGAACTGCTGCAAGCTTGCATGGTGCCAGCTTGTTGATGGGCCAGAAATTGCCTCTGGAGTCATCATAGAACTGCTTCTTGAAAATGGGACAGCCTAGAAGCTTGCTGCTCTGTGCTGCTGCTGCTGCTGCTGCTGTACCACTCAGTGGGACACGGGCATACCACTTGATGTCAGCAATTGAAGTTTCATAGTCTTCATCAGGGATGGCACCAGGTGGTGCATGCGTAAAATAAGCCTTTACTCTGCCTATACTCGCTATACAACGCCATACACAGGCCCGCAGACTCGCTTGCGCCGAAGAAGGCGCAAGACAGTCTGCTTTGCGCTGCAGTCTGTCCATCACAGCTGCGATCAACCTGCTGCTTGTCGTCTGACCAACTTGCTGGACCATTGACAATCTCTGTAGGCCGGCCAGGTCTAGACACACGACGCCAGGATGTTGCAACACCAAGACGTTTGCGCGTAGGCTGGGTCATGGCGTGCAGTGAGGAGCCCGTGCTGTTCAAGCTGTGCAGTATGCAGCTGTTTCATTTGGATTAGACTGCTCTCAATCGCTTAAGCTGCTGAAGCGTTTAGTTGGTGACTATTCCCACTTTGCCCGATTAGCGGGCTCATGCTGCTTTAGTTGCATGCTAAATGGTCTTGGCAGTGCTGTAGCGGTTTAGTCGACTATTGCGGATTATATTAGATTAGTCGCAACTAAACTCACCCCCTTAATTTGCTGTGAACCAATAGCCATGAACACACGCTGCCCGCTCTGCAGAAGCAGTGCCTCTCAGGGCCACATCTTCGGGAGCTGCATGCACCCAGACATGAGCAAACAATATATAGCTAGACATGATGAAGCCATGAGATTAATCATCCAAGCTTTTACTGAAGGGCAGTGTGGTAGTCACTACCTGATTGTAGTAGATGTAGGGAAGATCGAAGGACTCAAAGATATAGGCCTGCACAGCAAGAGTTCCAGCATTTGTACTCCCAGACAGATGTTTACAAGCAAGGGGCTTGGACCCTACAGTGGAGAAGGCTTTCTTGCAGAGAGGCAGACACAAGGAGCAAGATGAGGCTGGACATGATGATAGTGGAAATGACAGCAGCAGAACAACAACAGTACTTGGGCCATGATGACAACTCTGCATCCAGACTGACACCCTTGACACCAGTGATGCCCAATGGAAATCCAAGGAGCATAAAGATTGTGCAAGGAGGATATTGCCCTGATACAAGTTATGAGGAAAAACTGCAAGAAAAGTAAGCACAGCATGAAGCATTGGAGGAAGGTCTTAAGGACTATGGATACCACACTGCCTATAATCATAGGACAATCTGGGTCACAATACGTCTTACGCTCTAGCAAAGAGTGGTATAGAGCATGGACCCAGGATTCGACAGGGGGTCTCAAAACAGGTAGGAAGCCCACGTCGGTCGGTCGGTTCTGCTTCGGTCGGTTCTGCTTCACGCAGTTTTGTGTGGGCAGCCCACATGACACAAGTTTTTTGTGTGGGTACACAATTTTCGTTATATTGAAGCACGAATGCAGCAGTCTTATCAAGTTGCAACCAGAGCGATATTTACAGGCTTAGGCCAATTGCAGCCTCTACACTGTCATCATCACCACCTCCAATATTAATGTACATGTTCTGATACTCAGACTGATAAAAACCTTGACCCAATACTTCATCATCACTGATGTCTATAGGCTGTTCTAGACCAGCTACTTCATATCCATTCTCTGAAAAATCTTGCACATCTGCTTCATCATTGATTGCTATGAAATCACACTTCAAATCACTGACCTCTGAGGCTAGTTTGGCTAACAGGCCAAAACTAGTGATCACATTGCCTAGATCTAGCATGTCAATGGCAGCCTGGTAGTTGAAGTTATGGTACTCTGGACACAGCTCCCTCGCTCTAATCATTGCATCAAGCAAGGAAAGCAAAGTTTACGCTTTTCAGCGATCATAACGGGAGCCTCCTAAGGCGGCAGCCCGGAGCATCATTGCATCAACCAGTTGTTGCTGCCCGCGAACTCTACTCTGGCTCGGCCATTATGCGTGGGTTGCCCGCATGGGCGCCATTTTTGGAAGGGGGCTGCGCTCCCTTGAAAAAATGAGATTGTGGCGATTTAGGAGGGCGACCCCCGTCCGGCCGGCATGGCCTCAGCCCGTGCGGTATTTAGGTGGGCAGTCAAACCCTGCATGGACCTGCAAGCAAAGTTATGTCAAAATTGTATGAACACTCTGTTTTGACGTTTTACAAGATTCTTACACCTAGGAGAGTACTAGAGAAGGAGAAGACAGACAAAACCAGACAGGATAGGCCTGATCCACCTTAGGTATGAGATTTTTCTTTCCCTTTGGGCTATAACCTTTGGCCATAGCTCCGGGCTGCCGCCATAGGAGGCTCCCGTTATGATCGCTGAAAAGCATAAAGTTTTCTTTTCTTTGCCGCGTAGTTTGCTGATTCTGATTTATTTGAAAGAGGCTCGCGTTGGCCCGCTTGTTGAAAGCCGGAGGCTTCGCCGCCCTCAAGTCAGCAGAGTGTTAGATGCTTCTCTGTGCGCGGGCCTCGCCAGTTTAGGGTTAGTTTAGTCTGTGCGCGGGCTTCGCCGTAATCCAGTAGACTTGGCTGCTTTGAGACGGCCTTCGGCTGTTTTACGGTAGGGCGCGGGATCCGTGCTGTACTTCCCGGTGTACAGCTTACCGCAAAATCATCCCGCAAAATTAATTCGATAGTGCTCTGCGGGACGCCAATTAATTCAGGAGGCCCTGCGGGAAAGAGCCCCTGCGGGAGTAAAATAAATTCCCTAGAGCCCTGAAAAGTCTCAAAAGTTGCCAATTTGGCTGTCTTCGCAACAAGTGAAGCCGTGCAAGCCGTGCAGGTGACCGGGCCGCAATTGCATGAGCTTTCGCTGCAATAGCCAGGTTAAGAGCTTTCGTTTCGCCTGTCAAAAATGTACTGCATAACGCTCTGCAGGATGTCAGTGGAAATTCGCTAGGGTCGTGCGGGAAGCTGCGTGATCGCCCTAAATTAATCCTTTTTCCAGGGTGCGGAATGATTTCGTGCCGGTACGGTAAGTCATTGGTAATGACCCACACGTACAGATGTGCAGCCCCCTTTCACAATTTTACACTGTTGTCTCGCAGATTTGACCACCCGACAGAATGCATGTGGTGTGACCAATTTTGAAAGCCAAAGCTTGAGGTAGTCTTTTGCTCAGTGCAAGAGCTGCTGGTGCAGTCAGCAGTCAGCGTCGAAGTCTGCATAAAAATCAAGGGGCAAATTTGTTTTGTGACTGGTAGTGGAGAGAATTCACTGAGAGGTGATTTGACAATTAGGGTGCAAAGCTTAATTATCGAACTTGACAGGAAAGTTAAGATCCGATTAGCGTCCAATTAAGTTGGGTTTTCTAAGTGACCTCCGGGGTCACTTAAACATTTGAACACGCCTGATCAGAGGTCCACACTTTGTGCCGGAGTGGCTTGCGCAGGATGCAGGGCGGTAGTATGTTGTCGCGGCAAGCTATTGCAGTGCCGACATTGCTGGCAGGGATGACTACAGCTTGCCTGCCTGAGCGATGCTCAAGTTGACTAGCAGCAACACCGCAATACTTTGACACACCATGCGTCGATGCTGCGCTCTTTGAATGCGCTTTCAAGACTGACGCGCTTGTTCCTCATACTGCAAATTACGTTATGCACGGGTCCTGAGCATAGTGATCACAAGCACAACACATCGGAGTACTGCGGGAGGCAAGGCCATGATAAAGTGGCACGAGCATCAGCAGCGTCACGCAAACAACACGGTTGTTCAAGCAGAGCGCAGCATACTGCATAGCGTATTTGAACGTAGCAGGTTTCACTGTATCTGGGAAATTAGCGTCCGATTAAGGTGCGACGAGGCCAGAATCCCATCCGCGATTTGCTTAATTATGCCACCTTAATCAGCTCCTATATGAATTCTCTCTAAGTACACTGCACAGTTGTGCCAATGCAAAAGTGACAGTACAGCAAACGAAGGCCTCGGAAAGAGGGCAAGCCTGTCCAGGCTACAGATTTTTGTTTCTCCTTGTGTCTCTTCTTGTTCTGCTGGTAGCATACTGTGTTGCTGCTCAAACTGGGTACTACATTTGACAGCTGTGTCATTTTTGCCACAATCATTTACCAACAGAACGTTTTGCACACAGCACAGCTGCCAAATCAAGGCTGGGTTTTCCACCTGTGTTTCGCTTGTACACTGCTGTCGTCTTCACTGATCACCCACGAGTGCTACAGTCGTTTTCCGCGGCGGTGAGCCCGCATACAGAAAGGTGTGCTGGTTGGCTTGCTATGTCTGTTAGAACGACCCGCCCGCAATACTGACCTCAGCCCCCGGGACGCTATTCATGACCTAACCGTGTTGAAATCTGCAGACCACGCTGGAGCTACTTCAGCTATGATTGCCTACCGGCCAGCGGGTGTTCAATGTACGCGGTGATGTAGCTGGAGGAAAGGCGCACAACCTCACCAGACTGGCAAAGCTCCTTGAGGTACCTTCACCACCACACCAGTAGAAGCGGCAAGGAGTGCTACAACATTACTTTATGCGGTCCAAGGTGCTTGACCTACAGCGTACTTATTCAAGTTTGGCTTCAAGTGCGTCCACTCACAAAATCCTAATTGTTTTGTCCCAGTAACAGGACAGTCGACGTCTACCAACCCTATACGCGCATCTCTGTTTACGCCGTTTTGTCCATCCGTTTGAGACCGCGTGGGTGCAGGACAGGGGCACGGCAATCTCACAAGATGTCCGAAACAACGCATTTAGTGACAAAGCCCTGGTGAGGCTTGAGCAGCAATGTGCAGCTGGACAACCAGTTTCTTCCTTGTTTGCATTGCATGGCTGACCAGCAGCAACCTTGTCAGCAGCAGCCTATCGCTTCCTTATCAGGCTGGAATGCTATTTGCCCAGATATCAAAAGACCTTGCACCGTATGCAGCTGGCATCACCGCAGACATGGTCAACAATGTTTTCTGCAACACCACAGAAGCAGGCTTCCGAGTACAGATTAAAGACCAGCAGGTATTCATAGCAGGGGAAATAAGTGGCTTTCAGAGCAGAAACAGGAACATCAAGCTAGCCTTGCTTGAGGTGATTAGTCAGCTCAGAGACATGCCAGATGTTGACCTGATCATTGCCACTGGCGACCTTAGTGCTGCTGATAATGGCCATGCAGGTCCAATCTTTGCCCAGGTATTGAGAAATGTTAGCAGACAGCTGATGCTTATGTCAGCCAGCACTTGTGTATGCCCTGCAAATGTTTTACTGTTTCTGCCCTGGTGTACACTCGACGTAAGCTGCCCAAAGCATGTGCAATGCAGCCATGTGTTTGCAGCTCAGCCTTTGACATTGTTTGCACTGTTTGCACTTGTCAACCCATCACTGACTTGTTGATCACAGTGTCTCAACCTGTCATGCTGGGTCTTGCAGGCAAAGCGACTTGAGCACACTGCAGCAGTGCTTTTCCCAGACCACACCTTCATTGACTGGCACGAGGCAGACACAGTTGGCTGGCAGCATCAGCACTACATCATGCAGCAGTCCTCCATGAGGACTCCTTGGCCCAAGAAAGATCCCAAACTGCTCTTCCGTGGCAGCAGCAAAACAGGCAACAAAGCCATTGCTTCCAGCTTCAAGGCAACAGACATGGTGGATGTGCAAGTCTGGGACTGGGTCAGAAAGTCTGGCCAGCAACAGTTTGTTGGCTTGGCAGATCACTGCAAGAGCAAATACCTGCTCAACTGGCCTGGCAACAGCTACTCTGCACGGCTGAAGTACCTGCTACTTTGTGGCTCGGTGGTCGTGCACAGTGACAATGGCTGGTTTGAATTCTATTATCCCATGCTTGAGCATGGCCAGCATTTCATGAGGACCAAAGCCATTGACAACCTGGATGACATCACAAATGGCTTGACAAGCTTGGTGCAGCATTTTAGAAGGAACCCCACCCAAAGCAGGTTGATTGCAGAAGCAGGGCAGCGTTTTGCGACTGATGTTTTGTCTCCACAGAACATTAGAGAATACTGGCACAGGCTCTTGATGGCATACTCTGAATTGCAGACATTCAGGGTCAACCTGCACCCAGATGCCATTCCCATTGGAGTCTCTTTGTCACAGCCGCGGTATGTAGATAATCAGCAACGCAATGGCTGTTGATCCAGTTGATCAAAAGCATTGCTCAGCTGGACCTGTACATAATGAATGCTGTTTGCTTTAGCGTTGATCATTGATGCACAGTCACTTGACTCCAGCTGTTGATCATGCTCTGCAAATGGTGGCATTGTTCTCTTGCCCTGACAAGATTTGCTCCAGATATCAATTGACAATCTTGTCTCAAACATGCTATAGCTGTTGAGAGCACCAGTCACAGTGCTAGAGCAATCGGGCTTTCTTGAAGCTGACAACCTTGTATCCTAAAGTTGTTTACTGTACGGACATCAGTGTTCCTCGGATTTTGATGTTCCTCGGCCTCTGTTGGAATCAATTCAATCGAAAACATCCTCGTTTCCCTAATTAGTGCTTTAAATGGTCCTCAGCAATACTTTTTATGACTTCAACAAATCTCGGATGTCGTTACAAAATTTGCAGCATCTACCGTGTAACTACGACGATTAAACCCCAACCTTTGCAGCAGATTGCACACTTTCGAGGCCTTTCGAAACTGGAAGTGTGCACCAGAGACTGTCGGCACACAGGAAGCACGCTACAGATCGCGATTGCCACGCTTCATCGCAACGAAGCCGACACCATGTCGCCTGCTACACACTCCGTGCAGTGACCATTCACAGCGTGATCTTTTTGTGTACCTTCCTTTTAGTGCTGCAGCTGCGTCCCAGCACAAGCTGCAAACCTGGTCAGCTTCCGCTGACACACTCGGCTCTGTACAGCCGTTGAGAGTGGCGGGATCAACTGATCACAGACAAGGAACGGCCCTGCGTGCCGAAAGAACGGCTGCAAGCTCGCCTTCTGCTCAGAGTTGTCGACCGTAATTTTAACAAATAAATGCATACAACACACAGGCTGTTTTGCTTGGAACGAAATTTGACAGACCATTGCACAGGCACATTGGAACACACAGAAGTATCAGACACAATCTTTGTCTAGCTACTATTTATACAACTGTCAAGAAATAGGACGATCAGGCAAGCGTGCATACTCATCATGCACGTAGCTCTTGTTCTTGTCATAGGACGCTGTAATCAAGCCAATCAGCAAGAAACCCTCCAACGTCCTGACTCTACTCAATGCAACATAAGCCTAACCATGATCAAAGATACCACTCCCAAGACCAATGACAACCTTGTGTAAACTAATGCTTTGCAACTTATGTGGCATGACCACAATTACTGCCCAAGCTAATGCTATTGGGTACTGATATATACCTTTTGAACTGATGACTGCCAAAGAGCAATTTCTAGCATGTGGAACGTGAGAGATCCAATAGGCTGACGACTGAGCCCTGTAGGAGCCAGTCAAGGATCATGCGAGGACCACTCTGGCTGTGGCTGTGATTGTCTTGTCACTGTGGCTGATGCTGAAGTCTTGGCTGATCATCAGCCATAAGCTGCCAAACCCACATAGCCAGGTGTGCAACTCTGTCTGGAGCATCTGCACCAGGCTGTTCAAGAGCATGAGCATGCAGCTCTTCAGGTAACCGTGATGACATCTCTGGGCAGACATGTCACTCATGCTGGTGACAATATGTGCCATTCCACCTGAGCTGTCATGGAGCTCCACAAAGCTGTTTGGTATAGCTTGGGCAGCTATCACTGCAGCTGTGAGGACCCCCTCTGCCTTTCTGTTGGTTTTGAAGCCAGCAGTCTTGTATGCCTGCTTGTAGCGAATGCGCATGTCTACCTGCAGCATGCATAATACATCAGGTCATGCTTGTGACAACTTGTGTGACAGACAAAATACAGAGCTTGTATATGCTCCCTCACAGCGCTGCTAGCAAAGGGGCAGCTGACAATTTGCAATGACGTCAGACTCGACCGGAACAGTGCTCTGTAAGCACTCACAACCTGAATGCTTAGGATACACTTGTACAAGCATCAGATCAGTACAAGAAACTGCATATATGGCACAACAGCACCTTGTGATGCTGGCAGGCTGCCTGGACTCCTTTTTAGCCATGTGGTAAGTGGTGTTTCCTCGAAGACACTCTCCTGTCAACAATATAGCTGGTATCAGCACCCAGCAGCAGACTGTGCAGGTCAGCAGCAGCTGCACATACCATGATAGAAGTCCTTAGTGGTATGATCGACCGGCGCAAGTCCCTCTGATCAAAGAGACCAGGAGGCGGAGACTGTACGTTGCATGGATAGTTCATCACAGCAGAAGCAAAAGGCAGCTCTGCAATATGACCAACATGAGCTATTGCGCCGCGAAATTTGTAGTTCCCTTGTTGTGGCCTAGTTGTCTCGCACCCCCCCATGGCCAGTATCGAGTGGCGCTAATTGTGACATCTGGGCGCAGGTTTTATGAAGTCGCAGGTATCCGGTTCCGCTTTGTCATCGGTCGCCTGCAGGACCCGGAAGCCCAGACAGCGTTGGAAGCGGAAGTTCATGAACATCAAGATTTTATGATATTGGATGTTTTGGAAAGTTATCAGAATACGCTGATCAAGGTGTTATGCTGAAAGTGCACCTTCAAGTAGACCCAGACTCTCAGTGTCGCTTCACAAGACTTCCTGTGTGTACAGTGACTGCCTTGCTTGCAGGGCCACTTGTCACGCTGTTATTCTTAGGTGTTTCTTTCCGTAGTTGCAAGCTCTGACCTGTCAACAGCGCACTTTAACAAAAGAGCAAATGCTTGACTTTATTATAGCTGACAATCACTGAATTTTGCTAAGCTGCAGACATTCAAGATGTACAGAACCGTGCAACACACCTGGAATCCTGACTGCATAATCAATACAGATGATGATCTATATACCAGGTGAGTAATGCAGACTGCTACCAAGGACTGTGAGATGCTGGACCTTGCAGACCAGAACTGGACTGCTTCATTTACTGAATGATTTCTGTCACGACCTGCTGAGTGAGGCGCCTGATTGTGTATCCCACAGTCAGTGCACACAAACTATTTGACCTCACATGAGTGCTGTTTCGAGTGACTTGTACACCCAACCACAGTGTACCTGTGGGTTTATTCCTTTGCCAGTGCAACATATTGCTGAATGACCAGGCACTACAATGCAATAGGTCCCCATTCTAATATTGTATGCCTGTATCTTTGGTGTTGCAGACCTGATCGGCTGGTTCAAGCCATACCCCAATGGCAAGCTGCAGGGGGTGACTATATCGGAATTATGAATGTTGGTGGAGATGTTGCACCTGGAGAACCAATTGGGGTGCTTGTCAAGGACAAGTACTACCTGTATGCAAGCGGAGGCATGTTTGCGTTCTCTAGGAGAGCTGTGTTGTTATTGACCCGTGATGCTTTGCATGAAAGACGAATCACAGCAGGAGGCGATGATACTCCTATGCACTCTGGGCAATGGGATACAATCTCACCTACATCGATGACCACCGATTGGGTGTGGTCATAGGCGAAACAGATGATTTCATGCCATGCCCTTCTAATTATATTGGTAAGCAAATTATTGCATGTGCACAACGTGCAACTAATGAGTCTGATGGCCACTCGCTTGCACAGCAAATGAACTTGCACTGTATAGTCTGACAGGTATGAATGTGCTGCAGTCATTACTGGAGTTTGCAATGGGCTGTGCAGAGATGAAACATTTTACAAGCTGCATCAGGACTCGGCATGCACAGCAGACAGCTTTGATGCATTACCAATGCTGGAGTCACCATTTGATTTGACCAGAATTGGGTGTATCATCCTTGAAAATAACTCTGTGAGTCAAGCGGCCTGTCTCTGAACAGAGTTATAGCGCTCGTATGTGTTGCACCCCACCTTGCTTGTTGCAGTTGTGATACAAGAACTGTTGAATTTGGAAGTTTGATATGATTCAAACTGAGTCTAAACTTCATCAAGATACTCTGCTTTTGTTCTTGTATACAGCCTAGGTCAATAGCAATGACCCAGATGTATGCACAGCTGTACACATTTGTCTGCGTCAGTGTTGCAGGGTGATGCTTACACAGATAATTGGCTTGGTGCAATTAGGCACACACCAAAGTTCGCACGTAGAATGAATGTATCACAATGAGCTTGGTTGCAGAGCTATATCCTGGCAAAACACCTGCCATGCTCAGGGTCAATGCCCGATTTCATTCAGAATCTGGGGTAGCCTTGCTCAGCCCAAAACCAAAAGGGGCAAGGATAGGGCCACACGCACACCATATTCACTGTCAGCACCTCTTGTTCTGCAAGAATGCCTCTACCTTTGGTCCCTTGTCTACCCAAACAGTCCACATCAAAGCCCATACTTGTTGCTACTTGTTTCTTCTTTTGCACCTTGGCTGCAAGAAGCTCAACATCCATTCCAGGAAATGCCCTCCTGGAACATTGGCAGCAATGCAAGCCATGTTTTCCTTGGTCTTGTGAGCTGGAGCATTGTCTTGCTGCAGCTGCCAATTCCCTGACCAAAGGCCAGCTGACTGAAATAGCCTGTTGCCTTCTGGGATGAGGTGGTGCTGCAGTACATCGTTGTATTCCTTGGACTCGACCCCCCTGTATAGCTGCTGGGTCTTGCGGTTAGTGTATCTGTCGATATGCTTATGAGTGCCTGTCACAAACTTCAAGGTGGTGACACCTCTGCAGGACATGCCCATATAGACATGTACACCCTCACTGTGCTTTGGTTTGCCCACTGTGCCTGCTGGTCTCCCCATAAGACAGGGAGGAGCAACACACTGGGGGAACGAAGCGGCGCATTTCAGCTCGAGCTGAAGTGGCCTTCAGGTCCGGTCAAACGGTGTCAACGCAACCGATGCAATTACATGGCTGAAGACTAGCTGATCGTGAATGAAGTTCTTTGTCTGCATTATATAGTGCACAGGCTGAAGCCAGCTGAAGTCTAGAACCTAACTTATTGTAGCTGAAACAAGCTGAAGCATGTGCATCACCAGAATATGCTGAAGTAACTGATCAGCTGCACACAAACTTCTGCAACTCATCAAGCTGACTTGCATGCATCTAACACAAAGACATATAGCTAACACTGATCTGCTAGATCAGTATAAAACAAAAAATTTGCAGGACTGTCAGCTGTCTTGCGAGGTGGTAGAGCAATGTTTGCAATGTCTTAAATACCTTGCATTGGGTCCGTGTTTCAGTGATTCACCAATAATTTCATTCTGCAACATAAGCATTGGGCAGGTGAAAAACCCAAGGGGCCTTTACCATTGCGAGCTTTTGTCAGGTAAGTACATGTCAGCTTGGCATACATCACACTCATTGAGGTTAGGCCCAAACCTGCACGGTCCCTGTCTTGGTGGATCATTGCAGACGGCATTGACCTGGGTAGCTTGCATATTCTTTTGCGGATGTTTGCCTTGATGGCATCACACTTGCTGACATCTGACAGTGTCTTGAAACCCATGGGCGTTGAGTATGCCATGCAACTGCCAATCGCTGTGTCAAGTGTTTGAGCTCTCTGTTTGATTGACAGGGGAAACATGAGCAGCCTCTCGCCTTTCTGCCTGGCTTCCTTCAGGAGCTCTGTCAAGATGTGGTGCCCAATTGAATGTTGGGGTGACGTCTACTCCAGGTACCTGTAGGGCTCAGAGTGGGGGTGCAGGAATGGGATAGGTGTGTTATATATCGTCCAGCCTGCGTTGGAGCATCTTCATCATTTTGCTTGAAAGCACCTTGTCACTGCTATATCAAAACTTATGTGCTTTCTCCCCTTATTGCGGTCAATCTTCTCTGCTTGTCTTGCAAGGTCAGTTGCCGATAGGGCTGCTGCTAACATGCAGTTTACTTACCAGCTCCAAAAAAATGCCAGAGTTTGGCCCTCCCCTTGCCCCTTGACTTTGACGCAGATGCTGACTGCGCCAGCAGCTATGGTGCAGAGCAAAGGCTACCCCAGATTTTGTACGAAGTCTTAAGTGGTCAGCAGTCTGAACAGCAGTTGTGCCAGTGACTGAAGATGTCTACAAGAACTGAGAAGGAGGAAGATGACCTATATGTGACCAGGTGTCAACAAGTCTTGGCTACTACTTCACGTCCGGTGTCATTGTCATCTTTGCAATCTGCTCGACTCAGGACCGTGCTTGCAGCGGTATCACGGGTGAAAGGCTGCCCAAAGCCTGCTATACATTCCATTTGATGACACACTAGATGGCTGAGCATGCTGCAAATGTCAACCCTTGCCTGGCAAAGATGGAAAAGATTGGCAAGCTGAGGTAGGCAAATCAATATGACAGACACTGTAGTGCTTTCTAGAGATTGAGCCTCTGCTGTCCAGTTAGTTGTTACGAGCAACCACCTTCACAATGTGTGGCAAAGACAGTGCTGCTAAGTCTTTACAGCAAGACCCTTTTGCCAAGTGCCTTTCAGCAACCTGCACAATTTCGCTCTCATAGTGACCTTCAGCAACATGCAGATGCGCATCAGAAGCAGCCCAACCCATCATATCCTGCTGGGGATTAGCATACTTACGCGCGAGTATCCTCATCTGTCCTCACAACTCAGCCTTAGCCTTGCTGGGGATTGTCTGGCATCCAGTTGGCAGACATGTTCTGAACGAAGCAGCAATGCAAACAGTGCCACAGAACTGCCATGCATGGCACCTAACTCGACATGGATGTCAGCTAACAGTTGCCATCTAGCCTGTATAGGCTCAACTGGTTGGAGATGGCTTGATAGACAGAGACTCTCAAGGATGTGTTCTTGAGTTGAAGACCAAGGTTCCCTTTCGTCAAGATGACAAAGATGCCCCTAGTGAGCTGTCACAGCTGAACACTTCTGTCAAGTGCAAATACAGATTCTGGTCACTGGCAAGTCCAAGGCATTCTTGGTGTCATGGGCACACAAACCTGCTAAGATCTTCAAAATTGCTGTGCATTTCTAGTGGTTACAGGCAGCTGCTTCTTTGCGACAACCCTAAACCCTTTGCGACATACAGCAGCAGTGCTTGCTGCTTGGGTCAAGGTCAAACACCACCAGAGGCATTTTACACAGCACGTGCTGCCAAGAAGTTGAGGACCAAGACCAAGACGGCAGAGACCAAGACGACATTGGCTGAGGCGTTTGTGCTGTGACTTTGCAACACCTCTACATATGCACCTAGAACAATGCTGTCATCAACAGGGAGGCGCAATGCTGGTACCTTGTGCAACAGGTCATCACACAGACGGCGCAATGTTGATACTGCTCCCATGACATATGGGGGGTGGGCATGTGGGTATGCTGCTCATGTTCACAGCCTGCACCTCCTGTAACTGCATGACAGCAAATTCTGCTTGTACAGCTGGAGCGTACTTGAGCATTCTCTTGAACTCCTGAAGCTGCTGCCTTGCGGTCTGATCTGTCACGGAATCTTGCTTGCTGAGCTACATATACAGCAAGACATGGCAGCCTGGGCATTCTCAGGATTGTTGCCGCATGCTGTAATGTGCCGAGCAAGCTGTATGTACTGACAGACTTGCTTGCCACTGCCACTGCAACAGTAATTTGTCACAAGACACACATATGCCCATGCTGAAATCGTTTATCTCCCAAATCTGCTGCTTGGCATCTGTACATCTAGCCATATTGCTTGGATCACACTCCCACTCATCTTTCAAACGATCACATGCAGGTGCATTGATTCGCTCAAAAGCCCTCAGTCTAGGCACAAACTTGTTGTGCTCAACCTGCATTGACAAACTCAGCAGTGAGAATCACTGCATTCCAACCAATACTTCACTTGCACAGCATGCTCAAGTTGCACAGCATGCATGTAACTCAGCTGTTCGCCTCATATACCAGTTCACAATGCACCCTTCAGTTGCGTGCACATTTCCTGGAACGCCAACTAATGAGTCCAACACCTGGTCTTTGGTCGATCATGCACTGCCACGCTCCGCATTGCTGTGCTGACTTGGTCATGCTGAGAGTAAGCTCACCATGAAGAAATAGTGCTTCAGGATGTCATGGAACTTCTCAATAGCCAAGATGGTGTCGTGGTCTGCATGTTCAAAGCGGCGAGCTGCAGCAACCCACTGGTTACACCACTCAGGACAAAACCAGTTTTTGATCAGATATTGCACTGCAGCAGGTTGTGACTGCGCGTAGTGCTTTATGAATGCTGACTAGCTGAGCTGTTCTTGCAGGCACTTGATAGCTCGTGCTTGCCTCTGTGTCAATCAGGTCATAAGCTGACTCCAATACTGGCACCCACTCATCCCAAGGAATGATGTACTGCTTCTGTTTTTCTTTCTTGCTGTCTTGGTACAGCAAGATCTGTGAGTGCTGGTAGATCACAGGCTGCTTGTCAAGAGGCGCAAAAGACCACAGCTGCACTGTTTTAGCTCTGACCTTATCTCCATACATCTTCTCACAAAGGGTGTGAGAGTCCCACTGCAGCTCTTGCAATCGCTTGTTGAGCTGTTTGGCTTCAGCATGACAGATGTGGGGCTTTCAGTCAGGGTTCCCTGCGGGTAGGGAAGCAGATCATCATTCAAGCTGCTCAGTTTTGAGACAGCATTATTTTGCGGAAGAGCATACTGACCTGCACGAAGTATGAAGTATGTCTGCAAACAAGGAAAGCTGCTCTGTAGAAAGTCCATTCTTTGGTTCAGGCAGCGTATCAATCTGTGGACCAGACAGACTTGGCTCCTTGCCTGCAAAGTACACTAAGGTCAAGCTAAACTCTGCATACAGTATGCACAGACCTGAGGTAGAAATCATACCAAAATTGTCCATCTCGACCCTTTGCCAGCTTGCAGGCGAGATCCTCTGTACCACGTCGTTAAGCAGGTCTTACAAATGTGTGCTGTACACACAAAAGCTCGTACTTTAGGGTGGAAGTCACTGATCAGTGCTTTTCACACACAGGTCACGCAGAGCCGTCTGCAGGCAGCGCGACATAATAACTAGCTTCTCGACTGTCAGCTTAAGGCCGAGGCCCGCGTATGTGCATTTGCCAGACGTGCGCTGCCTCAAATGCCGAGGTCAAAGCCAGGCGAGCTGTCAAAGTAAAGCGAAATTTTGTAAGTGCGTAAGAAATCGGGACGAACCCGTGATGGTGCCGATGAGCCACACTATCACGTACGGTGCGTCTGCGTCTGCGTGTGCGTCTGCGTCTGCGTCTGCGTCTGCGTCTGCGTCGAAGTCGAAGTCGAAGTCGAAGTCGAAGTCGAAGTCAAAGTCAAAGTCAAAGTCAAAGTCAGCGTCTGCGTCGAGGTCAAAGTCAAGGGGCAAGGGGAGGGCCAAACTCTGGCATTTTTTTTGGAGCTGGTAAGTAAACTGCTGTGTTGTGCATATGCAAGTTACTTCACTGAAAACAAAGGCTTGCTGACT
>JAABUH010001396.1_pt1 | contig 27345 bp, 46 predicted proteins | sample 5559121 | NCBI WGS metagenome assembly JAABUH01 (sample SAMN10711871, study PRJNA513364) | rock metagenome | isolation source: Antarctica rocks | place: Antarctica: Victoria Land, Battleship Promontory nord | collected 2015-12-28
CTGATACTTCCGAATCTCCCGCAACGCGACTGTTCCAGGTCGGAATCGATGTGGTTTCTTTGGCGCGCCAGGTTGAGGGGGTTGTTGTCCTATTCCTGTAGTTGGATGAGCAAGAGAGTCCACTGCATCAAAGCCTGAACGGCTTGGGATAAGGGCCGTTTGATCCACTGACCGCCGCTATGCCGAGGTGCCTTCCCACCTGTACTCTTCCTAGCTGTGTTTTTTAGTCGTCGAGCGCCGGCTCCTGGGATACCGCCTCGCCCTGCGCCACCGCCTAGCGACGCTCGTCCTCCGCCTCGAGCGGGGTTTGATATTGTTTGAGCCATAGGGTGTCGGGAATAGTCACGAGCTCAGGATTGGATTGAAGGGAGGAACGGTTGGGTGAGGGATTTGATCGTAACGAGGTACTACAAGTAGTCACGAGCTCGGCATGGATGAAGTCCTCGGAAGGCTGGTGCGGTGAGATGAGATTGAGGTTGTATGCGATTGCACCCAAACCCAAAAATCAATGGTGAAGCAATGAATCGCGTCAAAAGGGTAGAAATTCAGGGAAGGGGACAAGCCACGCGGAACGACGGGCGCCGACTGGCTTTACGGCGGAAGCAAATTGCGGAGAATGATTGCCGAGTGATATTCCGTTGACTTTCAGAACGGACTGCCGTCGATGCATGGTACATATCACGGAAAATATGCGATACTCCTCTGATTAACTCATTGCGTGGGGATCGTCTCCCCCATCGTGTCGACCCGTCCTGCCGAATGGTCTGAGCTGTGCTGCGCGACATCCTGCTACCTGAATAAGCGCCATTCCGGGTATAACGAGGACGAAGGCTTACCTGAAACGTGTCGAGAATCACAGCGCACTGCACACCTTCCTGACGCCATTTGCATCGCACTCCAGACCCACCTTCAACCAAGCTCTCCTGGCTCTCCGCTTTGCCGAGCACCGTTGACCCTGGCTCCATCTCCTGCATCACCTGGAATCCGATATCCTCCGCAACTTGCGATACCTCTGGTAGGATTTGCAACGACGAAAACACCTCGCTAGAGCTCGCCACGCCGGCAGGTCGAACGCTGTAGCCGAGTTGCGCGGGATCTCTGTGCCCAAGCGGAGAGGAGCTATCCCCTTCCGTTCCTGACGAGTCGTCCTCGTCTCCAAACACTCCCATCTGTCGAGCACGCAGCAAATCGACCTGGTCTACAAGCTCCTCATTCCGTCTCTGGAGCTTGGCGACTTTCGTCTCCTCTTCATACAAGTTCTCTTTCAGCCGGTCGTTGTCCTTCTTCAACGGAATGTATTGTGCCGCTTTTCGCCGCACGGCATCGTCTGTAAGCCTCGCTTGTTCAAGAAGTAGCTTGTTCTGCACCCGATATCGATCCGTCTCCGCTGCGCTCTGAGCTTTGACAGCGCCAAAGTGCAAGTCCCGCTGTTTCAAGCCGAGCTGGAGTTGGCCGCGGAGGATCTCGACCTGCTCCTCGAGTTGGGCGGCCCGCTGATTCCCAGCAATTACACGGTCCCGAGCTTCCATGTACTCGCTTCTATAGAAGTTGAGGTCGGTCGTCAGGGAATCGAGGGAAGCGTCGGCTCGAAATAAACGGACTGTCAAGTCCTCGATCGCGTGATCCCGCTCTCGAAGTCGCGCTGCGAGGGCGGGGTTTCGGGGATTTGCGTCGTCTGAGCTTGCTATGCCTATTCAAGAGGGTCAGGGCGAGATCTTGACCGCGATGAGATGCTCACCACCGGATGTTTCCTCGACTGTCTCGCCCGTGTGCATCACCTGTCTATCCTGCGGTATGACAAGCAATGCTTCGCCATCCTGCTGGATCATCAGTAGGGCTTCGGTCGCATACGGAGAAGACTCACCGATCCCGCTGTCAGCATCGCCAGATCCTCGTCCTCCCAAACATGCTGACGATCCAGCTGGACATCCTCCCTTGTCGGCGACTCCTCTCTCTGGCTCGCCCCTTTCTCGTCCTCCGTGCTCTCTGACCAAACAACATATACTTCTTCTCCGTCGATGATTCTCTTGACCACTCTCGGAGGGATACTGTCTTGAAGCTCCTCTTTCGTGTCATGATCGCCCATGACCGCTTCGATCGGCGATCCATCCGGTACCACCTCTTCCGCGCTGATCTGGATCGCATGTGGACCGTTCGCTGCGGGTCCAGCTGGGCTCGAATAGTCGACGATCGGATCCAGCTGCGAGAAGGGTATGCTAGACTCAGTTTGGGTGTGAAATGTCTCCTCTGGTGTCGGGAGGAACGGGCGGAAGACAGAGGGCGATGGTTGAGGGACAGAACCAAGCTTCGATGATTTCGACCCGTTCTGCATGTTCTTGGTCGTCGTTGGTCCAGGTCCGTCCTGAGCTGGAATATTGACGGATATGTTGATCGTCTTCCTCTGTAGCGGGGTTGTATGAGCTCTCCCGTCTTTCGTGCCAGCGATTTCGTCCTGAGACTCGGTCTGAGCCAGCAGTATATCTGTCTTGAGGTTTTTTGAGATTTCGAGCTCGAGAGCGCCATCTTCGACAGTATCGGTGGGCGCTGGAGCCTCGTCCGCTTGTCCCTCGCCCCCGAGACCCCCGAGCTGACCACCATTAAGGTCACCATCTCCTGCTAGAATTTCCTTTCCCGTTGAACGGTGCGCCCCTTCGATACCCTGCATGAACGAGTCGAGCGCTGCCGTTGTTTCCTCGATTAATGAGGTATCAGGGGGTATGTCCACATCGTCCAGCACGGCCTGATCCATTGGTGTGACCATTTCGGCTCCCTCCATGTCCGCCTTCTCCACCGTCGGCTGCCTGATAGAGACCGGGCTCTGCCGACGAGCAATCGGAATCTCCACCTCCACCAGCTTGGTCCTTCCACCCGAAGGCGACTCGGAGACAGCACGAGATGGGGTCCTCGGAGGAGGGAGATCTGTGCTCTCTGCGCGAGCCAGGCTGGATCTCGTCTGTCGCGCGATACGAGTAGGTCCGGGCTGCGTGAATTTGAGGATAACCGGAACTTCAGACGGTTTGGGTCGGGGAGGAGGAGTCATTGTCGATCTTGTCCGGACACTCGAGCTCGACTCGGCCACTGCGGGCTTGGCTCCTCCTAAGGCTACATCGATAAGAACCTCCATCACGGTGGGTACGAGAGCATACCCACCTGTTTCAGACTTTCTACGCAATCTCGTCCTCTTCTTCATCCCAGCACTCCCATTTGCCCTCTTCCGCTTGCTCGACCTCGTCTCCACCCGCTTTATCTCCTTCGTCCCTTTCCCCACCACCGATGGATCCGCCTTCTTCAACTTCTTCCAGTCACGGATCAGATCAGGCGTACACCCACTCTTCTTCTCCCATGTCGGTTTGTAGATCTCCCCAGTATCCGGATCGGTACCCTTCCATTTGACGAGATATGAGCCGGTGGCGGCTGGCCCTCTTTCGTCGAGGATGCAGTCTGCCTCCCAGAGGTTTTGGGAGTCGCCGGATTGGGAGACGTACTGCGTTTCTTGAGGAGGATCGGGTGAGGAGACACGGGTAGGCATGGCGATAGCGGATGAGCTAGAGGATAGGATGAAAGGGTCTTGTCTCAAGCTGCAAAGGACATCATGCCTTCGGCTCGAAGGTTAAACTGAACGATTCCGTATTTTCGGGGGAAAGGTAGGCGCGAATCGGAAGAAAGGAAACAGGAAGGAAGAGGTAGAGGTCCCGTAAAGATGTAGGGGAGAATGAGAAAAAGTGGCCACGTGGTGCGAGAGCTGGAATCATTGACTATAACAAAGCTGCATCCACACCCTACACCCATCGGACCTGACTGCCTCAAACCAATGGGCTCAGCACCCATTATGCCGCCCAAATTCGATCCCGGTGCTCCCGAGAACGCTTCTCTGATCAATCTCTTCACCTCACTCGGCTTAGCACAAAATTCCGCTACCGAGCTCGTCCGTCAACCCAAATCTGGTGCCGCGCTCAAGTCGTTGATTGACGAGTACCATCTCGATGGCAAGACACGTGACGAGAAGCAAGCTGCAGCGCTAGTGAAGCTCAGCACAGCTCGAACCAAGCTAGGTGGGAGGCAAAAGGGCTATATCGTGGAGAAGATAGGTAAAGGAGATTTACGGACACCGGATCAGGTAGCTGGTAAGATGGTTTCCGGTTGAAAATGCGGGTCTGATTGATATCGCCATAGCTGCTGTGAAATTTCTGGAGGGGAGCACGGATGAGGCGCCAGTGGATGAGGAGGCTTTTGACCGAGCTTGCGGGGTTGGTACGTCAGATAGCGGTAGAGCCTCCTTTCACTCACTGATTTGGATTGCAAGGCGTCGAGATCTCACCAGCGGATCTACCACACCTGTTGAGGTCGTACATCGGCTTCCTCCCATCACCGCCAGAGAGTTGGATGAGCTTGGGACCGTTACTTGGTGGGATCAAGAACAGCGCTTCGGATCTCAAGTGAGCTCCGTGCCAACACTCCTTTGAAAGTCATGCTGCTTCTGACTCCTTCTAGGTGGGCGAACCCTGTTGAGGTCAAAGGCTCCCTCGAGACCATCTTCACCGAAACGTTCGGCACGAAAGATGCTGCCGCCAAAGTCCGTGCAGAAGCAGCTTCGTCCGTCTCGAAACCCCAAAATCAGGCCAAAGCCCCGCCCATCTCGTCATCGGCCGAAGCATCCAGCTCCACATCCCCTCCTCTTCCTACCAACATCTTCCGCGAGGGGTTATTATCGGAGTTTCATAAGCCGGGGGATAATCCGCAGGTCGAGGCGCGGCTGAAGGAGGAGCATCTGAAGTGGACAAAGGGGATGGTTTATACCCGGTTCCCTCCCGAGCCGAATGGCTTCTTGCATGTTGGTGAGCACAACGTCTAGCAGTCAGTGTGATGCTGATGATGCGCAGGGCACTTGAAGGCCGTGATGGTTGACTTCGGGTATGCGAAACATCATGGTGGACGTACCTACTTACGGTTTGTTTGCGTCGTCTGCAATTATTTATGCTGATCGCCGTGCAGATATGATGATACCAATCCCGAAGCTGAAGAAGGCCGATTCTTCCAGTCGATACTCGAGACAGTGCGATGGCTAGGATTCGAGCCTTGGAAGATCAGCTATTCAAGCGACAACTTTGACCGTCTACATGAGCTCGCTGTAGAGCTGATACGGCGGGGGAAAGGATACGTCTGTACATGTGACGGTATGTCTATCGCCCTTGCTGTCGCCATCGGCTAAGTGTAGGTTAGCCGAGAAGATCAAAGAAGATCGCGGAGGGGGACATGGAAATCCCATTCCCTGTGTACATCGAGACCGACCAATATCCGAATCCCTCGTCGAGTTTGATCGGATGAAGAACGGAGAGTACCCCGAACGAGTAGCTTGCCTGCGGATGAAGATGGATCTGGATAGCGGAAATCCTTATATGTGGGATACTGTAGCATACCGAGTGAAGTATGCGCCTCATCATCGAACAGGAGATAAATGGAGTGGGTCTGATTGGTGTACCCGCCTTATTATCGCTGATGACTCGAAGAGATATATCCGACTTACGACTTTACACACTGTCTCTGCGATTCCTTCGAAAACATCTCGTAAGCTCACCCCTCTTGAAAACAATCTCAACAGACATCTATAGCCACTCCCTGTGCACAATCGAATTCGTTCCAGCACGAGAATCCTACGAATGGCTATGCGACGCCTTGACCGTCTACAAACCCCGTCAATACGAGTTTGCCCGTCTCAACCTGCAAGGCACATTCCTATCAAAACGAAAGATCGCCCGACTCGTCCAAAAGGGTGTCGTGAAAGACTGGGACGATCCACGATTGTACACCATCATCGCGCTCCGCCGACGGGGAATCCCACCTGGTGCCTTGCTGGCCTTCGTCAGCGAGCTCGGCGTGACGAACATCCCTTCGACGACTGAGATCAAAAAGTTCGAGTCGGTCATCCGAGGATATTTGGAGGACTCGGCACCGCGACTTATGATGGTGCTCAACCCCATACGAGTGGTCATAGAGCACGTTCCGGAAGATTACCGCGTACCTGTGTTGGTCCCGCTTCACCCTAAAATCCCTGCGATGGGCGTCGTCGCGACTTCTTTCTCCCGGGTACTTTACATCGACGCCGACGATTTCCGAGAAGTCGATTCGCCAGATTATTTCCGGCTGGCCCCCGGGAAAACGGTGGGACTGTTCAAAGCCCCCTTCCCGATCGAATGTGTCTCCTTCACAAAAGATCCTACCTCTGGTCGGGTCAACGAGATCCGGGCCCGTCTAGTGGACGACCCAAAGGTGAAGAAGGCGAAGGCTTACATTCAATGGGTGAACGCCTCGGATGTGGTGACCATTGACGAGGTCCGGTCTTTCCACCCGTTGTTCAAGTCCGATCCGCCACCTAGCGATTTTGAGTCGGACGTGAATCCCAACTCGCTGGAGGTATTCAAAGGCGCGTTCATCGAGCGGGCGTTCTACGATCTAGCGAAGAAGGCGATTGTAGATGCCAGGAAGGAATCAGAGGAACGGCTGAAGAAGGCGAAAGCGGAAGCAGCGGATTCCAGTCCGCACGCGGTGGTCAAGGGGTCGGAAGCGGCGAGCGAGGACGAGCCGGTGGCTACGGCGGAGCAGTTGGTGGGGATGGAGAATGTGAGGTTCCAAGGGATGCGATTGGCGTATTTCGCGTTGGACAGGGAGAGTAGGCTGGGTTGCTTGGATGAAGGTGAGGGAGTCAAGCCGGGAGGGAAGGAGGGGGATCGGGTGGTTTTGAATCGTATTGTTAGCTTGAAGGAGGATGCGGGGAAGAGTGCGTAGCGTAGGTGTGCCCAAAACGCCAACAGCCACACAGACATGGAATCATCATACGCCATGATAAAAAAGCTCATCGAGTCCGGCGGATGACATGTATACATAGTACATAGATCGTCCATGACCCCACACTTTCCCGCCCCTCGCCTCATCCCCCGTCTCGTCGCGCTATGTGACTATCGGCTGATCCACCTCCATCCCACCATGTCCATTCCCATTCCCTATTGTCGGCGGCGCTTTTTGGACCGGCGGAGGGAGCGGAGCGTTATCGAGCATGTACGATGAGCCTGGTTGTAGGCTGTCCATCGCCGATGCGGATTCCGGGGCGTCGAACGGTGAGGGCATGGGATTCGAGTCCCACGGGTTCTGAAATCTGCGTCCAGTCAACCCTGCTCATCACCCACCCAGAGCTCGGCCAGATGATCTCTCTTGCCGAGCCGGTGTGGTTCAGAGCAGAAGACCCACCTCGTAACCTTTGGTTTCTCAATCAACACATTCCTCCACAACTTCTCCCATTCCACAATACTCGGCGGGTTCTCCCCATACTCCTCCTCCTCATGATACGTATTCAAATAATACCCGACCCTGACAAACTCCTTGTCGCGATAGGATGCGGTGATGATGATGACTGTGACGCCGAGGATCTCGTCGGGCTCGATGGAAGGGAGGAGGTTGTGGGCGGGAGCAGGGGCGGTGAAGTCGAAGGCGTTGATACCGGCGGGAATGGGGCCAACTGCCGAGACCGAGCGTTAGCGAGGTCTTGCAGTGCTGGGTAAGCTCTTATTTGGAGAGGTGCAGGAATTCAAAGGGAGTGAGATAGTGGGGCATGTGGACTCTGTGAGGGGACTATAGAGGGCAGGATGAGCCAACTCACCCATACATGAATCCAGCTCCTGGTCATACTCCTCCGATTTCGCGGAACCAACATAGATCAATCGCCATTCGAGGTCTGCGAAGCTTCGTCAGCAAGCTTTCGCCACGAGTCCGCCAGCAAGGATTGCTACTGGGGCGCAGATTGCCTGCACTGACCCTCTGCGAGCGGTGCGATAGCCTCAAACTTGATCCGGAAATGATAGCCATCGTCAAACTTCGCTGGGTTGTTCACGAGCTCGATATTCCGGATATTGACCTGGCGGGAGGACGATGCTGTCAGCGCTGCCACCAGTTTGCAACGTGTGAGCAGGAGAGACATGAGCTCACCATAGACTGTAAAGAGGTGACATCAACAAGAAGGAACAGGTCAAAGTCAGTGCGATGAACAAGAGGGAGCTACATGAGAGACATACCATTTTGAGCAAGGTATACTATCAATCTCCGCAATGACGCAGCTCGACACGTGACGAGGCCCTATGACGAGCTTCTCCCTCGTGAGCCGTTGGTGGAAAAAGGTAAAGGGAGGTGGCTGATGTTGGAAAGATGAAGTGGGTCAAGAGACGCGTCCACTCGCAGAACCATTGGCGGGAACATCAAATCTATTTCCACCTCCCGGATAGACGGAACCAAATAGTAATCTCTCCGCCGGAAAGATGAAGGTGAGTCTCCGGTTGTCCACTTTGTCTTGACCTTTCCATCTCGACAAACTACCGCCGGCATAGGGTCTCTACATCCCAAATTCTCTACGAGGAGGAGAGACTCTGACTGCCTCTGATGAGGTTGACCCTTCTGGTTCTTCCAACTCCTCGCTGGCGGTCTTCACCATCACGATGTCCACCTCGCAAACTTCCCTCTCGCAAAGTGGTATCTTTCTACCAGATCCGATATCAAAGTACCGCCTCGAGCTCCTCCTCTAGCTCTACATTTGGATCGCCAACATCCCTCTTCACACCTTTAGACTCCACTTCCACTCACCCACCGAAACCCTTCTTCGTCACCACACCAATCTTCTACGTCAATGCTTGTACGCTTGTCCTTACCCTTCTAGCCAGCTGACGGAAGGCAGCTCCTCACATCGGACATCTCCACTCTCTCCTCCTCACCGACGTCCTCGCCCGCTTCTCGAGATTACGACGTCCGGACCGCGAGGTCATCTTCACAACCGGAACTGACGAGCATGGATTGAAGATCCAGCAAGCTGCGAAGGCTATGGGTATTGGAGAGAAGGAGTTCTGCGCCGGTGTCAGTCAGAAATTCCGAGTAAGTTGAATCCAGACTGCTCCATGCGGTTGCGCTGAGCTGTGTCAGGATCTCGCTCAGTTGGCCAGTATTTCGTTTACCGACTTCATCCGGACTTCCGAATCCCGTCATCATACCGCGGTCGAGCATTTCTGGGTTCGGCTCATCCTCATACCTCCCAGTATCGCAGCTGACCAGATGTCAGAATAGTCTGGTAGCTTCTGACGACATCTATAAAGGCACACATTCGGGCTGGTACTCCGTGTCGGATGAATCCTTCTACTCGGCCTCTCAGATCAAACAGCTCGATGACGGAAGAACCGTTGCGCTTGAATCGGGGAACGAAGTGGTGTGGGAGGAAGAGGATAATTGGAAGTTCCGATTGCCTCGGTATCGCGATCGTTTACTTGCGTGGATCAGCAGGGATGAATGTGAGTATCAAGTCAGAAGCCTGGCTGATGATAGGCAGCGGTCTACTCGGCTAGCATGCGGACTTACATCGCCGCGCAGATCGAGACTGCTGAGGAACTGTCCATCTCCCGCCCAAAGTCTCGCGTCAAATGGGGTGTACCTGTACCTGGCGATCCCGAACAGACGATCTACGTCTGGGTTGACGCGCTGATCAACTACATTACCGTCCTCGGTTATCCCGCCTCATTGAATGGATGGCCAGCAGATGTTCACGTTGTTGGGAAAGATATCGTCAAGTTCGCCCGACCTATCATTTGGCTACATCAGCTGATCTGGCTAGATTCCATGCGATCCACTGGCCAGCATTACTCATGGCTGCTGGCCTCGAACCACCCTCTCGCATCCTCGTACATGCTCACTGGACCATGGGCCGAAGCAAGATGTCGAAATCGAAGGGAACTGTCGTAGACCCCGTGGAGGTGATGAAGGAATACGGCGTCGACGGGGTCAGGTGGTATCTCATGCGCGCCGGCGGTAGCTTGCCCGTCGATTCAGGTTGGTGTCATCCCTGATTCCGCATGGCCGGGTCTGATGAGAGTTTAGATTATTCGGACGAACAGCTTCGCTCGACATATTCCGTCCTCAATGCCCAGATCGGCAACCTCGTCTCTCGTATTTCGTCGCATAGGATGAGGGGCAAGATATCCACCTTGGACGAGTCGATGCGGGATCCGAAGCTCGATGAGCAGCTCGGCGGTCTGCGGGAAGAGCTGGAACGTCGGATGAAGAAGTATGATGTCGTACGAGGCTGTGAAGTGATACTCGAGCTCATTGCAGCTGTTCGTGACGCGCGTTTTTGACTTGCAGTCATGGCTGATGAGAGCAGATGAACAAGATGTTCACGATCTCCGAGCCATGGCAGATGGACAATCCCACAGGACCGATCGTGTACGCCTTCTCTGCGCTACGCATCAGCGGGATCCTTTTACAGCCGATCATGCCGAGCAAAGCTACAGAGCTGCTGGACCGGCTGGGCGTAGCAGAGGAGAAGCGAGGATGGGAAGACGCTGTTTGGCCAGCAGAGGTGGATGCGCAGAGCATCAAGAAGGGGTTGGAAGAGGCTGGTATTCGATGGAAGGGCAGAGGGTTCTTGTTCCCACCGCTCGAGGAAAAATTGCCGGTCGTAGCGTCTTAGGACGAGGTAATGATCCCATGCATGGTATATATCCAGTAATGTCAATTAATCGTCTTGCGAATCGTCAAGCCTCATTCTCCATAGGCGTACTCGACCTCATCGACCGCCCCAAAGCTCCGTTCCCTCTCGTCCGCCGTCTCCCGCTCGATCGGCATCGGTCCGCGCAGTTCCACCTCACCATCCTCATCTTCGAACGGGGAAGAATGCGAGTATCCAGGAGGGACGATAGGTCGTAAAGGACTCCCGCCTGACGAGGATCTTCGTCTCAGAGCAGGCGAACGAGGAAGGAGGGACAGCGTCGTCGGAGACATATGCTGTAATCGCCCGTCAACATCTTTCAATGGCAGATACGAATCGACCCACCTCCCAAGTATTCTCATCCCCACTCTGTCTCCTGTGCTGTCTCGCCAATGCGCCCTCCTCTCCCATACCCATACCCGGCTCATCCAACCTAGCCTCCTCACCCAGCCGACACACACTGACCACACTCTCCGAATCACTGATCTCATCCTCTTCCTGCGCGGATTTCGCCCGCATGACCTCATCAAACCGATTCCACACCACGCCACCCCTCTCCGCCGGTCCAGGCGCCGCCCTCTCCTCGTCATCATCATCTCCATAAATATCGCCGACGAGCTCGTCGTACTCGTGTGACCAGAATTCGATCATTCCATCGGGGTAGTACGGGAGTGTGGAGCGGGGCGGGAAGACATCTGAGTCATTAGAGGAGCCAGAGCGGTGGGGTGATAGATGAGGAGCGTGAGAATGAAGTGCTGGATCTTCGAGGATGACTGCGGAAGTGGAATCGGTCCGCCTGTGCGCGGGCTCGGGCGAGGGGAGAGCCGCAAAGTGAGCGGAGCAGTGCGTTTTGTTGTAGAATTGGATGAGCGAGCGGAGAGCGTATTCTTGCGGCTACGACGATCGGCCGACGCCTTATCAGAGAATCACAACGTACCAGCGCATCCTCCAGCTCGTTGTCCTGATCGGTCCCGGCGAGCCATTCATCCCGTAGATCCGGACGGCAATTGAGGTAGATCGAGGTGATCACCTTCATGTTCGCTAAGATGTCAGCATTTTGCAGATCCTCCTCGGCTTACTTTGGCGCCACTTCCGCCCACACCAAGGCATTTGGCTCTTGATGAGCTTCAGCACCTGGAGCTGTAGCATCGGGTGGTTGATCCGCAACATCCGCTTCAATATTTGCTTCGCGGACCTCAGCTGGGGACCGCAAGATTGTTTGACGACTCACGGAGCTTTTGTACTGATTAAGCATGTATGTCCGATGCGATCGATGTTTCGTCATCTTCTCAAGTATTTTCAGAAAGTTGATTGAGGAAAAGAAATTCCGCCACGAATAATCGCTGATGATCTCGACCTCGCCCTCAGAGCCATGTTTTGGGCGAGGGCTCACTGAGCGAGGGGCGGGTTTCGGCGGGCGCAGCATGGTGTCCTCTGGCCGATTCGGCGATTCCGAGCAATTCAAATGGCAGTATCGGAAGAAGCTGAACTTCGTCAGCGGTTTTAACGCAGAGGGGGTGTAGGTCACGAACTTCCAATCCTCGCATTCGTTCTTCGTGCGCACGAGGGTATAGACGTCTGACAGCCCAAACATCTTGAGTACAAGCAGGAGGCAATTGGAGTCGAACAACAACTGCGCAAAGTAGTGGTATTTCAGAACATCTGCGGATCAGCCTGATTTGCACTTTTTTGACGTACGGGAAGCCTTGAACCACTTGAGCATGAGCAGAAGTATCGCCGACACGGCTTTTGACGTGATCTCTCGATGTCGGGCAATGTCTACTTCCTCTCTTGTAGGCGGCGGAGCATTCTCGGCCGCTGACTTATCAGCGCAGTCCAGGACGAGCACTCACGAGGCTGTTCCTGCGTGGGCGAGGTCAATGCTGGCGGTAATCCATTCTGCAGATTGGCATTCTGCACACCTGGACCGGTTATTGTGGCAAGCAGGAGCTTGAGCAAAACAATGACGCAGCTCTGCATGATCGGCAGGGTGGTCCGCTGGTCATCAGCCACTTTCAGCCATGGTTGCTCACGTAGATGATCTCGACCCGATGCAGTCTTCGTGAAGCAGCTCGTTCCTCACGGGCGACCTTTGCTCCGTCCTTGTCCCCTTGTGCCAAGCATTCCATTTCCAACTCTTCGTATCGCCAATCTCGCCGCAAGGCCTCCTCAGCCGCTTCATCCTCTTCCTCTTCCGCTGACGAGTTCTGAAACCCGATCAGACCTGATCTCCCCAATCCTCGCTCCTCCCGCATGCAATCTTCCCGCGCTTCCCACAGCTGGTACAAACCTAGCGAGACGTAAGCATGCCGTTGGTAAAGTTTATCCGCTTCCGCGATGGCGAAGGGAACGAGGCTGGCCGGTGCCCCTGCCGCAGTGCGGGAGTAAGGGAAGACGAAAGGTCGAGATGGATCGGTCTGGAACTGCTGCTTCTTTGGCTTTTGTAATGGCGATTGCGGAGGTGACGGTGCAGGAGTCCCGGGAAGAGGCAAGGAGTTGGTCTGCTGTGACGGAAGTTGGGCTCGAGGAATGGCCGGTAGCACGGGAGATGGGATTTCGGTGGAGTGATAGTCTGGACGCGCTGGAATGGGCTTCACCGATTCCGCGAGTTTTTCGTTCGAAACTGAAACGCTGACGGAAGATGGCGGGGCGAATGTGGGGTATTTCGTGGATGTATCCCGCCGGAATGTGGCAATGTCAACGGGAGAAGCTTTGGTGTAATCTGCCGGTGAGCGAAATACATCACACGAAGACTTACTCTTGGCGGAAGCTGGTAGACCTGCCAGTTCCCGGGAAAGGGCTTTGGCTTTGCTGACCTCCTTCATCCCTCCCAGACAAGCGAGTAGGGTTTTCCAGAGAAGCAGCAGGACCTATTTTCAGCTCTACCATTATGACTGACCTACCTTTTTCACGGGATACCCCTTTGGCAGCTTATCTTTCAGTCCCGAGACCATCTGGAAGATCACCACGGGCAGAGGCGGGGACATTGCCACTAGGACGTATCAGCGGTATTCACCATTGCCCGACTCACTGAGCTCCTCTCCGAAAGTCTCGTCCGTCCGGAACACTTCAATGACGAAATAGAGCATCCCCAGGAGGTCCATGAGCTCAGCCGACCGATCGTCATACGGGTCCACAGAGCTCATCGCGGGCCCAGAACCATTCGTCGATGAGATGGGTTTCTCTGCGGTAGTATCCCTGACAATGCATGAACTCCCGCTCGATTGGGTATCTCACTCACACCGCAGCGTTGTACCTCCTGGTGGCATCTCTCAGGCTCAAAACCAGACTCGCTACCCCATCTACCGCACGTATCGCCTTGGCGTTCTCGATTATCCAGTGAAGTTGCATTTCTGGCGAGTTCGTTTCGGCAAACGAGCCTGCGGTCTTTGCTCAGCTGTGGATCGGAAGTGCGAGGTGGTACCAACCTTGCAATAGGTACAGCAGTCTTCCATGAGCCCCCCTGCGGATGTCGTGGACTGGCGATTCGAGGTACTCCAGCTGCACCTCGATGTACTCCTTCCTGGTTTGCAAACTTGCTTCCGTCCATTCTATCAGGACATTAGCGTATCACTCGCATGACTTATGCCCCTATTCACCTCCTCGGAAAGTCCCCTTGAAGAGTTCGGGATTCTTCGCAACGTGTGTCATCTCGACATATGGATAGAACTCCTCGAGCTCAGAGAGCATCGTATCCGTATCGTCGTACCGGTAATCAAACTGCTGAACCTGGGAGGCACGTTCGTCAGCCTTGACCGCCTCATTGTATCAATAATTACCTTCTGCTTGGGCTGAGCAGCTGTATGTGCCTTCACTTGCCCAAGCGTAAGGCTATCCGTCGATGTGCCCTGCGTCGCCATATCCTCAACGGGATCTAGCATACCAGCTCCAGCTCGCGGCCTCGTAAGCACGGGTGGTGCTGGAGCCGAAGGACCAGGCGAAGGGAGCCGAGCGAGTTCGTCTGATTCTGTCATCGGAGCTGGATCTCGTGGGGTTTGGTCGCGGCGAAAGTCGAACATGTTGGTTCGAGGGAAGCGGGAGAAATTCATGATGGGCGGGCAGAGCGTGCTCGATACCGGCAGGAGATGAATGCTTGGTTGCGTGGCGACTTGACTTGCCCCCCCGTGCGCTGGAGAAGTCTGAGAAGGCCCAAATCCCGCAACCTGGTTTGAGGTTGATGGTGGGTGTCGGAGTCGGACTCCGACGTTTGGATCTTTGGACTGAACTAACTAGCACGTGAGATTTGCTTCCGCACGTTGGTGGCAATATGGATCCTGATCACAGGAAAGCGTCGGTTCATGGCTACGTCTATTTAAGCTGGATGGAGAAAACACCTCATAACGATTTCGAGAATGTAGGGTAATGGAGACTCCGTACAGTAGCAAATGTAATGCCGACCCCTGAAGGACCGGATGAAACCCAAGATACATCACTATGCGCTAGATAGCCTCAAACCCCTCGACCACCCATCCCGAATCGGTCTTCTTCCAGGTCGCTCTCCGCAATTCTGATACGACGGGTGCAGCGTACTCCAGATGGGCAACATCCGTTTCGATGACATCCTTCTCATAGTCCTCAGTCGATTTGCCTTCGATGGGAGCGGGAGGTTCCGTATGTCTCAGAATGGGGATAACAGTGGTGGTTCCAATGACGAGCTCGGGGAGTTCGGCGTAGTCTTCGGTCGTCTCGTCGAAGGGTGACGGAAAGAGGATGAGCAATGATAGATTCAGAGTCGGGTCGGTCGGAGTGCTCGAATCGGTAGTAGGATTTGGACTGGAATCAGGTCGAATAGAAGTCGTCACGGCCAACGGCTGAAACTATCAGACCAGGTCACCGCGATGAAACTCACTTGAAAATCACTCTCCTCTAACATCGCTCCCTTCTCCCTTACACCGACCTCCGACATCCTCGGTATCTCCCCAACATCCCCCTCTTCCTCATTCATCCTCGCCAACATCCATCGTTCTCGCAACAACATCTCCTCCCATCTCCTATGTCTTCCCAGATCCACAAAACCCGCTCCTCCCGCTGCACTCTCTCCTCCCAATCCTGTGATGAACCCCCAGAAACCGCCTTCTCGATTCCACAGCTGCCGGAAGGTTGTGCCCTGACCACTTGAACGCTCTCGGCGAGCCTCTCTCGCTAGTCGGATAACCCTTGCGATGGTAAGGAGGGTGAGGACGGTGACGGCGAATGCAACGAATCCGCCACCTATGGAGATGACGGTGGAGGAGGGGAGTCCGCCATCGGTCGATGATGCCCGACGCACGAGAGCGCGTGTCGGATGGCCAGATGTCGTGCGGCTCATTGCGCGGGACGTCTTACCTGAGAGCAAGTAGACGCTATCGATTATTTGTGTTCGAGCCTGATGGCATGTTCTGTTAAGTCTATCTATCTTTAGAGAGATCGTCGTTCGACCTACCGCTCCGGACAAACTCCTGATAAATATCGAGATATTCCGTAATTGTGCGATGGGCGGAGCCAGATCGCCATCTCCGGCAACTCATCAAACGAGGACATGGCCACCCTTCTCCGCTTCGTCACTTTGCAATATATCACGCCCACCCTCAATTCAACAACAATACAAGCCGAGAAGGTTGTGGAGACCAAACCTGGGAGGGCAAGCTGCTGGGCGTTGAGATGTAGGCTTCGTCCCCTTCGTGCCACCGAAGACTGACTGAACATTAGCTGCCGCCCATCATCAAAGCACGTTCCAGCGCTGGTCAATGCATTGGGTCCCCCCTAGCAGAAGTCAAATCTGACTGTCTCCCTACCCAGTCCCCTTCCACCTCGAAATAAACACAGTAGAGTCAGTATCGCACCGTTCGCCTTGATGTCCCCTCCTCCACCCGGCTTCGACCCCCACTTCGACATGAACGCCATCGCGCCCATACCTCGCGGTCATCCTGCCCAAGACGGGATTCTTCGCCCTACACCAGATTACGATCAGAACGGTAACTTTTTGGGACGACTGCACGAGGAGAGCGATGTGGTACGCGTGGGGGATGGTCCGACGGGGACAGGAGACTATACCGAGAACTCGTCATACCTCGACCATCTGCCTGATCCCACGCAACCCGAGGACACCGAGTCCGCGCTCGACCAGCTCTTCGGTGAACACGGTGAGATGCACATCGAGCCTACCCTGGCCAATCCCACAGCCTCCGGGGAGTCCTCACCGGCGCCGAAACGCAAAGCTACGAGTCGAGCTAACATGCTAGCTCGAGGTGGAGCTTGCGAGTTTTGCAAGCGCCGGAAGCTCAAGTGTACCGCCGAGATGCCGAAATGTTTGGCGTGTTTAAGAGCGGGTGGGGAATGTGTGTATGCACAGAAGAAACAGCGGAGTCGGGTCCGAGTCCTTGAGGATCGACTGGTGGAGTTGGAGAAGCGCCTGGACAATCCGAGCAAAACAGGCGAGGTGGATAACGGACAGGGGTTCTACATCTCCCCTGCAGATACCGCAACTACAAACGACTCGGACTGGCAATTTTACGGCGTGCCACCGAATGTCGGATTCACCTTGACCGGCTTCGAGCCTCCGTCGCCCGGAGAGCCTGGTCTTATGACGCTTGCTGACGCCGCTGCCGAGGACGGCAGTACACCGGTCGTGAATGGCGAATGGCCCTGGGAGGGCATGTCGGCGAGTGCAATCGCCTCGGAGATTATCAAGGCTGTGGAAGGCGGCGAGGGGCTAGGTGAGAAGATCGTGGGACATTTGTGAGTTGTTTAGCTAAGGAGTTACTGATCCGAATAGGTTACAACTATATGTCGGTCCACCATCCATTCCATACCTGCATCACGCCATCTCTCCGACTACACTTCTCTTTCGACTTTCCTCCCGGTCTGAATCTCCCCCTCACCCAGCCCTGGTCCTTTCCCTCATCCCGTACCTCCTCCCCCTGTCTCCGTCTACCTCACTCTCCGCCCGCCTTCGCTCCGACCAAATCATTTCCCACCTTTCCGCCCCTGCCCGTAAGCACACCTTCATGGCTCTATCTACCGCAGATGCTCGCATCATCGATATCGTTGCGGCGTCTTGTATACGTGGCTTGAGCAGCTACCTGGGTGCCCGGTTTCTCGAGGGATGGGGCACGGCCAGCAGCGCGACTGCGACGTCTTGGGCTGCCGGCTTAGGGAAGCTCGGAGGAGTCGGAGGAAGACTAGTGGAGGCCAGTTCAGGGAGAACAGAAAGGGTGGAAAGGGAGACAAAGTTGAGGGAGATCAGGCGTAAGGGATGTTTGACCGAGCCACCGCAGGATGGAAAGGAGCTCGGAGAGAGGATACTGCTATTGTCGGTGGTCAAAGCTTTCCGATGTGAAGCTAACGACGAGATCAGCTGGACAGTCTTCTTGCGAGACAAGGCGAGCAGCATCGGTTGGTCTTCATGATACCCCTTCTACTTCACTGATTGGACCGTCGCAGGGTGGAATTTGCCTTCCTGTTGTTTATCAATGCTCCTCGAGCTGGATTCTTGCTGATGACGGAGCAGCTCTCGCTGATGACGAGATCACCACACCGTGGCCGCGGGACGACTACGATAACGTGAGTATTGTCTAGCGCTCTGCTAAACCCTTTCCAGCCTGAAGCTCTACGTGACGATCGCAGCGTCGCGGAACTCCTTGATGGCTGTGCTCACTCCGGCGCGCAAGACACGGCCTTCTGTGCGCAGATGAAAGCGCTCTGCTTGATGCATCGAGCCACACGGTACGCTTTCTGCCTCACACCTTCGGGACAAGCTCACTTGAGCCAGCCTATTTGATCTTCCGTTATCTATCGCCACGCCTGAGCGCACGTCCCACCTGATCCGCATTACCCGATCCTACATGGCCACCCTGCGTCCCATTGCACCTGCACTTAATCCGAAAACAGGCGTGAAGCTCGGCCCGCTGAACCAAGCGTGGATGGCGCTCCACGGGTACTTGATTCCCCAAATTCGTGAATCATCCTGACATGAGCAGGACATTGATGCTGCTTCACGCGAAAGAGGAGGTCGATGCTCCTCCTGGCGCCGAAGCTGAGAGTCTGAACAAGTCGATCGAAGCGGCTAGCAAAGTGGTCGAGGCGACCGAGCTTGCGTACAACAGCGGAGATTTTGATCTCGGTCAGTTCTCTTTATGAAGTACGTCCGCTGACCCCATTAGATGGCTACGACATTCTCGCTCCTCTTGTATGGCATGTCACAGCCCGAACATGCTATAAATTTGCTCTACGTTCAGGGGATGAGGCGAGATCGACCCGACTGAGAGGGATGGGCGCGGACCTTGCCAGGGCTTGCAAGATTCTTGTTTGGACTCTCACAGATGCGCACTGCTGGGCTCATACATCATTCGCAGGGGAAGAGAATCACGTTCTCGTTGGTCATGTCGCAGCTACTCGAGTGAGTCGACCCTTCCGGCTGAATGGACTGACGGGGACAACAGGAATTTGGCAATTGGATCGGAGTTCAAGCTTGGCGAATGGGAACGACCGGATTGGTCGGATTGACCCCTTTCACCACAGTATACATGTTTAGTCAAAGAAGCCCAGAAGGTGTTCTTTTGTCGTGTACTATGTTGAACGTGCCGCATAACGGGGTTTTGTACCCGATTTCGTAGACCTTTGATCGGAGATCAAGAGAGCGCTAGTGCAATATATATGATCTGTCACAGAACATCAAAATCAGTCACGCCCTGAACTAAGACGCGCAAAGGCAACCGGATTATTGACCTGTAAGCAGATTCCAGCAAAAGTCTCCAGCTTCGGGCATTAAGCCGTAACCGATCCCAGGTACCCGTGATGAAATATCGGAGACATTTAAAAACGCCTCTTTCCGAAACAAGTCCTTGAACAAGGTGGTGTCACTTTCGCCGCCTGTCGTGCTGTCTCGGGGGCGTGGTATCATGGGACGAGGAGAGGGAGATTCGCGCTAAATTGGTCGGAGAGGCCCGAGAAATTCGATCTTGCCTTGTCCGTCATAGGTGGTCCTTCCTACCTGCCCGGTTGTGATCCCAATCACTATATTACGTTCCCGCAGCCAGGTTCGATCGCCCTTTCCCCATTCCATCACTGATCGCCTACACTTCATCCTCATATATAATATAACACCTTCAACCAGTTGTGCAGGTACTTCTTAGTCCCATCAGATTTCTCTCCCGTGACCGGATACAGTAATACCTACGCCATGTCTCACCCAACCGCCCCCGACTTTTCTCGCCCAGCACCGACACCACTCGACGCGCTACCCGACCATGAGTTTTGGAACTCCCACCGCTCACACTCCATCTCCACCCTCGCATCATCACCCACGTCACTCGCTTCGGTACCGCGCTCGCCATCAATCGTCGACCCACCACGCAAGTTTAGCCGGAAACTTCCTCCAAAGGTCACCGAGTCACTCGAGAACCTATCTTGGTCGACCACTAGTCACAGCACCTTCCTCCCGGTGACATCCTACAAGAGGGACAAGCCGTTCCCATCAACACCGCCGGGACAGTACACTCTGGCCGTCGAAGCGCCTTCCACAGAATTCGGCGCCATCCACGCCATCTCGCCTCCTTCCACGCGCAAGGCTTCTTCCTCGTCCACCTCCTCAGGCCCCACCGAAAGTAGCTCCACCATGTCCATACGTACCCCATACTCGAGCCAAGTCTACTCCCGACCCTCATTCTCATCCCACGCCTCCCCTTTATCCTGCTCATCAGGCTCAGCATCAGCCTGCGGCTCCTGGTCCGTCCTAGACGAAATTGAGTCCTCCGAACGAGCGGCGGCTGCCCGGAAAACAAGAGAATCGCGCAAGGAAAAGAAAGTGAGGAAGGCGGCGGAGGACGCGGCGTTCGACGTGGATACGCCGCCGCATGTACGGGATCTGTTCGAGGCGAGTCTGTTGGAGGTCATCGACGAGGATGGGGAGAAGGTCAGGTTTGGGGATCTCGTGAGGCAGAGACGGACGATCGTTATCTTCATCCGGCATTGTCAGTCCTCATCGCACCAATATGAGCAGAGCTGATGAGGATGGCAGGGTTCTGCCCTTTATGTGCCCAGTATATGAATTCGATCCTTGCCAAGGTATCGCTCGATGCGCTCGAAGAAGCGGATGTCGATCTTGTCATCATCGGGAACGGTTCCGACAAGATGCTCAGCGCCTACCGAAGTAGGCCATCCCTTATCTGCGCCGTGGGCTTCGCTGACCTCGCCCAGACAAAGCCTTCCGATGTCCCTTCAAAATGTACACCGACCCCTCACTCGCCGTGTACCGCGCTCTCGGCCTGACACGGAAAACGGGCAACGCCGGACCCGACGAAGACAAAGGCGATTACCTCGTCCAAACGCCACTCGAGTCAACCATTCAAACCCTAAAACGAGCGACCGTCATGCCCCTCCGTAACCCCGGACACTTCCTCCAGCTCGGCGGGGAGTTCGTCTTTGATGGAACACTGAACGTCATCTACACCCATCGGATGTCGACGACGCGTTCTCACGCTCCTATACGGGACGTCTGTGCGGAGGCTGGCGTACGATTGGAATTCATCCATTATGAGCCTGGACCACCGCCGCCGCCTGTGCACCGCAGCTCGGTGATATTGGAGGAGGACGAGGAGGACTGGCGGGCACAGCGGGATACTCAGCTCGAGCGGATTAGGGCTATGAAGCTCGCCAGACGAGAACTGGTTGAGGTCGCGCCTGGGAAGCCTGAGGCGAGGAGAGTTGATGGGGAGGTTAGAGTCGTTGGCGAGGATGGGGAGACGGACAGTCTAGATGACAATTTCGGGGCTTTGGGTCTTGTATAAATGGGTTGAGTGTATAGAAGAACAAGCGTATAATCTGAACTGTAGCGATGCTATCTTGTCATACATCTAGACAGCTGAAACGGTTGTCAGATTGGTTCAAGTCAGATATCTTGGTCAGCACTCAGGTTAGCACAGATGGGTATCACTGCATCATGGCGGTATACAGCTTCGCGCTATGCTTTGGGTCCCTTTCCTCCAGGTATCAACTGGGCATCATCAGCTCCTGCGAGAATCTCGAGGATGATGGACTGACCATGGCGATATTATTCCCATTTAACAATGTCTGCCCTAGCTCGGTCTCCTCTATTCCTGATGGTGTGACCGCACTGTACGCCATCCATCAGCTTAGGGATACAAGTCAACCTCGTCGGAGCGAAAACGGAGTCAGGCGAGAGGCCGGCGTAACTCCAGCTTCAAGAGAGGATATGGCTACGCACTACTCCTTCACATCCTTCAATACCATATCTGCCAAAACTGTCAGCTCAAGGTCCGTTACCGCTTCATACAGCAGGCGAAGGCAAAGATGAGGGTCCTGTTGGCTACTCACTGACATAATCGTCGAACCCCATTAACGTCCCGGTATATTCCCGCTCGTTCTTCATGAGTACCCAGATGGAGGAACCGATACACCGGTCGACTAGCTCGAGGGGGAGGATGGTGGACGCCATAGTGACGGCGGGGACGTAAGGTTTGAGCAGGAGGGCGAAAGGAGTGGGTCAGATGCGGAGGAACAGCACTGAGAAACTAGGATGGTTGTGAAGAGTACACGTGACTGGTTTCAAGGGGTTTCTGCCGATGCTCAATCCATCCTTTTTCTCTCTCCACCCGTTTCTGAGCACTGTAGGCAAGCAGTCAAGGAGATGAATAAAGTCGCTTTGCGTTCCGAGATTTGCCTGACAGCGTGACATGTCTGCCTTCGCGACCGGCACGAGGCCGGGCCAAGCGTTACACACCGTCGCCATCAACATACACAACTTCCTGTCGAGGTCCTTTTCGGGAGACACCGCAGAACGCACGTTCGTGCTGTTGCGTGCTGATACAAAACATGCAGAGATCCCGTGGATTCTTCTGGGTGTCTCATATCTCGCAATCCTGACGTTTGAAGCTTTCACCACCCGTAGGCCACTCTTGTTATTGAGGAGAACGACCGAGCAAGGGGAGATAGGCCACCAACATGCCGAAGTTCGATCCGGCCGTCTCCATCGGGTAAGTCTCCAAACATAAATGGTCACGTCTTTCGGCTGACACGTCCAAAGGCCATGGAAAGGCGGACAAGATATCGGCGTGACCATCTCATACCTCCAAGCGAGCCGGCTCGAGAAACCCCTTCTCATCCATCCTCTACTTGAGTGTCTCACTTGGGATCCTAGTACGTCAACTCGCGCTGTCTATCCCACGCGCGCTGAGCACACTCACAGAACCCTATGGAGTAGGTTTCTCCTCCCTCCTGACCGCTAGGAGAACACAGCCTGAAACGAGTAGAAATACCTGTTTTGGAATGTCGTCGAGTTCCCGGCGATAGCATGTATTTACATCGACTTTGACGAAAGTCCCACAGGTCAGCGATTTCTCTCCCTTCCGGTTACTCGCTAAAATGTGGCAGAGTAAGTTGAACGCCGCAATCGGAGCGTCCCTAATAGAGCGCGCATAGGATGATCAAGGAGCGATTTCAGCCGGCGACATCACCAAAGGTGGAAGAGCTTCACTTGCTGCACTACGAAACGGGGTTTGCATGCTTATCGTGGCCGCCCCGCTGTACTGACGCCTGGCAGATGGTCGATCCGGATAGCTAATCGCTTGGGAGTGAAGTACGCAGATCTCCATATTCGATCGTTCAACGCTGAACTTCTAGTAGCATCACCGATGTCTTTCAAGGATTGTTCGATTGCAGGCCGTTTCACAATGAAGCTGTCAACAGCTGATAGACCCAGTCTTCGCCTCTCCGCTGTACGTTGACGAGCTTGGCGAAATGCATCCGAGGTGCGCTCCTTTACTACCCTTTTCGGCTTCTCGCTCAATTTACCCAGGGCGGTCAGGGTAATGTAAGTGGTTGAGGAGCCACCTCGCTGCTGACGAGCAGGGAACAGCAGTACTTCGAGAAGCGCGCCCAAGGATTCTATGACAGCTTCCAAGGCTATCGCAAATCCGATGCTCTGCTCAACTTGACCTACTTCAACGGCATACGTTACGACCCGATCTTGGCGGAACGGAAACTACATTTCCGCGCGACAAACGTCTTCGTCCTCAGCCTGAGTAATTGCTGATACGCCATTACATGCATCCAAGAGATCGACGAAGGTGGCATGTTGATCTGACGCGCGTGGCGCCGAACCTGAGGAGGCTGATCGTGCCGGGCTGATCTCTCGTGGCTGGTTTCTCGTTTCTCGGCTTCGCGCGACCCCGGCATCCCAAGATTCATGCTTGATTGCGCAGTCCGGAATGCCTATCGAAAATGACGAAAGCGAAAGAGCTCGTCGGAGCGATCCTCGCGATCATCATCTCGAGCTTCAGCATCCTCGGAGTGGTCACCTTCGTCATCCAAAGTGCCACGGAAAGTGGGACCAAGACGAGAGGCGGAGCGAAGAGACTGAGGACGATGTGTGATCAGCCTGTTGGCTGCGGACGGGATAATTGCGTGATTCTTCTGGTACTGGCTTGAAAGGATCCAAACTAACGGAAGCAGCTTGAGCGCCATAGGACCTGCAGCTATGGCCTTGACGGGAACACCTCTCACCGGCTCAAAGTGCGATCCAGCTGGATACATCATAGCGACTGCACTTTGGTGGTAAGCTGTGTCCCTCGTACGTCGCGTTATCATCACTGAAGAGTATGGCGAGCTTTATGAATCGGCGGACGTCACTGTTCCTCCTCAGGTTCCCTCTGGCTGTGAGTCCTGCAGCCTAAAGCCGGGTGTGGCAATGCTGATCCCAGTAGCATCTGCTCATCTGCATGGTCACGAGGTAAGATATAGCCAGCAATGAGGTGGCCCTCATTGCTGGTCAGAGCTGAAGTATTGTCAGCTTCCGATTTGCATATTATGCAGTCTCGAATTCGTAGGGACGGATGATCGAGGCGTTCACGTTGGTGGCGATTATGGGGCAGGGTATGGCCGACGTGATTGTCTTTGGTGAGTCCACATGAGCTGATCGTCCTGCAACGCTGACTTGGGGATTCGTCTTGTCAGGTCTCGTTGAGAAACGGTAAGCGATCGCTTTCCAGATTGCTGAGTAGGCGCTGATGGGAACGCAGAAAACCAAAACGGTACAAGCAGGATCTGGCGGCTTGTACGCCCGGACCCTACGTCCCGTGGGTCCGATAACAGAGACCTAGATTCGAAGCAAAGGTTGAAATTCGCATACACATGCAAGTTATATGATCTCAAGACCGATCAATGCCATATTCGTTCATAACAGCTCTCATCCTCCATGACGCACGAGCAGCCGCCATGACGCCTACTTGCTATCCTTGGTCTCCTGTCCGGCCTTCTTCGTGTCCGTAGCAGCCTTCTCGACGTTCCCACCAACAGCGCCGGAATCGGTGAACCTGCGTGGGTTCTCAGCCTCAGACTTGACGGAATCCGTTGGCGGACTGATGGACGTGTGGGGGAAAGAGAACTCACTGCTTGCCGACAGCTCCATCCTTGGAGAATGGTCCTCCAACTACCGGACTCATCAGTGCAAGTCACCGCCTCATTCGTGATTTTGTGGGGCATGGTGAGGGGGGGACTCACCAGCCTGAGCGGTACTTCCAGCCTTACCATCCGCATTGAACTCCTTGCCGACCGCGCCGCCGCTCTACGACACCGTCCCATCAGCATCACCCTAGCATTACCCAATCACAGAGAGATGCAGCGGACGACAGAGCATGTATATGGGAGTGCAGTGAGGTGTGATGGAAGGAGAAGCTCGACTCACCTTGAAAGCCTGACCGACCTTCTTCAAAGCATCACCAGCCTGCTCCATCGCTGATTTGTCGGCGTAACCGCGGATCTGGACGAGAGCGCGGGGGACACGGGTAAGGTATGACATGATGGTCTAACGGGTTGGTGACTGTGATATATAAAGTGAGTTTAGCGTAAAAAGGTAGAGTGCTGATGCGGTATCGTACATGGGGGTAGCCTCTAGCCTCAGGGTAAATCGAATCGATGACGGTGAACTGGAATTCATGCGCTGGCATTTTACATCATCTTTGCCCTGATCGATCGAACACCAAGGATGGCATACGGTAGCTCTAGCTAGTCCTCCGATTAACCCGACCAAGCCCGCTCCTGCAAAGTCTATGAAAACTGCTTGCGCCGCGTGAAGCTCATGTACCCGTGTGCTGGGAGCACAATCAACGTCTTTCCCGATGATCAGCATAATCTTCACAGATTCGAAACCCGCCCTCACTTGGTAATTTGTCGAAGGGAACGCAGGAGTGTCCAGCTTCATCGTAAAGTTTCGCACAATGTACGATACAATCACCGAGATCTGAAGGTACGCGAATGACTCCCCCACACATCTGCGTCAGACCCCATCAGTTGGCATTCGCCGACACATCGTTCCGTCCTCACCTATGTCGTCCGGCCCCAAACGGCTGATAGGGCGACTCGGTCCCCTTGCTCATCTGGCCGAATCCGTAGTCGATCTGCTCACTCGTGGAGCCAGAGTATTGCTCTTTCGCGAACGCCGCGATTCCCTTCTCGTCAAGCCATCGCATAGGGTTCCAAGTCTTCGACTCTGACCAGATGAGTGGGTCCATCGCCGAAACACCGGGAGCAGCGACAAGGAAGTGGCCTTGGGGAATGACGTAAGGAGAGTCGGATCCAGATGGTGATGAAAGGCTTGGTGGGACTGGGATAGGTGATATTACCTTGCGATAGATGGAACTAAGGCGGATTAGTGAAGCTCTCGAGGGCAGTAGCGGACGCTCACTGGATTGGAGCGTGCTAGAACCGACGTGAGCTCGTCCTGGCGAATGCAGTATAGACACTGACCATGCGAAGCGTTTCTCGAATAACAGAGTCCAGCAAAGGCATCTGCTTAATGCTCTCATTTGTGACCTCGCCAAATGTCCCATCTTCTCTGCCGAACACTTTCTTCTGCTCGTCATATAATTGCTCGCTATGCCGATCCGTCGATTAGCCAAATTTCGCCCGAAGAGCCACAAAAGAACTGACACGATGTCTGGTCGGTCCGCAAGGTGAAGCAGCGTCCATGAGCTCGTGGCCGATGAAGTGTGTTGTCCAGCCATGAGGATGGCGATCATCATATGAGCGACATCTCGATCGGTCACCGGGGTGCCATCGCGGTACACGCTCCCCTGCAGCGCAGTGATCATGTCGAACTGGCCCTACCCACCACATCAGATGTGTCCACATGGCTACTGTATTACTCCACGGTATGGGCGCCCTCCGCCCTCTTCTTCATGATGTCCAAGTAGAAATTGCTCATCTCCCTCTGTGCCTTATCCCTCTTCCTATAACTCGGCAAAGGCAAGTTGGGGAACAAGAAATTGAGCGGTGTGAAACCCCGGTCAAGGTCCTCGATATTCCTCGCAAAGCCTTTGTTCAGGGCTTGGCGGACTTCTTCTCCTTGTAGGGTACGCGAAGCGGTGAGGGTGATGAGTTCCGACATGTTTGGGAGGATCTCGATTGTCTTTGGACCAAGGGAGGTGGGAGTCAGGTGGAGCTCATGTTCGAAGAAGTGTTCTGCCTCGCGGTAGATCATGGGAGTGTAGGATTGTAGGGCTTCGGTGCTCAGACCGTGCTTGATCTAAGCACCCGCATCAGTCAGACCCCTCGCCATACGAGGCTTGAGGCACTCACAAACTTCTTCTCCTGCATGAGAATATCGTTTGGACAATCGTACACCACGCCCTTGCCGAACACCGGGGTCGTCAAATGCTGCGACCATCGGCTGTCAGGGATACCCCAATTTCAGCTTGAGGCGTGGACGTACCGTGTACGCCTCCTCCGCTGAGACCTGACTCAATTTCCCACCCAAAGACAAGTTATTCCCCTTGGGTCCAAGCGCGACCGTCATCCTCCGACCCAACATGATGAATGTAAACACGTCGCCATACTAC
>JAABUH010001402.1_pt1 | contig 27251 bp, 35 predicted proteins | sample 5559121 | NCBI WGS metagenome assembly JAABUH01 (sample SAMN10711871, study PRJNA513364) | rock metagenome | isolation source: Antarctica rocks | place: Antarctica: Victoria Land, Battleship Promontory nord | collected 2015-12-28
CAGGCAGGAACTGCAATGATTGAACGTTTTGTGCTGAATGCCATGTCTCAGTGTGCCCAGTAGCTGTCACCCAAGAATGACATGTTGAAGCTGAGCATGACATGTCCCAGGCTGCAGTAACTGGGATGAACACTTGCGTGAACCTCATCGGTGCAGGTTGCGGACGAGAGCTGACTGCTTTGCACAGCACAGCAACTCTGAACCCAACCAATGTCATCCATTGCGTGTAGAACAAATGGGGTTTGACGTCAGCTAAGAGGATGCAGCAGCCACAAGGCATCTGCCTTAGCTCCAGCCAAGGCACAGAAGTGTGTGTTGACATTTCAAGAAGGGTTGGTCAGTGATGGTAGCTGTACAGCAGCTACACAGCAGCCCTCTTCTCAAGAGCTGAGAGCTGAAGAACCTGAGTTTTTGAAAGTGGGCACTGGATTCAGTACATTTGGTCTTTGCACTGATAGCCCTCGCCATCAGCTGCTCAGCCAACAACGTATCATGACACAAGTGTCTTCCACAACCTTGTTGTCACTCTCCTATAGTATGGGTGCCATCTGAAATTGCCACGTACAGCTCAAAGGCAGGTCCATCATGCCTGCATATGTTCTCGACCATGAGCCTCGACTCTGCAAGCTGGCGCTCAGTGCGGGCTCACGGCTGAGCTGTGAAGCCTGTCTGTGCTGAGTTTTTTTTTGCACCTTACAGTCTGGGGTGTGGAGCCAGTTGTGACTCATCAGACATCCTGGCTTGAAAGCACAGGTGTATGTGGTGTGCAACAAAACCAAGCTGGTGGGAATTCTGCTCCAAAAAGAGCCTAAGGTCCCGTTGTTGGTAGCTTGGGCCAAATAACGAGAAACGCTGACCTCTAATGATGCTGTAAAAGAATCGAAAGTACCGATGTTAGCCGAGTCTAGATGTCAGGTCTGAGCTGCACTGCGTCGGTCACGAGTAATTAGACACAGGCAGAAGTCCATGGTGTAGACAGTGCTCAAGCTTGCTTTGTTGCTGTGGTGGACTGAAAACTAATGACACCTAAGGACAGCAAAAAGTCCAGAATGCAGTGCCAATGGTCAATGCTGCACATGGAAGGTAAACCTGTGAAGGTACTGAGGCCAAATATGCTGGCAATTGTCCCAGAGTCTAACTTCAGCCTGTCGCCAGATGTGGGTTACAGCTGGCATAAGTGTTTTTGCGATGTCCTCAAGTGGCTGTCACACAATCTGTTTGGTCTACTTAGCACATTTCACGCTGTGGAGGTGAGAGCAAAAGCTATGGTGCAGCATGGACGGCATCATAGCTCCTGCACACATCTTCATGGTGCAAGATGCACCAAGTGGAATGGACTGTTTGCACAACCTTTGCTTGAGGACACTGCAGTGCCGCTTGTCACATGTGTGGGTTTGCGCTTCCAAAGACAACTGCTGAATGCAGTGTCGTGAATCAGGCATGCCATGGCTCAGCCCAGGTTGACGTGCCCTGCTCCACGATCATTGTAGTCAGCACTCCCAGAATCAGAAAAGATGCCAGACTGATCAATCACCACAAAGTGTCCACCTATCTCATTTTCTGGTACATAGCATGCGGAAGGGAGCAATTATATCATCAGTCTTCCATACTGTTATCATAGCTGAAATAACTTTTGCAACAGAAACAAGTGGCATCATTATTTGTGAAAGTTGTTGTACACTAGACCCGCCCCTCTCTTCAAGCAAGGCATGTAAATGGAGCTTACATATTCTCGGTGCATCAATGGACTAATCGGCAACACATGGCCGCCAGCTTTGATCTCACCACAGGTGTATGTTGCTGTATTTCTATGGTCATTGCCATGATGGAACTATGACTATTGTAGCAAACTGAACATACTGGCACTCTAGGACAACGTTGGCCTGCTCTGCCTCAAGACATAGTTGGCCTGATGTGCGTCAAAGCCTTTGCTGCACACCAGAAGCACTTCATCTTGAGGCACTGCTCACAACTCAGTGCCTTCTCAGTGAGTTTGGGTTCGCATCCTCATTTAAGTTCTGAGGAAGCATGCTTGCTGAGTTTGCTCACAAACATGTTGCGCATGCTTGCTGTGCTTGCTGGTTTCTGATGCTAAAACGATACAGTCACAGCATCTCAGTTGCCGCATGTGAGCCTGATCTGAGAAACAGTTGTAGGCCTTGCCAGAAAAACAAATTGATATTGTCACAACCACTATTGTCTGAACAATATGATTTGAGGGCACATTGTGAAGATGTGCAGCTAATCATTTGAAGTGAATCTGGCTGCTTTGGATTTGAACTTTGCCTTCCTCAAATTGCTTAGCTGCGCAAAGGAATTTGAGAAAGTCATGAAAGGCTCAGATTCAAAGTGTGCAGAGTGCAAAATGGGGTTGTACAAGTAGATATGTCAGATGCCTTCTTTTGTGCCTTGATTTGGCCGTATCATGCTCAGGGAAATCAACAAATGACTCACCATTTCAACCTGCAGCATCTACTTTACTTGAACAGCTCTAAGTTGAATAAGACGGCAAATATCTGGGCCAGAACATTTGAAGTGTGAGCTAGCAGGCGTGTCCTGGGGGCACATACACTTGCAGGAGCTGGCTGAACTTCACAGAAACATTTCATCAGTCGGGCTGTCCTGCAAGGCTGATTTGAGCGCCAGCTCAGCTGTATGAGGTGCCTGTCAACAGATTCAAGGTGCTAAGAAACCAAAAATCAGCTTGTGTGTCGTCGCCATCAGAAAGCATTTTGCTGACCAGGGCAAAGTGTTGGGAATGACTGATGACAAACACCCTGCATGCAAGATGGGTGGGACCGCGAACAGCTGCAATTCCACCCACATGTGACTCAATGTTGCCTAAACTGGCTAGGTGCTGGCTTGAGCAACCTTCCCCCAAGGTGATGTGCATCCTGGAAGGACTCATCATGTTTGTAGTGCATGCTGCTACCTGCAGTGTCCAGGTCGTCCAGGGGAGCGGGCTGATCACTTTGGCTGTCTGACCTGCTCAAGCTTTTTGATGTTCTCTATTTCTGCATGTGTTGCATCATCACAACAATCCATTCTATGTGCAGTGTGGACCCCATTCACCATTGCCATGTATGCCGCAGGTTTGCTATTTTGCTGTGAGGAATTGAGGAATCCTGACACCTCAGAACAGCTAAAAGTTTACTCAATGTCGGAAAACACAGTGTTGGTAGTCAATGTTTTGTATGCAAGCTGGCCCTATGAATGTGCCGAGGCCAAACATGCTAGCATTTGTTCCAGAGTCCACTTCACATTGGCAATAAATGTGGGTTGGAGCTTGCACGTGTGTATTTGCAATGGCCTCAAGCGGAAGTCATGCAAAACCCCACTCTGCATGGTACATTCAAGACGCACCAAATAGACTGGACAGTTCGCATGTTTTTCATATGGAGGACGTTGCAGTGCTGCTCATCACGTGTTTGAGTTTGTCCGTCAACAGGTACAGCAGTTGCATGAACCAAGTAAGACATGGCTCAGCCAAGCTTGACATGCCAGGCTGCATTGCAACTGCAGTCAGCAACTCCAGATCATGCTGTGGTTTGCTTAATGCAAATCACAAGCTGCCCACCTGTTCCAGTTTGTCATACATGGCAGATGGGAGCAATCACATCATCAGACACGCAAAAGAAACAAGCAATGGCATTAGTCGAATAGGTTGCTGTGCACAAGTCCCTCCAACCCAGCAAGTGCAGCGTGTGCATGGAGGTTACAATCTCTCGATGCATGAGCATACTGACTAGCACCACATGGCTGCCGACTTTGACCTCACTACCGGCATATCTTGCTGCATTTCCATGGTCATTGCTACGAGGGAACTATGACTGTTGTAGTAAAGTGAACATACTGGCACTCAAGGACAAAGTCGGCCTGCCGTGCATCAAAGGTTCGCTTGCACACCAGAAGGACTTCGTCTGGAGGCACTGCTCACAACTCAGTGCTCAAACAGTGCCTTCTCAGTGAATTTGGGTTTGCAACCTCATTGAGTTATGAGCAAGCATGCTTGCTGTATTTGCCGGCTTGTGGTGCTGCAACAATGGCGTGACTTGCAGTGACGTAAGGACTTTGCAGTAACACTGTGTTGCCCCGCACAAACCCAGGAGCATGTCTAGTGGCAGCTCCTGATATGTATGATGCAACATATTGTTGCTGCCACTAGGCTTGAAGCATTTTCTAGCAGCAGCCAATGGCTTGAGTGATGATGCTGTTTTGTTGTGTGGATCAAAAACCTGATTGTTTGACAAGTCTCAGGTCATTGGTAGGAGCGTTGCAGCAGAAAGCAGCTTGGGATTATGACACCAGCGGCAATCAAAGAAGTGCAAGACCAGTGTCAGATGCCTCAGCCATCAAGAAGGCTCTCAACATCAACCAAGACATAGAAATGCATTTGCTGACGTAAGGGACCACTGTCAACGTCTGAGACATCTGCTGTGACTGAACTTCTTCAGCTACTGCCGGGCAACTATGGTGCAGAGAGGCGCATGTGGGTCTTTAGATACCAAGTCAAGTGGCAGTTGATGGCAATTGTGCTCTGACCAGTGAGCGTCGACACCAGCACGGCGGCCAAGGGCGTGAGTATAACTTGCGCCAAGGCAGCAACAAACCAACTTAGCAGCATGCTATCTGTGTTGCCATCTATGTTGACTGTGCACTTTTACCGCAGACTCAACACAGTTGGCAAGAGAGGCGTAATATGACCAAGCAAGTCTCCAGCCTCACAGCATTGCACTTTGCAACAGATGTACGATGCTCAGCGCTAGCCGGTGACGACAACATCACAGCAAAACTGCTAAAAACCAATCAGCCAATAGGACAAGCACACACTCAACCTGATTCTTGTGTCATCGTGTGATTTTGTTCTGCCAAGCTACACACAACTAGCATATAGCCTGGGTAGGTCTATGTCAGGCAAGCTGCTTGCACCTGATGAAGTGATATATCTTGCTGAAAGGTACTGATTGTGACAGGCCGCCACAAGAAGCGCAGAAGGCTAGTCTGAATACAGCTGAAAATGCTTGTTTTACTTCGTTGCTCTAGCAGCTTACGACAGCCATGCCAAAATTGCCTGACACAGTCCCAAAAGAGTTGCCTTTCCAATCATCAACTCTCGGCATTGAATTACTGATGACTGTGGGCAACAGCGTGTGTTCTGTGCAGCCACGTCACAAGGGCAAGATCATGCTGTGTCCCAGGACAGGGGTCGTTGAGAGGGCTTACTGGGTGGACATTGTCAGGGTACTTGGCAGCGTGCTCGGCAGCCAGTTGGGCAGGCAGCACATCTCCCTCTATGTCAATCTCCAGTTTCTCTGGCACCTTCCCGGGCAGCGCATGAGAGTTGACCACCAGTCCCGAAGAGGCACCCTGCAGCCAATCAGGGTTGATTGGGCTGATGAGGACAGGGCAAGGCAAGGGAGGGGGGCACTGGGCAGGGCAGTGTATGTCAGGGCAGAGCCATTCAGGGTAGGGCAGGACAGGGCAGGATAGGGCAGGGCAGGGCAGGGCAAAGCATGGCAGGGCAGGGCAGGACAATTCAGGGCAGAGTAGAAAAGGGCATGGCGGGAGTGGGCAAGACTGAAAGCTACATCAGCCACACCCATGTCTGCGGCAACAAGGTGCGACAAATCCATGCAGGTGTGCGCATCACAGATGACACAACATCAACACAAAGCAGAGAAAGGTACCTGTGTATGGTACATGATCATGTTTTGTGACAAGGCCAGAGCACCTCCGGTGGGTACAGGAATCAGCCTGAAAGTGTCACTGGGCAGCCCTGAAGCCTCCCAGATCCGCGGGTGGCGTTTGTGTACCACATTGATTGAGAGGGCGGCCAGTGACATTGTGTCCTTCGCATCTCGGTAGCGGGCAGGCCAGGTGGGTTCCACCTCATGCAGGATCAGCAGCACTGGCTCATTATATTTGTGCAGGAACACAATGTCCCTGACCTGCAAACACAAGTCATGATCGCTGAATGAGCCAGGCCCAGGCTGATGTGTAAGCACCTTGCTTGCTGATCGGGTAATGGTAGTTTGCTGATGTCCTTTCTCAGCAAGATGACAATCACTGGACTACACACTGCAGCTGCCTCAGAAAAGGTATTTCAGCCAGGGTGTTGTACGTGACCATGTTGGGACAATCTCAACTGAATGGAGTGCAGAAACAGATACAGCAATCTGAGTTGTGTATCCCCACATGGGCACTGCCAGTAACAGGCATTTGCACCTTTTTGATGCCCATCTTGGCTAGGTTGACGACGTAGCTATTGCCCACAGTTGCTGACACCAGCTCAGTGGAGGCTCCCCCGGGGCCTTCCACCCCCTCCCCATAGGGGTCGTCCATCATGAGGTCCAGTTCTAGGCCTTCTGTCTCCATTGCAGGCAAGAGAGCCAGCTGGGTGTGAAACATCAGCACAGCTGCACACCTCCCCTGCAACACATCAGATGAGTTGCTGAAAGCATCAAACAATGCATGAGTAGATACTGGCAAAGTTAGTGAAAAGTATGTGAGCAGAGGCAAGTAGATACAGGGGTTTTGTGCCTTGCACATTGCTGGGTCTGCAAGAGTGGCTGCAGAGAGAGTGACCAAAGCCGGTAATAGTATGACACAAGGGAACAAAGGTGGCTGTGGTCATGAATCATGTGCTGTGGAGGCTGTGAGACGTCTCTTCTGCTCAACTGCTACTTGACCGTAGCACAACCCACTGGGAGCAGGATAATGTTGAATGCAGACAAAGGCATCAACAGTATAACTGTGTCAGTGATCCTGATGAACCTGTGTGTTGTGCTGAGAAGCACTGTGACACCCACCTGTGGGTCTGTGACGACTTTGGGACCCATTGGGAAGACAGTGCGACCCATCCTAAGGGAGGGGTCCCCCTCAAAGTAATGCAGGGAGCTGGTGTGGATGGTGTGAGCATTGTCATCCCAGTCCAAAACTGACAGCTTGGCATCCCTGTCATTCCCACACACACTGTTGAAAGCATGAGGGGTTTGAAATATCAGTGCAAGAGATACCATGTTGGCGTATGTCAAGCCTTCAAAGTTCCAGCAATCACAGCACATTCTACAAAACAGTCTCAACGAATGCAGTGCAATCTTGGACAATTGACATTGGCAATGCAAGGCAAATTACCTGAAAGTGAGGAGCAGTGCATCTTTTTGGCTTGATGACCGACCTCGTAGCACAGCCATTTCCTCCACCAAGCCAGCCAAAGGGAAGGACACAATTTGTTCCAATTTGGATCCTGCCAGGCTGGCAGCATCTGTTTTGTCATATGGCACCCTGCACACATCATCAATGTGGATGCACAAAAGGTCTTCTTGCCCGGCAGGTAACAGGAGAAAAGACCTCGCCCTTACTTGAACAGCAACAACACACGCATAGGTAGCTTCAGGTGCTCACCTGACCTTGTAGATCTGCAACAAGTTGGAGCGCACAACTATCACGTCTGGCAAAGACTTGGTGCTGTCCCTTACTTGTCGAGGGACATGAGTGAAGTATGAGCTGCTGCAGTGGGTAATCCCGGTAGGAGGGTGCCTCTGCAGTTGACAAGTATCAGAGCCGGCTAAATGCCACAGTGCAAAGAGAAGCAAATCACTGATTGAGGCGTGAGCACAACAAGACAGAGTACCTCATGGTACAGAGCCATGCTTCAAGGGTTGTGCTGACGTCGCCCCCGGCGTGACGCGACCGCTGCGAAACTTTACAAACAATCAGAGGTTCAGAAATGCGTTACTGCAAGATTACCGGGTACATGCAGTGACGGTGATCAGCTTGCAGCGCAACGCTTGGCGTGCACCTCAGGAAAGCCTGTATGCTGTTAACAGGCAGCAAAGGTGGACTGGACATTGCAACCGATGCCGACATATGTCGTCCTGCGTGCTTGCACTGCCTGTGTTCTCGCGTTGCGATCGCATCAAGCATTTGGGAGTAACATGCAGCCCGCAGCTCGTGCAGCTGCGGCCATCCCATGTGCATGCATTAGATGATTAGATACACCTTACTCGATTCGATAGCTTTTGGACACTTGAGTCGTTTGGGACAGACGTTGGTTGCTGCCACTCTTGCACTTTGGCTTTTGGTTGATTCAGCTTCCCCTACCATCTTACAAGCGCTTGGCTCTGATCTCGTCAGTCTCGAAGGGCGGGCTGTGGCATTGACCCTGTGTACAAAATGTCGTTGAGCAACTTTGCGAGGCCGTTGGCACAACAGCTCAGGCAGGCAAGCTCTCCCGCATCACAGCAGATGCGCCGGTTTGCTAAGGTGCCTACAGCGAAAGGTGAAAACACAAGCTGGTCGCCAGGGTCCCTTTTTTTAGTGCCGAGTCACTGCATGCATGCTAGCACCAGCACCTGCAGTGCCAGTAGCCATGAAGGTCTCACGCGACGAGATAGACATTTGTGTTGAGCAAATATCGATGTTGATGTTGAATCCAACTTGTGTCGAAGTCCGACGAGCGTTGCCCACAGCGCATGCTGCTGTAGCACAGGATCTGCACCCTGTAACTGTCCGTCATGTGCAAATCTGTATGGCACGCCTGCCATGTTTGTGACACAGACCTGCTTACGAGCTTCCGTTCCAAGATGTCAACAATCTACTTCTATGGCTGCAGGATCCCAGCTGGAATCCATGCCTGACCCAGTGAAAAACTTTTGGGAGGCACCCTCCACTCCCTACATGTGGAAGCACTCTCACGTAAGCCACTTTTAGAAGCAATTTCGGAGTTCAAAACGTCCTGCAGGCTGCTGGGCGCTGAAAGCTGACACTGCTTGTGATGTTTGCAGCAATATGGTCTTCTGCTAACAGTTGGAAGTACTTTTATGTTTGGGCTGTACAAGGTCATGATGAACCAGCAAACTGATAAGAGTGGAAAGGTCACCAACTGAGACAGTCACAGGTCTGATGCACTCTGCATCACGCAGATGCGGGGTCAAAGCCGCCTGGCAACTCAATTGATTGATATCAAAGAGTGCTGTTTATTGATCAGTCCATGTACATGGTCAGACAACAGAACTAAAATTGCATATTTTGGACAGTGTTGAGACCATGTGTGTAATTACTTAGGCAGCCTACGGGCAGCCTGTGGCATTATGTGTGTTAAAACCACAAAATTAGAGTTGTGACATCAAAATGTTGTGATATATATCAATTACTAGCGCTAGCGTTTGCTTTCTTTTTAAGCAGGCCTGTAAGCACAAATGAAGCTTGCATGCGGTTTGTTCGAGAGTCTGCTGTACGAAAGCAATTGCAAGGTGTTGATATGTTTAGGGAGTTGAGACCACCTTTTGGAGCTTAGTGGCAAATACCATGTTTTGCAGCTGCAATATGTTTGTGGGCCCCAGGCCTGTTGTCATTTGCTACTCTTGAATTGCTTGATTCAGGCATTGCTGTCCAGCAGGTGCCACCTGCCGACATTAACAACTTCAAAGAGATATTAGCGTGCATAATAAGATCTGTAGCAAAATATTGCATGTGTGGCTTTTCATCGCCCAGGGGCTTTTGTGCGCAAGGACGCGTACAAAGACTGCATGTGTCTGTCTGTGTGTTCGATTTGACAACAACATGAGGTAGCAACTCCGCTGCATCAACGCATGCCTGGGCCAGTGCTGTTCCGCAGTACCGCAGTACGCAGTACCCGCAGTACGAAGTACGCTGCAGCGCAGTACGCGGCGAGAGGACCCCCTTCTGCGGGTACTGCGGTTGAATACATTTATGTATTATAAATCAGTATAATCATTATATGTTAGCATACATTGCTGGTTTGCAGTATTTCCCTCTGAAAATAAAGCGAAGATAAATTGTTGTGCGAGAAATCTTGTTTTGATGAATTGGAATGCCCGCAAAGAAAGGGTTCGATTGACACCACTCCGAGTTTCAGCAACATAGTATAACTCGCCGCAGTGTCCTGCACGCAGTGCCGCGGATACCGTCGAGCGTACTGCGGAACAGCACTGTGCCTGGCACACATGCATGCGCATTTGCATGTCTATGTTAGTATTGGTTGACTCACCCATTTCTAGTTGACTCACCCATCTCTAAACGCCACATTGCAAGCGCATGCAGTGCATCGGAAGCCTGCAGAGGGCATCAACATGGTCAACCTCACCCAGAAGCACGTTGGTCTGTCAAGGCCCCAATCGGAAGCTGCTGCGAATGGTTTGCCTCACCCCATTGGGAGACAGCGGAGGTTGATCACCCGCTGACGCCACAGACTTTCAACGCCTATCGATCAAGTGGTAGCTGCCTGCTACGGCCTTGAACTCCGTAGCAACCCAGATGAAGATGTCGCGAGGCTGTGTCGCGGGTTGCGGCCCCGAGCGCAAACAGGGCAAGCTGCAGATCGCTTTCCAGTTGTAGAAACTTGGCTTCCTAGTCAGCAGTTCCCAAGTATTGGGGCATTGCCCTACATAGACCTAGCCATCACGATCAGCACAAACAACATAGCCGTTCCAGAGCAAAGAGTGCCTCCACGCACCACCTTGTATGCTTGTGGCAGACGCAGCAAGAAGATCTTGAGTCTGGGATAAATGTGATTTGTCACAGACCCATAGTTCACAAAGAAGCAAGTGCTGCACGTGGCACATGAGTTTGCATCTGCCTAGGTGGGTTCTTGCATACCAAGCAACATGGCTCGTGTCCACAAGTATGTGCAGAACCCACTTGACCAGACAGTAAACAGCCAACAAATCTGGCCATTCAGAAGCCCCAAGTCCAGATTACTCTTCTGGCTGAGCTTTGATGACAGCACCTTTGCTTGCAGGGTTCATATGCCTGCCCCATGACACCATCGATGCTCATGATTGGTCAGCATGGGGCTGCAGTTTGCATCCAGGTGTCAGTTGCTGTGGGCGCTGTTAAAAGCAGGCTTCCAAAGGAGGTTTCTTTGCTGAAGTCATGGGTTTTTGCACAGGTCAGTGCCTGAAATAGCTCAAAGCCTTCTGATGTGCTGTGCTCTGATCTGGAGAGACATACTGCTTGTGAGCATAGACCTACCTTGCATGCAATCCCTACGCCTGCCCTGACCTGCTCCCTCCTTTCATTTGCTCTTTCCTTTTATGCGTCTGACTGACTATACTTTGCCTGCAGGGTTGCATCTTTGGGGCCAACAGATGTGACATTGCAGTTTATATTCGTAAGCAGGGGGGAGGGGGCCAAGATTACAAGATGCTGGAGTTCAAGATAGGCAGAGCTCTGCCTGGCCAGCGAGTTGCATATGTAGCCAGCTTCAATGGCTACCATGCAGTAAAGCCATGATGATCTTCTCAACACCCACTGGTAGGCAATTTGCAGACAAAGTAACTCAAGCTGCAAATGTACAAGAGCCACGTAGGGTGTCTGTGATGGTAAGTCACGAGGGCTATTGCAGGAGCCTGCAACCAAGCAGTATGCCAGTTGACATGTGATCTAATCAGCGACTGTCCACCGCATTTGTTGGCTTCGGCTGCTTGTGCAGCCCAAATACCCAAAAGTCGGGTATTTAGCCCTATGTTCAAGCTGCTACGATGCTGCATGACACACGCAACCTTGCTGACATGGACTCATCCACCTTTGAACAGAAACTGAGCAGTCGGCGCCATTCTTGAATATGAGTTCCAAGGTAGTGTTTGATACCCCAATGTCAGAGTGGTGATGGAATGATCAGAGTGATGACCAAATTTTATGCTGCTGGCCATGGCTTATGTTGTCACCTATTGAAGCAATGCGTGCCAAGGCCAGGAGCATGCAAGTGGGTCAAAGGCTCCCATTCCACTAGCCGGCAATGGTACACTAAATTGAAGTGTGGTGAAACTTAGACGCCAATACTACTAGATATCCGCATGACGTATATGTGCTATTTTGCACACAGCTTCTCATTTGCAGTTCACCTTCAGCCATGAGGGGGTAGACTAAATGGAGCATGTCTGACCTTGCTGTTCATGTTGTAACTTGAGGTAGATATCCATTACTGAACAACAGCTTTTTTGGGAGGTTCTCCAACAAACACAGCACTGTGGATGCTTTTTTGAGGTCAGAAGGTTGTATCAAGCTGTACACAAACACTGTCCAGCTTGTCTGCACACATGCGCAGAGCACCAGCTGTCTGCTGATTGGCTACTGAGCAGGTGATGTATGTATACGCTGACAAAAGGTGCACCAGCCACACTGAGCAGCAATCATAATTTGTATGTACATGTGTACATGAAGATCAACTTGCTGCTTAGTATGGCTTGTGGCAAGATGGGTATGTTCTTGAGCACTAGCTCGTAACTCCAAATTGTGCTTGGAAAGACCCAAATCACACTTGTGCCTGCAGACTTGCCTCAAGTGCAGACCTCTCATTTAGTACTGTTCTTCAATCAAGCTGATATCAGTGACATGATATCAGATGGATCACTTTTATGAAGAAAACGCTGTAACTGCACTGCTGAGACTATAAGTGTGTGCCGAATTGGAGTGGTTGCTATGCTGATGGGGATAAGGTCACAAAGTAGCTCAAGCCGTACACGTGACACTGCCCCAATGTCGTGTGTCATCATGCCAGTGCCTGATGACATGTTACACAGACCAAGCTTAAGCACTGATTGATGCCTCATGACACGGCACAGCCCTTGGCTTTTGCCGGCATTTGCATGGTTTAGTGGCAGGCAAGCCTATGCTGGTCATGCCATCTTTTCTTGTGCACTTGTAGCTATAGCAGTGTTGGCAGAAGACGTTGTGCAAGCTGTCTTTGCAATGTTGTCAGGGAGCTGATGAGCGTTAGTGAGTGAGTGAGATCACATCATGTTCTTGCATCAACATCTCTGGCTGCAATTTATTTTCTCAGCGGTTGCAGGCAATACATCAGGCGCATGTGCCAGCACTTTTCAACAATATTTTTAACAATATTAATTTGTTTATAATTTTGCCTGGTATTGCAAACTTCTTCTGCTGCAATTGGCTTATGTTGAAAATAATGCAATGTAAATTGCATTGTTGTTAATGTAATCTGTATGTTGTCCCATGCATCATGTGCTGCTCTGTGTATGGTTGGCGGTTGTGATGGTGAAAGTGACACAGGAACTGGTGAAGATTGTTCAAACACAATCTGCATCAAGACCTGCGGCACTTTCAACTCTGATGCCTGCTCGAGAGTAGTGTGAGATTTGCCGGAATGTTTGATGTCAAAAATTCTGGCAAATGACCCTTGCTTGCATCGTATGAACAATTGGAAGCTGAAATGCGCTCCTCAGTTCCTTGGCACAACTGATTAGCGGTCTCATCAGCAACATACAGACAGCAAGAACGGTCCAGATCCAAATCCCAGATGCCCATTCTCACACATTACCTAAGAAACCAGTCTGCATAGAGACTGTGTGTTGCGATTGTGTGCCTCAGAGAAGACTAAGCACCCAAGTTGCAGGTAAGTCTCACAACCAGTAAATCATTTGCTAAGGATGCATAACGGTTGCAGAGAGGACTTTCTGGAACCATAACAAAGGTACTGCACTGCAAGCACCATTCATATTGGCATGTGTCAGTCTACAAAGCAGATGGCAACTTGCTGTTGGTGTACATGCTGAGGCCTGTCACATGATTGTGCAGCACTCATGCACCATCACTGAAAGACTTGCCTGTGTGGAGTGTATGCACTGGCAATGGAGCCTATATGTTTCAACGAGTGAAGCGACTGTCATGAAGATTACAGCGCAAGTGCACCCATCGGCACAGAAGTAGCCTGCAAACCTGTTAGGCAGTGGTGGTGTCCAAAGACCTATGCTTAAGTGCCATGCAAATCAGCAACCTGGCTTGTATTGGCAATGCGACAGTGCTCGTTGACGCCAAGATGTTGCAAACATGGGCTCCTTGATGTCTGCCATGCCTTGACTCCAATTGGCACAGCTTCAACATGCTTTGCTGATGCTTGCAGCTGCATCTAATGGTTGTATGAGACAGTTTGTTGACGTCATTACAGGCCCAGCTGGCTTGTGTTGGCACTAGCTGCCCCTCTTCATGTGTGGCACTTCAGGCTTTCATGATACACATTGTTATCAAGACTGAGTGTTTTTGTGCGTTGTGCAGGAGGCTGCACCTGCCATGGCTGTGACATCAGACCAATACTCTGCAAATTTCAAGCTAGACCTGAGTGCGGCCCGCCATGTACATGTGTGGCTGGTCATGCGCTCTGAGGCGCTGATGTTGAGGAGAGGGTGGCGGCTGTTGGCACACCTCACATCCGCTGGCATGATGAAGCAAATGAAGGTGATCCACCTGTTACATGCACCACATGACATCAAGTACAGGGTAGCCTAGTTACTAGTAGTTGGATCAAAGCTTGCTCAGCATCTGAAAAGGCACACAGTACTTGCCTGCTGCTCTTTTCAATGTCTCATTGAAGGACACAATGGGTCAAGCTGTGCTTGGAGAAGAGTTTGGGGACCTCAATTACAGTTCTCCTTGATCATCTTAGTGTTGTTGTTGCCTTTTGTTCACTTTCCCCGTGACAGATCTACATCCAAACTGTCATACCTAGTAGGTATCTAGCAACTGCTAACACAGCTGCAGTTTTCAGTATCACACCATATGACTTATGCAAGAACTTTTGCGGAGCACAAGCTCAGATCGAGTCACAGAGTTGGCCATGGCTGTGTTCAGCTTGACCACCAGTCCACTCCAGTTGGTGATCAAGCTGAACACAGCAATGGCCTTGTGGTACAGTGGTATTTCTGGGGTACCCAAGGGTAATCACGGGTGACCCATGACATCAACTACTTTTTATGTGCTGCGTGAAGCTGCTTCTGGGTTGCAAAAATGCAGCAGTGCTGCTTCAAGCAGCAAATACAGCCGCACGCTCCTAGCAATTTAGCGCTGCTTGGCTTTACAGACTTGGCTGCCGTCTTTCAAGGTGACTGAAAGCTATTTTGATAGGCGGTAATGCACATAGCCGTGTATTTCAGAGTTGGGGCTTTGCTAGCACAGCATGCATCAAATTGGGCGTGATGCCAGGCAACATTCTGTTTGTGTGGTACGTCACATCTGGCAATCCAGGGCTGCTTGTACGGCCCCACTCCAAGAAAGCTTGGTTCTGCTGACAACCGCAAAAAACCTCTGCATATTCCCAGCTAGGCCGTTCATGGCATAAGCTCTGCCTGCCTCTGCTCGATCAAACATGAAGATTGCCATGTAAGTCAGCTGTGCATTGGATCCTTACGTGACAACAACATTTGACAAACTTTTACACCTTTCGGCGTTCCCGGGTGCAAGCCCGAAGCAACCCTGGTACCGGAGACCGGGGTGGCCGCTGCGCAGCATATATATAGTTTCCAGGCAAAGCCTGTACCTACTTGACCCGCCGTCAGCTCATATACCAAGTTCCGAAAATCCGGGAATTGAACTGCAGACCGACTGCTTGAGAGGCAGTTGCTTAAACCACAGGCTAGGTGGTCCTGTGGGGGGGAAACATTTGACACAACTGCAAAAGCAACTGGCATCGACGTGTAGCTGCGGCACTCTCTCACATGCTGGTTCATGCCAAGAGCAGAGCTCCAGCTAGTCATCATATGGGCGTGCATTGGTTTGCACCTATGCCATGCATGACTGGAACTCCAGTTCAAGAAGCAGTATGCACCTTATAGGTCCCATTGAATTCCACATACCTACTGTGCGTTTCCATATGGGCTGATGAGGTGCTTTTGTGAGAGGATTTCTCTCATGTCCATGTCCGACCGGCCTGTACTAGAGGTCAGAGCAACGTGATATCACCTCTTGTGTCAGATTCAAAACACCACCGCTTTGCTTTCCCTGTTTGGTGCCAGGGCTGAGCAATGGGCATGACTGCCTCCACAAAGTGATAGGGACGTTTCTTGTGCATGACATGAGTGTGATAGATTCTGTATCCAGTGCCCCAAGGTTACAGACAAGCCCCTTGCTGTTTGCCTGCTCAGGCTAAAGGAATCATGGGGCCCTGTCGGAGGACTCTGCTTCTGGACCTCATTGTCCAACTGCATTCATTTTGACTTCTTACTTCAGACTGGACTGCAGGTTGCGAATTTGAAGTCAGTGCCACCAGCACATGTGCACTGTGCAGTTGACCAGCACCTGCCAGCACTGGCTCTGATTGTCCATGACATCAAACCACATGCTGCTAATCCTGAGGAGATGGCCAGCCTCATGGGGTACTTCCACTCAGCCAGAAGCAATCAGTTGCTGTCCACAACCTCTGCAACCATGACGGCTGTCAAGATGCACAACAAGAACAGGTGATTGATCATTTTATTCAGTGTAGTGCAGCAGCCAAAGAACACTGTTGTTGCACAATGCCATTGCTTGGACAATGATGAAGGTTCTTTTGTCTTGTGTCCTGCATAAGTTGAGTTGTTGAATTCATGGTGTGCATCTGCTTGTCTTCTGTTTGTAGTATTCAAATGCTGTGATGACACAAATTAACCATGTTCTCTACAGTAAGCTTTATCTGTCCATTGCAGGATTATCAAGCCTGTGAGTCTCACAGAGACATTGAGGCCATCTTGCAACAAGAGATTGATACAGCAGAGGGCAAAGAGAGGGAGACTGTGGCCCCAGTTTAAAAGGAGGTGCAAGAGCAGGCGGCTGAGAATGCCATGTGCTTGAATGCCTGTGAAAGCATGGATCTGTGTGACACCTCTGCAGTGCTGCAGACGAACGATGAATGTTAACATGTTCACGCAATACACTTAAGGAGACAAGGCTGACATGCACATGCAGCAGATTGTGCTGCTTTTGACATCAATGCATTGGCATATAAGTTGTGTTTGACTTGGACTTCAACGGTGGTGGCAGTGGTGGCAGAGCTCAGGTGCCTCAGATTGACCGCGGAGACAACTAGGAGGACTTTGATATCAGTTGATGTGGATGACTGCTTCTGTCATAGCAGTGATAGCAAGTAGGTTGTGCACATTCTATGTCAACCTGTCTGTATATGCATGATCCATTATTTATTAATAGGCAGCGCAATGTTCGCGTCTGCCATGGACAAAGGCTTTAGTTTGGACGCCTTCAAAAGTCAGCATTTGTGCATTCACTGTTGTAATTGCAATGAAACATGGAATATACAATGTTGTCTTTTTTGTTGCATGGTTGGATGCACCTTGTCAAGGCAAGTGCATAGCCGGTGTTTTTGGAAAAATGACCGTCGCCTTGGGGATTCGGCGCTGAGATTAGGTAAAGTTTTGCCCGGCTACGTAGTATACTAGCCTTTCTCCAAAAGATTATCCTGAGCAGGGAGTGATTTTGGACCTGCCCTGCCTTTTACCATGGGGACTGTGCGGTCTGACAGCGAGTTTCAGGATTGTGCCAGCCCCACTGCCTCAGCTTCTGGGCTTATGGGCGCATTTTTGGATTGATCCTCTCACATTCTGCTGTGACAAGATGTTGATACACGATTTTGATCATTGCAATCATCATTGCAATTGCTCTGCTTTTCATGTGCAGATGTGACCTTTGGATTAGGCGTATTGCATTTGCTCTAGCCTTTGCATAGGCTTATGGTGCCGACGGAGTATGTCTGTCTGGAGGTCACTGACGTTTAGTTTGACACTAGGCAGGTTGCTGAGGCTCTGCCACGAGCTATCAGACTCTTACAGTTTACCATTTCATTAATTCCACTAGAGGCCCTTTTTCACCTTTTGTTTTTCACAAATCTCTTTGGCCAAAGCTTGTAACGTTCTTCTTCTTGTTCCTTGCACACTGCACCCGAGACAGTAGTTGCGCATTACTTACTCAGAGTCTGAGGTTGCATGGACATCAGTATTGGTGAACTAACTTCGTGACCAGTCTAGTCACCTGTAACCGTGAGCATGTTGCTGCTAGTAGCACTGGACCGAAGTCCTACTCCAAGCGGTCAGAGCAACTTTGTCGCAGATAGGAACAAGGTTCTCCGTCGAGTATGCTTCTGCAAAAGCATGACTATGCAACCGCTGAAGCGGAGCTTTTCACGAGTGCAGCCTTTCGCAGATGGTCTTATGCACAAACAACGACCTCACCGACTTCGTTACAAGTTGCATGCCAGCAGTGATCAGATAGAGCAGTCCACGCCTAATGTGGAGCTCTCTTCCTTGCGGCCTGATGTTTTGCAAGTTCTCCCCGGGGCTGTTGACCTCGATTTGAGGTTGCAAGGCGAAATGTTGGAACGGGGCGTCCTCGACACGTCCATCCTGAGTAGCGTCGATAACCCTTTAGGCTCCCTTTGGCTTTCGACTGAGAAACCTGTAGATGAGTACATGGCTAGACAGCTTGCAAGGGAGCATTACCCAAACTTGGTACATGACTCTGCCAACACGCTGGTCCTAAGGCTCAGAACCTTTTGTTCAGACTTCACGCGAACGTATGTCCGTGACAATAGCAAACCTGCGCACCTGGACTTCTATGTGCTGGCAAGCTCGTCTGTTAAGGTAGGGTGCTGCACCTTTTCAGCCTGGAGGGACCTCCACTGACACGTCAGGTGTGCTGCAGCTCATCTGGAAGTCTTCAGCTGATGATAGTATCAAGGCTTGTGCTTCTGGGTGGATAGTGTCTAACATGTGCGCTGCAGCTGGGGAGATAAGCAAGGTGGAGAACTCATGCACCAAGGTACACAAAACATGTTGTGCTTGAGTCAACGACTGACGCAAGATGTGCTTTCCAGGCCTATGATGCAATAGGTAAGCATGGAGACAAGGCAAAGGGAGTGTGGAGAGGGCGAAGCATACATATGTTTCAGCTTGCAACTCAGCTACTGAATCACCCTGGCACCATTCGTGAAGCAGGCTTGCCGCCATTGCCACCTGGTGTTCCCCAGAGAAGTACACCTTCTGTCAGCCTTTTGCTGTGTGACAATCACCTCCACACAAAGAAAAATGCTTTCTGTGTATGCCTTGACGTAGCCATGTTTGCAAGCTTGCTTGCATACCTGCGTGAACACAGCCATCGCAGAACATTGCACAATGTTGCAAGCCAGTTGAACCATGCTGTTTTGCATGCGACCGGTAGCCCTTGCCCTACAATGTAACGATGTCAATCAGTCTATCTTAAGGCTCCATATAGCCAATGAATATGGCAATGTTGTTATGCGGCTCAAGTCTGGGTTGTACTTATCAGACAGTGTCTTTGGTCAACTTTGGCCACTGTCATACGTCACATTCAACACTGATGTACATTTACAGGTACTGGAGCGTTTCCAGCGTTGAGTGTATTCTCTGCTGATGAAGACCTGGTTCACCTGGTGACTGCTTTAACGTATGTTGACCAGCTTGTACACAAGACAAAACCTTCTCCAACATACTTGCACTTGATGTTACTCCTCAGCCTTCAAGCTAGCGCTGGATGGTATCCTGAGCATGGCAACGCCAGATACATGCATAATGCTAATAAGTTGATGGCTTCTGTGTTTGTTGACTTGTGGAGGCATTCAGCCATTTCCTCAATCCCAAAGCTGGGAGGTTACTCGCTCATGCAACTGTCAAGGCTTTTGCAGCTTGGTCAAGACATACAAGGCTGTCAAGAGGCTGCATCATGCTTCACAGCAGATGTCGAGCGCCATGAGGCATGGTGCTCCAACTTACGACCTGTACTGGAAAGGTGAGTCTTCATGCTGGTCTTGCCCAGCCAAAAGCATGTGCAAATGCAATGACAACCCATGCAAGCATCCCATAATTTTGTGACTTTCTGTTGCATGTGCTCTACGTACTATACTGCATAGTTGCACTAGACTTGTTGGGCTCTGTTGTCCAGATCCATGAGAGAGCATGCCGGGGAAGCTGTTCGTCAGGCATTTTGGCGGTTTTTACCTAAGTCTGTGAACGTCTCCAAATCTGAAGGCCAAGACGATGCCTTAGAAGTTGGTATTTGCGACCTGAATGAGCTGCGACAGGTGAGGCTGCTTGCAATTGCATTTTGTCAATGATTGGCTTTCAACACGCCATTCAGCCTTCCAAACCATATGTTGTGCACACACTTGCATTAGTTTGCTTTATGTGTAGGCAAAGCCAAACTACTTTCAAGTGCCTGCCTCCGCTATGCCTCCCTTGAAGCAAGCTTTTGCTTCTGGCTGGTTTGATGCGTCGTTTCCAGAAGGGACCTTTGACTCAGACCAGTACTTTGATCATGAGGTTTTAGCCCAGCTCACCCTGCATTGCATGGAACGTGGCCAGTACACCAGAGCTGCCAACCTTCTGATGAGGGGTCTGTCAGCTGGAGTCCACGACAGCTACCAGTACATTGATGCTTACAAACAGTTTTTGGCACATGCTACAAGACAGCTTTTTGGCGGCCAGGATGTGAGCAGCACAGAGGACAAGATCTCGCTAGCTTGTCTTCAAGACGTGTTTGTGCAGTGGGCGTGGGTCCTCAGGTGCGATGCTAATATGTCTCAATATCTCTTGTGTTTGTTGCGGGTAATGGTATGGATTTTGAGATTAGCAAGCGTTGGAAGCCTTTTGATAAAGTGTCCAACCGTGTCAAAGAAGAGATAGGCAGATTTTTTTGTTTTGTTTTTGGAAACCTTTTGTGTTTGTCCTACAAGTTCATGTTGGCATCTTGCATGTTTGCTGTTTGTTGCTTGTCTAGGCAAGGTGCAAGCTTGGAAGCTACTTGCATGGTTGTTTTGAAGTTGCGATGGCTCACTTCTACACAGAATGCATTTGTGTGGGAAGCATATTGTCCTCCATTTGGTCATCAACAACTGCACATGTGTGAAGTATAATGTTGTTTGCTAGGCTGCTGCTTGCAAGCTATCACAATGGCTGCGCAGGACTGTAGCAGGAGGCTTCAAAGACTTTCAACAAGAACTGAACTCTTTTGCACGTCAGACAGTTACCTTTGCTCGGCAGCATGGACAATATGCGCTCATGTGGAGAGTTATGGTCACAATCCTCTCCTCTCGGAAACTACCAGTTGCCCCAAACCTTGCAGAACCTTTCATCTTGGCAATCAATCATTCTTTTCACAACCACCGTCGATACAAAGAGCGAACGCTGCGGCACATGGCTGAGAATGTGAGTGCTGCTTTGGCGCATGCTAACATAATGATAGATGATATTGTCATGCAGCATGGTTTCCCAGACATAGCATGCATTTCTGTCATGCTCATGTATCTCCACAAATAGTGATGCATGCCTGCTAACACTCGCTTGCATCTGCGTCGGCATCTTGCTATAGCCTTTGCAGTGTGGAAGGCCTGTCACACCCTTTTCAGCCCCGGCAAGAAATTTTCATTACCAGCAGCAGGTTTTCCCCCAAATGCAATGAGTGCTTTGTTTGCTCTATTGAGGATGTTTTCTGCTGATGCCATTGCTGACTATTGCATCCTTTGTGATTGCAGGAATATATCAAGGGTCCAGATGCGTGGAATGCAGCAATGAACGGGTTCGATTTTGGTGGAAGTCATTCTGAGGTCATGGCTGCCTGCAAGCTTGCTGGACTGTCTGGGGACAGCACTTGTTTGAAGGACATCTTGGCAAACAAGACTGAGCCACAGGTTCTAGCTGGCTTGGAAGCTTTTTTTACCCCACAGATATTGGCAAAAGAGAGTGACTTCCACTGGTGGGACACTCACATGCGTGACATTACCAAGGAGCCACTTTCAGGTATGGTTTGGCTGCATTTGCAACAACATACACACATTGCATGCAAGCTGACCCCCATGTGTTGGCCGGCGCCCAGAATTTGTCAAAGATCATCACTTTTGCATCCATCTGCAGATCTGCAGCAAGACTTGAAGATGGTTCGTTTGTCAGCAAGCACATGCGCCAAGTTGTTGCAAGCAGCTGGTAGGTTGCACAGTAGTTTGCTAGGCAACCTGCCAGACGCTTCCAAAGCTACGCTGGGCTCCATCAAACCCAGTCCCCTGGCTCCATCCCCTGCTGCCTCAGGCCCTGCTGACTCAAAGGCAGCTGCAGAAAGACAAGAAGGACAGAGTTTGGAGTCTGCGAAGCTTGCTTGTGCCGCATGGTCCATTTATGACTACTGCATGGAGGCAGGCCACAAACTGGCACAGTCTGATGCTCATGTGGTCTGGGACTTGCACAGCACTCCAGGTACAAATGTGCATTGCTGACATACTACCAATGTGTCTATTTGTTTTGATAGCTTGTGAGACATGCATCACTACTGTATGTGATACCATCCTTCCTGCAGGCCCCTTGCTCCATCCCATGTTTCCTCTGTGATTCACTGCTTACCATCATGCTGCACTTTGTCTTAAAACTGTACCTTATCATGAGCCTACAGACTACCCTTGCAACCATATGCGTATTTGCATCACACTGGAAGACTCTGAATGTAGCTTTGACTGCGTCTCAGGTATGGAACACATTCTCCTGAGACACTTTTGGCTTTGGATTAGCCGCAAAGCCGGATCACAGCAAGCACTGATCCGGCCATCTCCAACAGCCTTCCAACATCTGCTTGACGACCAGCTGGCACAATTGAGATGGGGGACAGCTGCCATTGTGGCTTTGCACTACACTGTTGACTGTCCAGAACCTGCTCAAGCGGGGCTTGCTTTGGCATTGGAAGGAGTCAGGAAGGACCAAGGCCTTGATGCACTTCAACATCTGCCCATAGTGTGTCAAGGGCAGTATGCTGATGGCCGACCATGCACCGCTTCAGCCAAACAGCGTGGGTATTGCTTGAGGCATCAGAAGCAGGCCAATGCACCTCCCTGCAACAGCAGCGAACACCACCTCACTGTAGAGTCACTCCTGGGCACGCTTCGTGATCAAGTGAGTCAACAACCTCTCACTTGACTACATTGTCGTCTACCAACATGTCTACCTTGTATCATTTTGCTGCTGCTGCTGCTGCTGCTGGGTTGTTGCTAGTGCTTCTGCTGGGGCGCTCAATGGCATTTTCTACTGTTGACATTGATAGCCCCAAAGCATATCGTACATTCAGATGTATGTTGCCACTTTGTCAATTTTTGCTGCAAAAATATCTCAAGTACTTTTGATCTAGTCTGTAAGAGAGGGTCACGTTGTGACGCTGTTCAGGGCCACATGGGCACATCCAGCCAAAAGCTGGCAGTTGCAAAGGCAGTCAACTATGCAGTTGCTGCAGAAGTTGCCTTTGTGCTTGAGCTGCATTCTCAGGCTGCGTCTACAAAACCAGCTTTTATGCTGACTGTTTTGGAGAAAGTATGCGAGTGCCGTGACATGGAGCTGGGTTTGAAACTGCTGCAAGAGAACTTCCAACTAGCGGAAAAGAATAGACACGTCTACGGAATTCTGAAGGGTCGTCTGAGGCAACTGCATGGTGACCCACCAAGACAAACCTTGGAGTTGTGTTTGTGTTGTGCTCGCTTACTGAGATGTGCACGTCTGTTGACCTTCATAGGGTGCTTGACGTGCTGTTAGACGCAGTAACCATACCCGACAATGACTTGGCACGATTGCTTGCATTGACGACCTGGTGTAATCTGGCAAGCATTTAGCAAGGTCCACCCATGTGTATTGCAATGTCATAGGTTGTTGGGCGCCAGTTGCACCCATGTTCCCTGTTTTCTACAGCGCAGGTGCCATGGACCTGGTGCAGAGAGGATTGAAAGTGTCAGCTGCCGGCAATGCTGTCATGTCAGGGTTGGTGAGGGCATGCAGCCCTTCCACAGACTCCGCTGTAGCGTGGGCGCTGTATCAGGATGCGTGCTCCTACGGCTACATGCTGGATGGCAAAGCTCAACAAGTGCTATGGAAGTTGCAGTCAGGTGGCAACCAGCTGCGTGTGTCTTTCCCTCTTCTTGTGCTTGCTTTATATTGTTCAGGAATACTGCTGCCAACAAGCACCTCTTTAAGCTTAGTCAAATGTGTATCTTACAAGTCACTGCCTTTTGTATTTTTGCTTTTTCTGCATTATACAGTATTTTACTGTTATGACGTGGATAGCCTTTGATGAGTTTGCGTGTCTACCATCATCATGCAAGCTCAGAGTAATACCACATGTGATGAGTTTGCTGACTTGTATGTGTCACTTGCAGATGAGCATTTGTTGCAGCTGCACGCACACTTCAAGTCAGGCATAGGGCCTCTTGTCGTTGCGCCCAATACAGACACACTAGCAGAAATTGCTGCAATGTACATAGTGCATGCAAATTGGGACGCAGCCATGGCTATTGCACAAGAGCTGCGAGGACAAGGGCCAGCAGCAAAGATTGTCAGCGGAGTGGTGCAAGGGCTAGACAGGTCCAATGGAAGCCTGATGAAAGTGGCGATGCCTGGGCTCCACTTGCTGTATGGAACACAACGCCATGCTGACGTTGTGAAGGTGAGGCTCACTGTTTCATCCCAGTGTTTGCTGAACCTATGTTCCCAAAAATCACAGCAGCAATGCTGTATTTGTGTGATCATATCCGTTCTGTGACTGGAGCATGTACAGGGTGTATGGCAAGGTGATGGTGCACACAGTTGGCATTGATGCAGCAAATCTCTTGAGCATGCGCTTCTTCAGCAGCAGTTCAACTGACAAGTTGCGCTGTGGTCTGATGCATGCACACTTATCGCATGCATTAGTCAGCTGCATCGATGACAACATCAAGCTGTTGCCAAGGCAGCCAGTCACAATGCAGGTCTTCTCAGCAGTGCAGGCTCACGACCCAAGCTGCATAGCGCCTGAGCATCTTCACATGGCCTTGCTAGCATGGCTTGAGCTGAATGACCCCACAGCCGCCACCTCAGCATTGCAAAGGCATGATGCACTGGCAGTCAATTGGACTGCACCACAGCAGCAAGCAGTCTTTCAAGATGCTCTGAGATTTTTCAAAGCATCTCAGAAAGATGCGGCCTTGCCTTTGCTGCAAAGTCTGTGCATGGCTGGGTTGAAGGCCAAGTTGCCACTTGCCCCCGTGCAAGCCCATGAGCTGGTGCTGGCCTTGCTTTCTTTAGGCCAGACACAAAACGCACTTCAGGTGAGCATTGACAGGTTGCAGGTTGCCTATCCCCGGCGTCCCTTGTAGCAGTGACATGCAGGCATTGGTGTGCAGTAAAACACAAATGCAGGCAGAGAACATGCTGTGATGTTGTTTGCAGTCCATGCCATAGTTGCTGCAGTCATGCTTGTGCATTAGCTTCTTTGGCTTCTGTTTTTTGAGCAAGTTAACCTTCATTGTTTGAGAGGTCTGTGCATCATGCAGAACAGCAACCTAAGAGTCGCATGCGGTTCACAGTTCTCATCCAATTCTCAACTGCAGGCAGACCCCACACATGTTTCTTTGACGCAGGTCTTGCAAGCAGCACACTTGCAACAAGGAGTGCAGCTGCAGCTGAACACAGTTGCAGCTGTGTTGGATCAGAGCCTGGAAAGAGACATGCACAAACCTGATGACTTGCGCGGCATGTCAGCTCTGACGCGTGATCTCCTCAACCTGTGGAAGCACTGTGCTGGCATAAAGTGGGCACAAGCGCTGGAATCTACAGCAGCAGCGTCTGTCGCTGAGCTGCTGATCAGGGCTCAAGAATGGCAGCAAGCGACGGAAGTCTTTGAAGCACATGCTTCTCAGAAGGTTCATCTCTGTGCATAGCAATAGCATTGTGATTCAAATCTCCATCTTTTCAATGTCATTGTATTATTGGTTGCACGGGAAGCACAGCATCTGCTGGCATTGCAGTTGTGCTAAATTCTTGCAATTCGTAGCACATGCTTGAGCTACGCAGCTGTAGCTGTGCCAGGTCAGTGTTCTCCAGTCATGAGCCACATGCGCCAACTGAATGTGTGCGGTGATGTGCAGGTTGTGACAGAACCCTTGTGGGATGCAGCTGCCACTGCTTACTTTCATTTGGGTGATATGGCCGGCATGCAAGCTGCTTGGAGCTGGGCACAAACCCACCCTGCTGCTCACAGCTGGGTCCCTTCCAGCCCTGACTGCTACATGTTTCTGGCCACAGCCTTGACGCAGTTGTATGAGCCAATGGAAGGCACTACATCTTGCTGTTTGCTTGGCTGTCAAAATGTGCTTGCCGCTCATGACAGCTTGTTTACAGCTGGCAATTTTGCTGGAACGGGATATGCAAGCCTTGCATTGTATCAGTGTGAGAACAGTAGAGACAGTTCTGCTAGTCCACACAGAGGTCTCTTAACATGTCGCATTGTGTCCATCAACATGGACACAGCATCCCTGTACCCATGTGTCATGGTGACTCATCACCTGTCTGAAATGAGTCATGCTACAGCTTCTCCTTGTTGGACAGTTATCAAGGTGTACAATGACAGGCGTGCTGATGCTGCGCAGGTGCTGCATTGCTGGCGTCGTACCACAAGCAGGGCTACACTCCCGTGCTGTCTGTGGTCGACTGCAACAACTTCTTCCACCTGTGCCTACAGCAGATTGAAGCTGACAGCGAACATACTGACTACTATGAGGCAGCTTTGACCTTGCTACGGCACATGCTGTCTTCTGGCATGCCTCAGCCTGATGTTGCCACCTTCACTTCTGCCTCGGAGTGCCTTCTTGCAAGCAGCGGCATGGTCCCTGATCATCAATTGCTTGCTCAGCTTCAGCAAGACATATGGCAGCCAATGCGTGAGGTGCTCGGTAGTGACAGGAGCAGCTCTGCTGCATACCTGCGAGCTTTTAACCACTTTGCAGACTCTGGAGCCTCTGAAGTTTTCCCACTGATACTTCTCATGGCGCAAAATGGCTTACCAGGGCTGGACGTGGAATGCTGCTTTGCCCTAGCTGTAGTCATGGAAGATCACCACCAAGAGTGGCTGTGTGAGCATGTTGGCACCAACTTCATTGAGCAAGTGCACCTGGCTGCTGATGAACGCAGTGCCAAGTCGACACAGGTGGTGATGTTTCCTGCGCATGAGCTGCCAAAACTAAGGATTGCTCAGCTCCGCAATGGGTCCAACTGCCTTGCTTTGCAAGACATTGAGATGCCTTGGTGGATGTTGCCAGTTGGGGAGCAGCTACACTTGCAAGCTGTGCCTCAAGCTGAGGTCACATTTGACAAGCAAATTGAGGCTTCTGCTGTTGAAAAGAAAGAAAGTGCTGCTGAGACACTAGTGCGAGAGTATGGTCACTTGGACAAAGGCTCTGGCAGGAAGGGAAGGCGATGACAAGGGGATTTACTACATCATGCTATAGTTTTCATGTGCATGCTACACTAGGTGAACACCGTGTTCGGATATTGACCAAGTTGAAATTGCAAGGAACCCAGTTTAGATTACTCTTGTCTGTTGCAAGTGTGCACACACCCTGAACCTCAATGATGGCCCACCTCTTGGCAAGTTCTGTTGTCCACAGTTTTACAATGGTAGGTGTAGCTGTATTGACAGTATTCCCTCGCTAT
>JAABUH010001405.1_pt1 | contig 27191 bp, 27 predicted proteins | sample 5559121 | NCBI WGS metagenome assembly JAABUH01 (sample SAMN10711871, study PRJNA513364) | rock metagenome | isolation source: Antarctica rocks | place: Antarctica: Victoria Land, Battleship Promontory nord | collected 2015-12-28
CCCCCTATCATCCCCAGCCAAAATTCATGTTCATCGTTCGATGGGAGCGCTTGAAGCTGGGCATGACGCAGCGATAAGCTGTTTACTAACTCAAGGTAGCTCGATGCAGCAATCCGACGTGATGGAAAACAAGGTTTCGTGCATCGAACCAGAAGACGATTCAGATGAAGCGTTTGTTGTCGGGGCTGGTGATGTGCACAGCCACCGCTAAGAACGACACCACGACACAGGAAGAAAGTCGACTGTTGATCTTTTGTGCCGTCGTGTTGGCTAAGACCAAAATTACTGTACGTAGAGCAGCCTTGGACGATCACTGTGGCTGATCGGTCAACTTCCGACTTAGCGAGCCAGAGACAACACGGCAGTCGTCACAATATCAAGTTGATAGTTGTTCGGATGTCGGTGTCTTCACCATCTTGACTCTCAGACACAAAGAAGCACAGTCGATCAGTTCTATGGAGTAAACTTACCGTACTTCAACCTCTCGCCACCTTTTATTCCGAAGAGTCATTCGCGAAGCTACTGTTTAGCCAACCAACCAGATCAACGTTCTAAGCCGTGCCCGGATAGGGGGATTAGAGATTGAAGATCACCCAATATTCCGCCAAGACATCCCACATGACCCCGATCAGGGTACGCGGTAAGAAGCAAAACGCGTCGGGGAAGCTTCAGAAGGCCATACACCGTTCAACTCCCAAAGGATCTCCCAATCCTACCATGTCCGAACCTGTAAGGGAGCTCTCCCTGCTCGAGCGCCTGCCTACCGAGCTGCTGCAGCACATCTTCCTGCAGAGTCTAAATCTTAATCTCCCTCGCGCTTCACCAATCCTCAACTCCGCTCTTTCGGGCCCTCATGTCAAGATGTTACTGGTTTTCAAAGTTTTCTCATCAGATTCTAGCCGCGCTCTAGAACATTCTACCGAGTTACTCAATATCCTGGATACAAAGCAAGAGATAGCGAAACTCCAGACGGCTATCCTGCGACTCAAATGGATGACCTTGGATTTCCTGCATCAGTGTATCCGTGTTTTCCTTGTAAAGACGTTGCTACGCCGGTTCCGTGAGCTTGAACTAAATTGGCGAACTGGCGATAAGCCCACTGAGGCAACTGTGACACAGGTTTTGGAAGAGGCTTATGAACGAAATTCCTTGGGTTTCGGAGATGAATTTCTCGATCTACATTCTTATACTTGGGATGTCAGCAACCAGATTCGGGTAGTTCTGGGGATTGGACTACGCGATGGACTGATAACACTCCAAGTATATACTTCCAAGGATGGCCCAAATCTCAGAGCTATCAACAGTTACAGATGGAGGTTGTTAGTCTGTCTCGGTGAATGCCGGATACCAGATAAGTTATTACACGGGCCGTGGACAGATGCTCGGTGCGATTTCCTAGATGTTGTGACCAGGGGTGGGTCTTCTGTTGACTGGGTCAATACTACCAGTGGAGAAGTCGCCGATGTAGGACTCAAGGAGGCCTTACTCGAACAGAATTATCGGGCCGTTCAATTGCTGGTGCAAAACCCCTGGCGTGGCACTGCCCCATGGCATGACCTCGATCATCTCTCTCGCCCTAATGAGCGTTCGTATAGAGAAAGAAGACCTAACACCAAAGTGCCATATAAGAAGAGGCAGGTTTGCTGTAAGAAATATATAGAGTGGCACGTAGGCGTTGCACCTAGGATAGAGCACCTCAGGATAGCCGTCATTCAGAAAGCGCTCCATCAAGGAATTGTTCACTGCCTGTTGTCCGGAGACAGATCCAAGCTCGACCTGGAAGATAAGGAAATCCATGAATGGATAAGGCAAAACGAACATGCAGAGGAAAAGAATGCGGGGTGGCTGCGTCGAGAAATATTTCATTTCGCTACTCTTCAAGATTCCGAAGATTCCGCAGGTGGAGATACACCAAATGACCTTTTCAGCCCGTCAAGCAGCACATCAAGCGATGATGACATTGGTTCCACTGAGGAGGAAGGGTCATGCGCTTAACCTAACAATGGGTCAAGTAACGAACACGGAAAGACCAACGGACGACAACAATGGCGAAGGACTTTCAGCTCTGAAGCTCGCTTAGTAGATAAGGTCACCCTAGGTACTCGTTACGTCGGTACAAACATTGGACCTAACACGACAAATTCAAATTATCTAAATCAATGAAATGGAGGAATCACTCGGACGAAACAATCGGCTTATTGCTGTAAGAGCTGTGTTATCGGACTTGCTTAATATATACCTAGAACAACACACAAGCTACGTCTACTGACCAAAGACCAAAATTCCTCCAACAGAACGAGCAATAGACAAAGTCCATAAACAAAGCACGGGGAAAGCCTCCGACAGTGACAATCCCCCATAATTTCCAACGTCTGCCATGCCAGCAACGAATTTCCTTCTTGCAGGTCCACTTCTATTACTGAACTGCAGCAACGCTCACCCAAGCAACGACGTTGGCCAGGAATAATTGCAACCAGAAACAAGAGATTTGATCCCAGGATTAAAAGAGCGAAAATCCTTTTTGTTTCAGAAAGGGCTAGATAAGAACAACAAGCAAAATCGCTCATTAACAGCGAGATCTCTTCGTTTACGCGATTATGCTCGAGTGAAATTACGGGTTACAGATTTTGTTGGTTCGACGCAGCAAGGCATGTAAAGAAGGGACGACAGCAAGGTCATAACCTTTTCTAAAAAGGCAGGGGACCTATAAAATACTCTTATCAACCTCTCCCGCTGCAAACTCTACTAATCCTTCCGCCAATGGTACCCCAGCCCAGAGAAGCCCTCCAACCGCTTAAAGACCTCAGAGCCACCATCCATTGCACACCCCTTTCCGAACCCTACCATGCGCCTCACCTACCCACACCTGCCCAACTCCACCTCAGTCCCCGGCCCTTCACGCACACCACCTTACCTCACCTACCCCCGCCCGTCAAAACAAGAAAGGCTTTCCCCCCCACCCACCCCTCCACCTCCACATTCTCCTTTAACCCCTCAACCCCCCCTCCCATCAAGCAAGTAAGAACACAACCAACAGTGTCACAAACCTCCCTCCTACCCAGCCGCCGAAGCGTACATTTCAAACCGAGAAAATGCTCGCCCGTGGTTAGTCGAAGCGCGAAAAATGGTCGCGGCGGAATCAAGTCAGGATAGCGTGGCGTGGGCAAGTTCTTTGTGTTGAGTTTAGCGTTGTGGCTGCGGTTGGTGGGGTTGGGGTTGGGGTTGATGGGGGAGAGGGATCGGTGTGGTGAATTGGGGGGTTATGAAAGGATATGGGACGGTTTGGGGAGGTTGGATTGCGCTCCTTCTTCTTCTTCTTCTTCCTCTTTGTACTACTAGCTGTTGAACAACTGCCAATCTATCTCTTTCACCACCTCTCAAACCCCCCGTAAAACCTACTCCCAAACCCCTCCCACATCCAACCCTTAATCCCTCATCTACTGTCTTCCAAAGAAACCCGTCCGTGAAACAATCAGAGCGGCTGCCATCACAGCCCTAGAAATGAAGAATAGAACAGCCGCCCTAATGGCTACCCCCTCACCCACCCAACAATCGACACCGGGAACATCACATCCACCCCCTCTCTCTGCCTCAGAATGTTCGGATAGCTCCATACCGGCGTCGTCCAAGTCAGAAAGCCGATCATCCAGATGAATCCCACGCCCTTCCTTCACTTCTTCCTCCCACCATTCAAATCCCCATTCCAAGCGGCTTTCATCGCATCCTCAAGCATGATCTCTGCCACCTGCGTCAAAAAGAACCGCATCGCTCCACTTTCCCATCAAGGGATGCCGACGTCGATATCGCCGCTCAGGTGAATGAGGCTCGAGATGAGAAAGCAGAGGGCGAGATTGACGTACCGTGATATGACGATGCAGAGACGAAGATGAAGAATGTTATTGATGAGAAAGTGAGAGAGATCTTCGAAGGTGAAGCGATAGATTTGATGTCAAAATGTGCTGATGTAAAATAAGAATTAACTATCTTTGCATCTGCCTGTGAGAAAAAGAATCTTGAGAGAGAACATAGTCATTCTCAGAATCTTCGCAGCGAAGACGTTTTTCTCATGATCTTGAATATCAACGATCAATTCTTCGTTTCGCTAACTTTTAATTCAACACAGAAAAGCGTCAATATCTCGTTAATAACATTAATGATGCAATAAGTGTTTATTCAAAATGTAAGCATACTGCTGAGTTGAAGTGCTAGCTCAGATAAAGTAACGTCATCAAGTTTTCGAAAGAAAGAAATGATGAACAAAGAGAACATGAACGAATTCAATGATGAGAAATTGACAATGACGTCGAAGAGAAGAAACGAGATCAACGTGAAGATGAGTCGACGACGAAGAAAAGCGACTCTTGTAGAAATGTATGTTGAGTTCGAAGAATAAAAATGAGAAATATTTTTTGCAGCTCACGCTCTGTTGATGCTGCAAGAAGAAAACAGCAGATCTATGATAAAAGATCATTTCTGTTGCGAGCGTGCCTCGTTACTCTGGGTTAGCCTAACATAGATCGTGTTAGGCTATCATAGACTAGTATAGGGCTGGTGTTGACACGCTAGTGGCCTAGCGCGCCTTCGTGGGTATAAGATTCTCGACGTGTTTCACCTTCTTCCTTCTTTAGCTTTGAACTTCTAGTTAGAATACACTCATATGATTCGCTCTATGCAGACTCATAACATTAGTTCAAAGCTCATCAACCTTGCTATCGACGTGTAGACGATATAAAAACAAGCTACATCACTCAAACTCGAATCAGAATCGAAATTCGAAAATTGAGCTCAGAAGACTCATTAGAAATCAAGAAATTTCTAGAACAGAACAGAAGAACATGAACGCGTTGCTCTAAACTAACTCTTTACTGAGCTCGTCATCAGAACAGAAAAACAGAAGAACATGAACGTGTTGTTCTAGAACTGAAATCAGAAATTTCAGTTAAATCTCGATCAGCAATTTTCTACTCACACAATGACTAGAAGCACAGAATCAGAATCAGTGAGCATTGCTCGCTATGAACTTCAAAATGCTAGAAGAGAATCACTTCTATCACAGAATTGAACAGCATCAGAAGAAGAAGATACGAATGTGTCATCTGATACAGAAGAAAAGAACATGAACATGTTGCTTTTCAATCACAAAATGATCAAGATCAGCATCAGCACTAAACTGAATGCTTGAATAAACGCTTATAAAGCAGATGATCTCGTTGTCTTTATCAAGTACATGTGTCAACAGTATGACATTGAAATCGAGATTCACAATGACATGATTCAGATGTTGAATGATGTCAACAAGATCAACATTGAATTGAAAGCTATTAACATTGAGTTGAAAGTTATGCAGATAACGTTGAATGCTGTTTGAATGCATCTACAAAAATAAAGAAAATGAAGAAAAAAAACGTAATTATACATTATTTAGAAGCAACATCAAGTTGACTAAGCACTTTGATTTTGAAAGATTGATTCTTGAGATCAATCAAGTTATCTGACTCATCTTTGTTTGAAGATTCAAAACAGAATGTAAATAATTGATTGTTTCAAATGCAAAACAAGTTGAAGATGAACAAGAATCATTTTTCTATCAAAGAAATGAAGATTGCATATGTGAAAAGTCGAGTCAGTGAAACGACAATCAAACACATAGCACTCAAAATGAGAAACATGATCACGAACTCATTTCTTGAAGCAGAAGAGATATTGTTGATCATAAATAAAATATATGATGATTTCAATCAATATCACACGACTCAATGACAGTTCTTGAAGCTGTATCAAAACAAGATCTTCTTTTATAAATTTTGAATGAAATTTCAGAAACTTAGTGTGAAACTAAAGTATAATAACGAAACTCTATTAGATGATCTTCAGCATAAGATTAGCTCAAATCTTCAGCAAGTCATGATCAACGAACGAACTATGAATTTGAACGAATTCGTTGACATTTGCATGCAAGTCGACGTTCGATTGACGAAATTGAATGCTCGATCAGCTCTCAAGACATCAATGACTCAAGTTACTCACTTTATCGCTGACATCTTGATGATGATCACTACTGCGATCTCAGCTTCAATCTTTGCATGAAAGAAACTCAGAATATCGAACGTTGACTCTGCTAGAGAGAAGTTGTTTAAAAAAGAACTTTGCTTCAAATGCAAGAAGTCAAAACATAGAGCACGCGACTGTCTTGAATCAACTCAGATGCATGAAATTGCAGTGAATTTGAAAAATGATTTGCTTTCGTCAAAGTAGTGATTGAGAGTGACATGCTCATATCTTGCTTCATCAATATGCTCGATGACTCATTTGATTTTAAATCGTTTATTGTGAACGTCATCTTGAGTAGTCTAGAAAAGATATTTCGATCTCTCGCTCTGATAAACATCAAAGTCACTGACATAATGTTCATAAATGATTCATTGATTTTAGAGTTATGTGAATGCTTTGATATTCAATCAATTTCACTGTTCAAATTGAAGTTGATTCATTCATATGACAAAACTCTTGATTGAAAATCTATTACATATGCTCTGTATATCTCAGTCACTATACAAGAACATAAGAATGAAATGATGTTATCATGAAACTGCTTGCATCATTTTCACGAGATAGTTAGTAAGAGAGAAGAGATCAAAATCTGAGTCAATGATAAAAGAGTTGAAAGACGTTTCTTGAGTATACATATAAATGTCATTGCAACTTGTAGATAGAAACAGAGAACATACACGTTTTACAGTATCTTTCTACTAGCATGATCATTGCACATGTTTATTGTTTGCTTTCTCTGTTGCTTCAATACAACTTTCTATATTGCATCTGTATTCTATTTCTCGACATTGAAGCGTAACATGAAGATATCATTTTTATGATATCTTGAGTAGAACAGTTGACTGAACAGCAGAGAGTGACACGACATCTCTACAGTGATCAGAGAGTTTATGAAAGATTTGAAGTGAGAATTAATTTGACTCTGAAATACGAGAAATTGATATAGCGACTTCATTTCGCTTAGAGATATTGACGAAAGTTATTCAAGTCACAGAGTTCTCACAGTTGAAACTAGAAAAGACGCGTATCTTCAGCTGATGAAAACTGTCTCTCTTTGAGCGAAGATGCAACAACGAAGAAGAAAGAAACTGACTTTCGCGAATGATTGACACTCAGAAGAGACGCTCTGATGAGAAGAAGAGTTCATCTGATTTCAAGACTTGCAAGAAACAGACAGTGAAAATGAGAATCAAAGAACGAATTCGAAGCAATGTAGACAGAAGTACGAGAAATGACGTCAGTTTCAGCAGTGAATCATGTTTCAGCAGAAGCATAAGATCAAGCGTTGTTCATCAAATAAAAGAAGAAAAAAGAAAAGCATTTTAATTAGTTGTAACAACTGCAAAAGAAAGAAAGAAAAATTTCGACGAGTTGAGAAGCAAAAACAAAATAACAAGATCTTTTTGACTGCTCTATTATTTTTGCTATTCTGTATTTCATTCTCACAGCTCTCAATATCAACTCACAGCGACAAAATGACAAGCTCATTGAGAGCATCTGTTGTAGACACGAGTGCTACGCTCATCAGCTCTTGAGTTAGCTCAGAAATAAACATGATCACAATGTTGTTTCTGAAATATCTGACACTCATGTCATTGCTCAAAACTTCGAAAGTCTCGTATTTTAAAGAGAAGAACATGATTGATTTTCTAGAAAGATATGAAAATTTCTGTGATGATTATGAACTGAATCAGATCAATCGATTTCGTAAGCTGTTAAGATACTGCAACAAGATCATTGATGATAGCATCAAGATTATGATCAAATATATTGATTTCAACTGACAAGAACTGAAGAAGATGATGAAGAAGAAGTACAAGAAAGATGACACTGATCAACAGCTGAATTCTTGAATTTTTCTGAAAATCTTCAAGAATAAGTCTTGTATCATGAAGAATGATCTGAAACTGTACAGTCAACAATACAAAAGTATATCACATTCATTAATAAAATGCAAGCAAATAAATGAGTATATCAGATGTTATTGATTTGTCAAGAATCTTTCATCTATACTAAGCAAAAAGATTGTATGAAAGTGTGCACTTGATTCTGAAGATCTCAATTTCATGAACTTTAAGAAAGTTAATGACGTAATAATGATCTACTGCGACTTTGTCAAAGCACTGTTGAAATTCTTGATCATGATCAAGAATTTCAATGATCTTAGCAAGCTCATGAATGAATATCAGATCAAGCAATCAACGATGTCAAACAAGTTCTTCGATTCTTTGATAGTAGCACAGTTCAATGATACAACAATGAATGAGATGATAAATAAGTTTGAAATGACGATGCTTTCTTTGCAGACAGCAATGAAGAAGATTGAATCTTTCATGCAAAACATGACAGCATCTGTCTTGATGCTCAACGTCTATATTTCACATGAACTCATCACGTCTGCTCATTCAACAATGTTAATGTCATCATCATTTTTGCTTTCAAGAAGTGAATGAGCATCTTTAATGTTTAAAATGAAAGAATGCTTCTTTTATGAAGAAATAAAATATCAGAAGATCAGATGTCATCAATTGAATATTTATAAGACAGAAGAAAAGATACATGTGAATGAAACAAATAGACTCTGAATGAGACTCGCTGAAAGAGATGACAGATTGACATCTTTCACATTAAGTTGTTCTCAGAAAAAGCTGATTGACAATGCTTTAAAGAAACAGAATCAGCAAATGAGAGCAGAACATGTTAACGTCATCAGATTGACAAGTGTAAGAGCAATGATCATGAAGAAAGCAGAGAACACAGACGAGAAACAGAAATAAAACGAAGAAGTAATGATTATCACAGCTCGACACAACTATAAGTCAGATGAAAATGTGATGAAGACAGTAACACAACAGAGAACGAGTTTAAATTGAACTTGAAGAAAAAAGTAAAAGAAGAAGAACATCTGCTGAGCATGAAGAATTTGCGCTCTGAAGAGTATCTGTCGATTTCAAAGTCGTTCTTGAAGAAGTGAACAAGTAAGAATGTGATCATGCAGAATGCAGTTGTCTTCAAGAAAACGGTAAAAACAACGAAGAAATCAACAGAAAAGAATTCAGATGACAGCAAAATAAAGTCAGACAATTGAGACAAGAGAACACAAAACATAGTAGAGAAATGCATAAATACAGAAGACGTGATGCATATTATAACAAATCAGAAGATGCAAGACGTAAGCATTGAACAGATGCTTACACATTTATTTATTCTTCTTTGAACTCTCTACGCTCAAGTAAAACAACATGAGAAAAAGAAAATGAAAAAAACTGATGACGTGCAAGTAACAGCAGTAAAATTTGAAGATTCTTCACTTGAAAAGTCGAATGCAATTCTGTATGCAGTGATGTGTTCAATAACATGAGTGCTGATAAGCGATGAGATTTACGTTAAGACACTGCTTGATAATGATGCTGAAATCAACGTTATGTCTGAAACTCTTGTCACAAAAACTCAGTTGTCTATGCAATGAGACATTCATCTAGATATGATAGAAGTTAGCGAAGCAAAAACTAACATCATTGAATGTTGTGATGATGTGAAGATCAATATTGACAAAGCAAAATCAATGATTTCAATATTTGTGATTGAAAGCAACGAGTACACTCTGATACTGAGCAGATCATATGAGCGAAAGACGCGTTTATGCATCAACAATACTTCAAAAGAAACTTGTGAGATGACAGTCATTGATGATGATGAAAGAATGATGTTCTTTAAATTAATTTTAACGCACAATTCTGTCAATCAAGATGTGTTGAAAATATTTCTCGAAAAAGTGAAAGACTCTTTAAATGAGTAGATGAATGCTCTGTTGAAAGCGTATCTGCGATGAAAAGTGTAAGCTTGAAGACTGTCGATTTAGCGCGCTTGAAAAGCTCTGAAACGTTCATCAAAATTAAAGAAGAAAAGAAAAAGAAAGATTAAAGCTTCGTTCAACGATTTTGCTTGAACGATAGCATGCAATGTACACAGATGTTATGATGTCGTTCAAACAGACTTGCGATGCGAATGACATGAAGATTTGATCTGAGTTCAATTCGTCAGCATGAGAAGATAGATCATGTCAAAGTAGTGACAGCATATAAGAGAAAAACTCAGAAGATTCAATCTGTGAATTTATCAAAGTCAAACAACTCAATATCAGAAGATTTGACAAATTGAAAACAAATTTTATTAACTCAGATCAAATTGAATATGACAAAGATGAAGTCAGAAAAGTATGATCATTAACTGTTTCTCAAATTCTTCAAAATTACTTGAAAGTTCAGACTGACTTCAAAGCGAGCGAAGAGAATGATATGTGATGATGCTTTAACTCTGCAAGAGAAGAATTTACTACTGAAGATGTTGTTTAACAGAGAAGCAATAATGATCTGAAACTTCTTAGAAATGAAAAAGATAAAAGATATAGTTTCATTCTCGCAGCAAATTTGAACGATATCACATGATGCATGACAGACATTCAATTTCTCATTCTCTAAGACACTTTATCAGATCATCATAGACATGCTCAAGAATTGAATAAAGCATGACATACTGAAATCTTGTCATGACTTGTATCAAAATTTCTGATTTTTGATCAAGAAAAAGTTCAATCAGTATTGCATGATCAACGCAGCGATGAATATGAACAAGATTATCATCAGAGACGTCAATCTGCTCTCAGACGTGAATGAATTCTTCGAAGAATTCATCGATATAATTATGATCTTTCTGATAGATCTGTTTTCTGAGTACGATCAGATTACGCTGACAAAAATATATTAAGATCTCACAACGTTCATGACATCTCTGAGATTATTGCGACAGACGACGTTATCACAAGATGTCATCAACTTCGTTGCTCAGTTTGTCAAAATCATAATCAAGATATTGAAGAATATTCTTGAGATATGCAGATCTTTTATCAATGATATTGAAGTAAAGAGATTGAAAATAATCTATGATAATGCAAAGATTGTTTCAGAAGTACATCAGTTTATGCTGAAGCACATTAAGAATCTCGACTTCATACTCTTGAATTTTGAGTTTGTTGATTGCATTATATCTGATAAAAAGTCGTAATTCTGCATGTCGAGCATAAAGATTGTAAAATTTGTTTGTGACTTTCATGATTGCAGATCAGAAGATTTCAAAATTATCAAGATTCTAGAATGATGTCTTTGTCATGATGTCAGATCTGCTTAAGCATTCATTGAAGTATGCATGTATTATCAAGTGTGAATAGAGAATTTCGTCTTGATCGCAGCATCAATATTTCAGCTCTTCAAAAAGAAGATCAAATTCATGTGAGAAAGAGAACAAGAGAAAGTCATGAACAGATTGAAACTGACATTGATCACTGCATTGATCATGAGAAGTCTGAATTACTCTGAGCAAACAGAAGAAATTATTCTTGTCGTGAACGTAAGTCTTCAAGAATGAAAAGCGATGTTACAGCAGACAGCATTGAATTCTAAGAATCGACACTTCGTATGATATGAAAGTGAGCTATGAAATGAGCAAGAGACAAGATATGATGCTGAAAAGTGAAAATGCAAAGATCTGATGAAAACACTGAAGAAGATTTGTTACTGATTATATGACACGAAGTTCATTATTGAAATAAACATCAACACTTTGATGATGCAACTGAATCAATCTGCATTAGACTTATCAGAAGCATTGATGACATGATGACTTACTTGAATTCGCTTGTTTGATTTTGATGTTCATCACGTTCTTAATTGCAAGCATAGCGCACTCAATAAACTCTTGCGCAGACTCAGAGAATCTTCAGACGATAAAGATGAGACTCACGAGAAAGATATAAATGATTTCATTGATGCTCAGTTAAATTTCATTCATCTTTGCTCAGTCAGTATAGTTGTTGAAGAAGACATGTCAATATTGAAAGATTTATATTCAGAATACTTCAAGAAAATAGCTTGTTATTTAATTTTCTTATCATGCTCATTCAAAATGTCAACAAAAGAATTTCGAAAATTCAAACATGAAGCGTTGAAATTCATGATTCAAAATAAACATTTGTTTAAAAGATTCAACAAGACTGTTTCTGTGCAAAGAATAATGAATCTTCAAGAAGAACACAGTAATATTTTGCAGAAACTGCATGATAAAAGTGATCATCATGAAAGAAAGAAAACATATTGAAAGATAATCAACAGATATTGATGAAAGAAGATATGAAAGAATACATGCATGTATGTAAAATTCTGTGAAGAATGTCAGTTGCAAGCATTAAAACGAAAGAAGAAGACTCTGCATTCTATCTGAATATCAAGAGTTTGAAAGAAGATTGAAGTGAATGTCATTCACATGTTTTCAAGTGAAGAGAAACGCTATATTGTCTTGACAAGAAATAACTTCTTGAAATGAGTAGAAGAAAGAGTTTTGAAAGCAGCAACTTCGAAAGCGATAGCAAAATTTCTATGAGAAGATGTGATCTGCAAACACGACTGTTCAAGAAGATTTGTCATGAACGAAGAATCAAAGAACAAAGAAATTGTAGAAACGCTGATCAAGAAATATAAGATAAAGTGAGTGATGATGTCAACTTATCATTCACAGATGAATAATTTTGTGAAGAGAGATCATACAGCTGTTGTAAATGTCTTGATCAAGATGACAGTCGATGAAAGCATGAGATGAGTCAGAAGCTTTGTCAATGTGCTATGAGCAGACAGAATCATTGTGAGAACTTTCACTGAAATGACTTCATATCATGTCTTGTATGACTGCAATGTCGTTCTTTCTATAGAACTTGATGTTTCAATCTGACAGATTCTTTTATGAGATAATGTTTGCACAACTGATGAGTTATTGACTCTTCATGCTTGACAACTTAAACGCAGAGACGAGAATTTGAAGAAGATCACGCTGCATTTGAGAAGAATGAGAGAGATCAACAAAGATGTATGAGATGATCACAAACATGTTCATACTAGTTTGATTCTGAAGAGTGATCTTGTACTGCTGCATGATATCAAATTGAACAATATGCATACGCTGAAATTGACATGAAGATGACTGAAATCTTTTCAAGTAGTAAAGATGAACACTGAAAAAAAGTGATATAAAATTGCAAAGCTTGACGAAGCGATCTTGAAAGAAACGATTGCAGAAAATAAATTGAAGAAGCGTGTGAATTGAGCATTGAAAAGTGAGATCAGCAATGAACAGAAGAATAAAGATCAGAATCTATCGATGACAACGCTCATTGAGAAAATCATGTCAGAAATTATGATCAATGTTTTGATCAAAGATTCGAATGTATCACTGAATTTTATTTATTATTAACTGAGAATCTTTGTGAACTTGAAAAAAGCATTTGTCACTGAGACTTCTGTTGAGTTGAAATAAGATTGTTCACACTCAAGAGTGCAGCTTTGATAGCACTGTCTTGTACAACGTCACTTGTATTAGCTCTTTCTTTGTCGAGTCGTCAAGAAGCGAAGTTGATGCAAGAAGATTATGAGTTGTTAAGAATGTCATAAAGTTGTTTTGAGTTGCTTGAACATATAAAAAGAAGAATGAGAATGAAGATGCAGACGTCTGCAATGTTAATACTGAATTACTTCAGTATTGAAGATTGAAAGTTTCAAAATGCTTTAATCTTGAATGAACAAAGCGAAACTTTAATCAATTTGCAAAGTACGCGCTAAAGTTCACTGCGTAATGATTAGAACTAAAGCTTAAAGCAAGAATCAAAATTGATCGATAATTGTATATCAGAAAATATATTAAGATTGAAGATTGAAAATATATCAAGATCGACTTAAACGACACATGATAAAACAACATGATGCTACATCAAGTTGATTTAACTCATGTGATGCGCAGCAGATAGCATAGAAAAATAGTTAATCAATCAGCTGAGAGATTTGTTACTAATATCGAGTTATCAACATTCTTTCAGCTATGACAAGCGTAAGTCACAGAAGAATTATTTGCAAAACTGCAAGCAATTTCTACTAGCGCTGAGCTCTAGAAAACTCAGCATGTATTTTCTATCTTTCAACATAATTATCATCTCTGTTATTTAAACTTGCACTAAAATGTCTAAAAATCTCACGTATTTCATCATCTTTATTATTTGAATTCACACTAGAACAACTAAACATCTCATGTAACTCTTCACTCAGCATTTGTTTTCTCAGACATTAAAAGTTCACATTGAAGCTTTCATCAATGAAAGCTTTTATGCATTTTCTCAGAAGAATCTCATTTGAATTCTTTAACTATCTTTACTTTCATTATTTCAATAACACTCACTAAAGCAAGCTCTGCAATAATGCTGCATTATTTAAGATACTTCATAAATGATCAAAAAGAATTAGTTGATTACTTGAACTCTCTGCGCACAGAACAAGAATGACAGACAGCAATTCATTAATTTCAAAATCAGATTATGCAATTACACGTCAATGTAGAGAATCTGATGTACAGCTTCGTGAAATTTCTTAATAACAACTCACTTTATTCAAGAATGATTAGCAAGAAAGAAGAATGAAAGATGATGAATATTAAGCATGAGAGAATTGAAAAAGAGAGAAGAGATATAGTTGAGACAAAAAGAATCATGATGAACAGATGAGACTTAAAGCTACTAAATCTTTGAATTTCAAAGAAAGATTCTTCATTGTATTCAATAAAAAGAGAAGCGATGAATAAAATGCATGCGATCATTGCAAGAATTCAGAATGAGCATTTGATCAAAGTAATGATGAAGCAGATAGTATATCATAAAGCGATGCAGATAACTGTCAACAAAGATTGAGTTTCAATCTTCTCATTTTTACAATTTACAGACTTCGACAAATTGATTACGAATCAGATTGAAGTTATGTTAATGAATGAGAAGCTAGATCACATGAACTGAAGATGAGTAAAGTCTGACTTGCTATGTGAGTGTATCAGCGACATGATCTTGAAAACAGATCATGTCGAGACTGTTTTTAGCTCATCAGCAGTTTTGCAGTTCGATTTTGAAAGAAGATCAAGATCATTGATACTGTCGTTGCAATCAAGACGCTCATCAGTAGTGTTGAAGAATGAAGACTCACACTTCATGTTGACTGCAAGCGATGTAATAATGATCTCAGATCTTAATTCATCAATGTCAGCGATGCAAAGTCTGATGATAAGATTTCATCAATCATCAAGAGTTATCACATTAATCTCTTCTGACATGATTGCTTTGTTCACATTGTTAAATTCTTCAAGAACATCACACGTACATCTTTTTATGTCTTCTCATTTTCTTATCTTGATCGCTTCGACGTTCTCGAAGCTAGCAGAATATGATGAGCAAAGACTTGCTCTCTTGCTAAATGTAATCATGAATAATGAAAAGATTCTTCTACAGTACAGTTTAGAAACAGAAATGAGTGATACTGCAAATGTCTGCAAGAAAGTTATCATTGTAACAGTGATAAAAAGTGTATGATCGAAAGTTCAATGATTGCATTATCAAATCATCAAAAATATCTGAAAGATGAAAGAGAGTAGAGCATGCTTTTGCATATGAGTATCTCATATATGAAAGCAAAGACTTGATTATCTTGATTTGATATTTTTGATCGTGATAATGAAGTTGCTGAAAGAATATCGCTTTGAAACTAAGAGTGAAGAAATGTTTGTATGTCATTTACATCTTCAGAAGCTGAGAAATAAACTTGAGTTACTGATGAATGAGCTGTCGTTTGAAATACTTATTGATCGTATAAATATCATATACGACTATAGATTTCAACTAGATTTCGTGAAAATCGATGTTACTTTTGCAGACTGATTTCATCAAGATAGTCATCTTTTTCGCTTCACTGACTCATTACAACTATTTCAACTACGATCACATATGTTACAGAACTACAAGATTGATACGTTTCTGATTCATAACATGTTCATAAAGAAGATCAAGTATCAGAAGTGAAAGAAAAACGATGCAATAATATTATCAAATGTGTTTAATTGAATATTAAATGATAATACATGAGTCTTGATAAGAGAGAAACTAAACATATACTTATGACATCAGAGAAATGACTTAAATCTTACAAATCACGACTGATTGAGAACGACTATGTACATCACGTTGCAACAACTAGTACGTCAGAATATAGTGTACTATCTCATTACTGTGACTCTTCAATTGAATCACGAAATCGATCTTCTGACTTTCTCATATTTCATGAAGATCACTTTCAAGAACGATTCAGAACTCATAAAACATGTGAATCTGAATGTCAATGATTTGATGAGTGATAGAAAATGAAGTCGAATTCAGAGCACAGCAGTGTTTGCAGATGAGTTGATTGATAAAGATGATGAATTCATTCTTGATCTACATTTTCACATGAAAAAATGATAAAAAGAAGCGATCAAGCGAAATTTAGCAACGAATGAGTATACTCATTACGTAGTACTCAAGATGTTCAATGAGAATGATTCGTGAAAATCAGATCTGAAATGAGTGAATCAGTCTTGCTTCGCAGACAGTGTTCATTTCTGAATGTCACATTTATCACATAATAGTAAAGATAAATCTGATAAACAACGCATTGCAATGCTCATTTATCACACAGCGATCTTCAAAGATGAAGTCAACATGAAAATTGCAAAATGTGAAACTAAGAATGAAGTGATCATTGCACTACAAGATCAAAGACTCATCGACGCGATCTCTTCTGAACTAGATAACGATAAACAAGAGAAAGTATTGTTTTGTCATTCTGTCATCGTGAAATTTCGAGAAGTATGTTCAACTTTGAACATACTGATAGATCTTTGAAGCTGAAATTTGATGAAAATGTTGAAAGAGAGAAGTCTTTTGTTTGATCAGAATCTGAAGCAAGTAAAAGAGTTTGTTGAATTTCATTGAAAATCTGCATTGAATCAGATGAGAAGAGTTCACGAAAGAATGAAAAAGACAGAGATTGCAATCTATGAGTCTAAATTCTATTTCTACTGCTTCAAGAATGATATTAAGTTGATGAAAGATGATGAATGAAAGCATTCAAGAGCAATTGCTTGAACGTTAATGATAGATTGTATTCTTTCTGTTTTCTTGAGCGTTGATGAATAAATTGTTCTCTTGCTGTTCTCTTTCTGTTTTCTTCTTGATTCTTTCTGTAATGATCAAGAAATAATCACTAATTAAATGAGAAATGAATGTCGTAAGACTGCTTGCATCATTCTCATGAGATAGTTAGTAAGAGAGAAGAGATTGAGATTTGAGTCAATGATAAAAGAGTTGAAGAACGTTTCTCAAGTGTACATATAGATGTCATTGCGACTTGTAGATAGAAACAGAGAACATACACGTTTTACAGTATCTTTCTACTAGCACGATCATTGCACGTGTTCATTGTTTGCTTTCTCTGTTGCTTCAATACGACTTTTTATATTGCATCTGTATTCTATTTCTTGACAATGTCTCTATTAATAACTCGTCTAGAACAGCACAAGATAATTATTGAAAATCTCTGATTGAAAAAAAATCAGATTTTGATAAACTCTGCAAATGATTGATTAATATTCTCATTGAATATTCAAACATTGAAATCTGTTGTTTTGAAGATAAACAGTCAATCAGCATTTCACAGATCTGAATCAAGCGAGATCTGTGAAATAAAACGAAAGAACTTGAACTCAATGATTACGTCGACAATTATCTTAAAGCGACTCACGAACTTGAAACTAGTGAATCAGTTCATTGAATCTATTTAATTCATTGAACCTGTATTCATATGAAAGCAAAGCATTCAAGTTGATCTCAATCAACTTCGTCTCTTTCAGTCAATTGAGAAAAAGAGACTCATCAATATTATCATGATTGAAGTCGCTGCATATTGAACTCTAGTCAAGAATAAGAAGATCAAGATCTTCTTCTTGATCATTAGTGAAATCAACAAAGCGCTTAGCTCAGTTGAAGATTTCGCGAAACTGAATGAAATGATCTTTGTCATGTCATTAAATGAACTGAAGAAGAAGTTTTCAATAGTTTATCACGACTTTCTGAATGTTTTTGATAGAGAAAAGACAACTCAGTTGCTCTTGCATCGATCATATGATCATAAGATTGAATTAGAAGAAGAGAGTCAACTCTCTAAAAGTCAATTGTATTTTATGTCAAGTCACAAGCTACAGAAGATCAAAGAGTATCTAGAAGAGAATTTGAAGAAGAAGTTCATCACACTCAGCAAAGCTTCTTTTGCTTCGTCAATACTATTTGTTGAAAAGAAAGATGATATTCTTCGCTTTTGCATGAACTATTGAAAACTAAATGCTCTGATCAAAAGAGATCGTTATTTAATACTCTTAATAGACGAAGTACTAGCTTGAATTCAAGACAGTAAGTATTTGACTTGACTCAACATAATTGTCGCGTTCAATAAACTGCGTATAAGTTCAGAAAGCGAGAATTTAACTACTTTTGTTACTTTCTTCGACATCTACAAGTATAGAGTAATGCTCTTTGAATTGACTAATGAATCTGCGTCTTTTCAGCACTATATCAACAATGTGTTGTTTGAATGTCTGCATAAATTCTGTCAGACATACTTGAATGATATTCTCATTTACAGTAAGACATTGAAAGAACATAGAACTCACATGAAAGAAGTGCTAGACAAGCTTCGTGAAGTTGATTTACAGATAAACATAGACAAGTATGAATTCAAGATTCAGAAGATCTCGTTTCTTAAACTACTGATATTCATCAATGATTTACGAATGAACTTTTGAAAAGCAGATATGATTCGAAGCTGAGAAGTGTTATGATCGTTGACTCATGTGCAGATCTTCATTGACTTCTGCAATTTCTATCGACGATTCATAAAGAACTTCTCAAAGATCATTTAACTCATGATAAAGCTGATTTGAAAAGATCATCTCTTTGAATGAACAGAGATTTATCAGATGATCTTTGAAGAATTAAAGCAATAGATGATGACAGTCTTCATTCTAAAGCATTTTGACTCAATCAGAGAAGTTATTCTGAAAACTGACTTTTTAAACTATGTCAATGACGAAGTATTGTCTCAATATGACGATGAAAACATTCTACATTCAGTGATCTTCTATAGCAAGAACATGATTCTTGCAGAATGCAACTACGAGATCTATGACAAAGAACTGCTGATCATTATTCGCTGCTTAAAGCATTGACATTCTGAATTGAAATGTACAGATATTTCAATCAAGATCTTCATTGATTATCTGAATTTGAAGTACTTCATGATCATCAAAGAATTGACTTGATGATAAACTAAATGAGCTGAGAAGTTATCTGAATATAACTTCAAGATCATATATCAGTCAGAAAAACAGAATTTGAAAGTCAACGTGCTGATCAGAATGTCAGACATTAAGTCGATTGAGACAAATGATGATCAAAAGCTATATCAGCATCAAATGCTATTGTCAGAAAGTAAGTTTGAATTGCAGTCAATAGAAGTTAATCAAGAAAATGATCAGAAATCTGACTCAGATCTGACTCAGAGTTGAAACAAGAATCAAAGACTAATGAAGATTTGATCGAAGAAGTGATTTCTATTCAGAATCAAATTATAGTCGAAAATTGAATGAATCAACTATGTATCAATATTGGAGCAGTTCTGAAACAGAACAGAAGAATCTGTCAAGATATTGATCTGAACAACTGCAGAGTACTTGATGAAGTACTCTGAAAAGATGATAGACTATGAGTTTTTCAGTCAATGATTACTTGATTAATAAGAGAAGCACATGATCTTTCGATCAATAATCATTCTGACATGAATTGAACATTAGACTTGTTGAGACAATCATATTGCTGGTCGAAGATGAGAATGATGATCAAACGCTACATTTGAAACTGTTATGTTTGTCATAGATCAAAAGCATCGAGAGATTGAATTAATGAACTGCTGAAATCATTGCTCATATTCGAGCAGTGATGACAGAACATATCATTAAACTTTATTATCAATTTATTGAAAAATGATGAAAACAACGCGATTCTGACAGTCATAGATTGATTGTCTAAGAAACGACATTATATATCATGTTGATCAGATGATGAAGAAATCTTTGCAGAATAAACAGTCAAGCTACTGTTAATATGAATCTTCAGAACTCATGAACTATCAAGATCAATAGTGTTTGATCGTGATTCACAATTTATATTGATTGTCTGAAAGTCTCTATGTCTGAGACTTGACATCAAGATGAAACTATTCACAAACTATCATTTGCAAATTGATGATCAAACAGAAAAAGCGAATCAGAATGTGAAATGATATCTACAAAGTTATTGCTCATATATGCAAGATGATTGATTCATCTGATTATTTATGACTGAATTCGTTGATAACAATGCTATTTCGTCATCAATTGAACAGTCAGCGTTCTTTCTGAATAAGAACTTTCACTCTCATATGAGCTTTGATTCGAATTCAACTGAATATGAAATCACTCAAGTTAGAATCAAAGCGAGCAAAGCGAAGAATATATTTGAACACATGAAATGATCACTAGCATTGATCAAGCAAGCATTAGCAAGAATCAAAGTCACAATGAAGAAACAGATTGACAAGCATTGAAAGAAAATGATTTACAAGATAGATGACATGATGTTTCTAAATTCTAGAAACATTATGATTGCAAGATCATCAAAGAAACTAGATGATAAGATGCTAGAATCTTTCAAGATTCTGATTGAGATTGAACATGCATATCGACTGAAATTGTCATCAACAATGAAGATTCATTCGAAGCTCATCCTGAATCTGCTGCAACTGAATTCAAAGAACTCTTTGAAAGAACAATGAAATGAGTCATCTGATTTTATAGTGATGAATGTCGAAGATGAATGAGAAGTGAAGAACATTCTGAACTTCAGACATTACAGATGATGATTACAATATTGTGTCAATTGAAAAGAATACGACGTTGATCTACATTGATACAACGTTGATAAAAATGAGTTCAAGAAGTGTTAGAAGATTGTAAATGACTTTCATGAATGATATTTGAATAAGTCAAGATAGAAATTGAAAGAAAGATCAATTGAACTGCAGCAATGAGAACATTGCTAAAAAAAGAGAAAGAATAATGTTGCGAGCGTGTCTCGTTACTCTGAATTAGTCTAACATAGATTATGTTAGACTATCATAGACTAGTATAAAGCTGATGTTGACACGCTAGTGATCTAGCGCGCCTTCGTAAGTATTATCTGCAATTTGTAAAGAGTGACAGAGACAGATTTTAGCGCTTTTAACGATCAATATCTCAAATATTCATTTAATCTCATGTCTCAGATTTGCGTCACTTTTAACTGATGTATATTCATAAAAGCATCAACATCTCTAGAACTTCTAAGAGCGCAGTATGCATCTTTGATGTTTAATTCAACAAACACGATTCTGATGTTTAATTCAACAAACATGATTCTGACACTTGTAGCATTGATAGTTGCAACGTTGAATAATTAATTTGACTATCTAAATAATAGCTATTTACACAGTTTAATATATGCGCTGAAAAAATCAATGAAGAAGTCAATGAGAAAGTTAATGAGGTAGAAAGTCATGTAGAATGTTCAATATGAAGTCACATAGAATGTATGATAAAGTCATATTTGATGCTCAATAGAGAACAAAGTTGATTCTTGAATGATGTGTAGAAAGATCAATAGAAAGTTCAATCAAAAGATCAGTAGATAGCTCAATGAAAAGCTCGATCGAAAGATTAGTAGAAAGCTCAATCGATAGCTCAGTAGAATGCTTGATCGAAAGATCAGTAGAAAGACAATGATAGCTCAGTAGATAGCTCAATAGAAAGTTTGATCGAAAGATCAGTAGAAAGATCAGTAGAAAAACAATGATAGCTCAGTAGATAGTTCAATAGAAAGTTCGATCGAAAGATCAGTAGAAAGACGATGATAGCTCAGTAAATAACTCAGTAGATAGCTCAGTGAAAAGCATTGTTTGAAGCATTGTTTGACTCATGTTATACGCTTGATTGACGCGTATTTTGAAGCATGTAGAATGTTCAATAGAAAGCTCGATAGAAAGTTTGATATTGATTCATGAAGAATGCTTTCTATTGAGCTAATTAGCAATGAATAATGAAGTAAGATCATGAAGTAGATCATGAAGTAAATCATGAAGTGAATAATTCGTGTTTAAACACGTCGCATAAAACATGTTTTGAAGCGAGTAGACTGACTAGTAGATGAACGAGTAAATAGCTGAGTTGATAGTTGAGCTGTAGCTGAGTTGATAGCTGAGATGATAGCTGAGTTGATAGCTGAACATGTAAGTATTTTGATTGTTGTTGTTCTAAAAGATAGAAACTACGAAGAAAGAAAGAAGATGAAAACTTCAAACTCTCTAGCGTCAACTCTATAGAGCTCGAAGCGAAGATTATCGAGTAGGTAAGATAGGTAGCTGAGCATTTGAAGTGACGAGTACTATAGGTAGAAAGTCATGTAGAAAGCATTGTTTGAAGCACTGTTTGACGTGTTTTATGCGCTCGATCGACGCGTTTAGTAGAGTATTTGATAGAACTTTTGGTAGAGAGTTTGGTAGAGTATTTGGTAGAGCGTTTGGTAGAGCTTTTGGTAGAACGTTTGATAGAAAGTTTGATAGAGTATTTGATAGAGCGTTTGGTAAAGTATTTGGTAGAGCGTTTGGTAGGGAATTCGGTAGGAAGTTCGATAGGGCGAGAAGGTGGGCGAGAAGGTGGGCGAGTAAGTGAGCGAGTAGGTGAGCGAGTAGGGTGCTGAGCATGTAGATGAGCGAGTAGGTGGGCGAGTAGGTGGGCGAGTAGGTGAGCGAGTAGGTGGGCGAGTAGGTGAGCGAGTAGATGGGCGAGTAGGTGGGCGAGCATGTAGAGTGATGAGTAGATGAGCGAGCATGTAGGGTGATGAGTAGGTGGGCGAGTAGGTGAATGATTGTCGACATATGCAACATATGCATGAAAGCGGAATTCAGCTCAGCGCATATGAACAAACGCAGATTTTACCGGCAAAAGCGAGATACAGTTCAGAGACATATGAACAAACACAGATTTTGTCGGCAAAAGCAGATCGCAGCCTAACAAGGTCAGCTTAAATCCGGATTTTATTCCGCTTTAAGCGATAAATGTCACTTTAGCTAAACCCTAAAATTTTGTCCACTTTACAAACTGCCGATGTATAAGACCCTCGACGTGTTTCACCTTCTTTCTTCTTTAGCTTTGAACTTCTAGTTAGAATACACCCATATGATCCGCTCTATGCAGGCTCATAACAATTTCTTCTCAGCAGTTGCATTTCTCAACTCATCACTCATCTAATTCTTTCGCTTTCTTGATGAGTTCTCAGCGCTTACTCATCACTTTTCAATCATCAGTCGCTCGATCATCATCATAGCAAAGTCAACAACAAGACAGTCACAAAAAGCATTTCAGCTTCTATTGTCAAAGTGCGCATCAGAAGTCATGTGAAAATCATCAATGACGCTAGCGATGCAGATGACTGCAGCAGAACGAAGACGAAAGAAAGGGGTGATGAGTGCAGCGACGATGCATAGAATTATTTGAAAGAGAAGAAGAGTGATGAGATATTTTTGTAACAGGAAAGTTAGAGAGTTGAGAAGTGATGAGATTGACATTTTTCGTTGACGTGATATGAAAGATGACGACGTTGATGTGATTCGAGCCTCTGCATTGATCGTCTTAGCTCTTTCTCATAGTGTAGATAGACATCGTCAAACCGGTTAAATATCTTAAATTCTGAAGTATCGAATTCTCACAGAGGTTTCTAGCGGTTGTCAACCTATCAAAAATATACCAAGGGCTATTTAGGGTCAAACACTCTTACAAAAAGTACGATCTTTGTTTAAAGGAGCGAGATTGTCCAGTTTCACGCTTTTACATGCTGAGAGAAATGAAATTGTTGATGTTGTTGTATAACTTCACCTTGTAAGATAACAACGTTAAGCAGAATGAAAGCATCTGGCGCATGATGAATCTAAGATACCGCAGCGTATAGCAGCATAGATAAAGATTATCTTCGCGAAACCCTCAAAGGGGTTCAGTATGATCAGTGTAGATTCAATGAAGATTTAAATTTCAATGTGCAACGTATTTAATACTCTTTGTTGAGATTTTGAAGACGATATAAGTGGTTAAGATGAGTGCTGACGGTGTCTCGAAAGTGATTCAGTCGAATATCTGACATGACAGTAGTAACGACTGTTCAAGAATATGCTGTGAATACACTGTATTTGATAGTCGCTAAGGTACTTGAGGTTGAATTTGGTCAATGTAGTGTGGGTCAGCGCTAATTGCTCGGATCCTGCCCTGTGGCAAGGCTAGCCCTATGGATCCCGGCAACAGAACAAATGTTGTTTTCTTTTACATCATTGGATGCACAACGCTATGAGACTAGAGGTGGCGAAATCAAAGTACTTCTTAGCCGCTTAGAGTTTCGAATCTATTTACGCCTACTGGCAACGGCATGCACAATGGTAATGTCGTTCAAATATTTCAACGCTAGAAGCGTTCAATATAGATATGTAAGAAGTCAAACGGAGGCTTAAAGGGGATGGACTTGGACAAGAGAAAGTGAACAACCAAGAGAAAACAGAGTCCATTGGAAAGACTGGGAGGTGAGGCATTGGATTGTAATTAATATAGTATTCTATACCAGCATTAGCTAGTTCCATTGCCTCTATCTTCGCTCTATTCTCTATGTAACAATGTAGCCAGTTATGTAACCCATTCCTTCACATTGTGCAGTTGATAGATAGCACATCTTGGTAAAGAGCGAATGCTGTCGACCGTCGGTGGATAATTCCCGATCCACCCCTTCAGAACATGGCAATTGGGTTCGTAGCATTCGCCGGCCTCGCCTGAGTAACATCCCAGTGTTCCACAATACAAGTTCCATTCATACGGTAGATATCTGCCAGAGCAATCGGCTCCGGGTCCTCATTAACCCTCACGTGAATAAGCCCAATGTTACTGTCAAAGTTCTGGCGTAAGACTTCGAAATTGGCGTAGGGGATGATACCAGAGAGCTTGGCGGCGTTGGCATCACGGCCTTGGGCATCGAAAGGGTCGTGCTCGATGAGGTCCACAGCCACGTAGGTATCAAAGGCTTTGGTGGCGTTCTTCTCGGTGTAAAGGACGTTGATGAAGTCGAAGAAGATATCTTTTTGGTGCTTGGCGTTGGCGTGGCGGGGTGGACAGTATGACTTGTAATGAGTGCGGGATTGGAGGAAAGATGGTGCGGGTTGGCCGAGTTCGTTGACGGGGAGTGTGGTTGCAAGGAGTAGTGGGAGAGATGAAGCGGCGACGAGGAGGGTTGGTAGATGCATCGTTGGTTGTAGTTGTAGGACGTTTCAAATTGTGGGATAGTAGGTAGGAGAGTAGGAGGGGATGTTTGGGTGAGAGAAGATGTCAAGTAGGAACGAACGCGAAGTATCAGATAGTATGGATGATAGCGAACGCGATGGGCAGGTGGGTGCTACATGAGAGTACTTAAGGAAAGAGCGACCAGGGATCATATATACTCCATCGCCAACTGAACGAGACTTCGCGGGCCAAAGAGCCGCGTCTGTGTCACCGGATGATGCATAGAGTCCATGAAGACAATCGCACCTTGACTTGTGAAGAAAGCATGCGTATGCCAGCCAGACCAAGGAATTATCAGATGCACTAAATGAGTGTCACGATGTCATGACAGGTACAGATCTGGCAGATTAGTACATGTCCAGTGTTTCAGAGGCTTGGCCTGTCAACGTTGAAGCTTGCCTCTCTTTCCTAGATATATGACAAGATTGATTTTGCGGTGACCGATACTTGCAGATGGAAAGCCAATTGAGAGCTGCGGCAACGCCTTCCCCTTTATGGATTGGCGGATGTTAGAAGCAAGCTAACCCGAAACGCATGATCACGGAAACAACTGAGGAGATCTTAACAACCAAGGCTCTTACATAAAACATATGGCGGTCGCTGTCTGTGACGCTTCATCGAGTTTCCTTCGAAGGAGAAGGAACTTGATATTCGGACCGCTATGTGCATGAGAGTTGTTGATGCACGCATAGCTTAACGTGGATTCTCGCATGTGCGTTGGAGGATCGTTCTGGAACTTCGAGCGATCAACCTTCCTTGAATTGATTAACCCTACCCAACCTTCCGGGGTATTGTTCGGTAGTTTGATATTGCAAAAATGAGGTATCACAGCTACAAGATCCGGCTACATGGAGAACGAGGAAGCAGTTCGTCACCACGAAAACAGTTCTGTAAGCGATCAAAAAGAACGCTTCACTTCGGGTCAACCTATGTGAGGCTTGTGCTCATTTCATAGGCATTATTTGACACCCAACGCAGTGGCATCCGATCAGTGTGCAGCTTCCACCCGACTCTCTATTGTTACAACATGATCATCCATCATGATGCTCTCGATCGATGAGGACTGCTTCTCCACTTCCCTCGCCGAGGTGCCTCTGGCATTGGTAGCGACAATGATGTGATCAGGCATCGGGTAAAACGGCCGTGACATCGAGTCGTATCTTCAACGTGAGGCCTTCTTCAGCTGTGTTGCTTGGTACTTTGATGACTCCGAGTGCCGAAAGATCGAATTGTACGAATACTCCGAATGCTGCCAATAAGGGACTCCGAGGAGCTACCTTGGATCGATGGACCAAGCGTGGGAAGACAGATATGCGGTACACCGAAAATACTTAGTTTGTAGAATATGATAGATCGCTTGTAGGTGAGCTCCTCCATATGCACACCAATACCGCTCTACCACAGTTCCTGCCCCAGTTGCAGTCTATCACCCATCAGTGATATCAAATCAAACCTACGAATTTTATGAATTGCACAGCTGACAACAACAACAACAACAACAACAACAACAACAACAAGCTTAAACAGAATAAGCACATCTTCACCGGACGTGGATCCGACGGAGAGTACTAATGCGCGTAGAACAAAGATGGCCATCAGATTGAAAGGCTATAGATTCCAACAGTCTTGCACAACAAGGTGTTGCAACTACTGCTACAGCAATAACAGAAACCCCCGAATCGAATACCACGTTCGCCTTAGCAGGTCGCAATTCCCAAGACACTCGGGGGGGGGGGGGGGGGGGTAACACGGGA
>JAABUH010001409.1_pt1 | contig 27122 bp, 40 predicted proteins | sample 5559121 | NCBI WGS metagenome assembly JAABUH01 (sample SAMN10711871, study PRJNA513364) | rock metagenome | isolation source: Antarctica rocks | place: Antarctica: Victoria Land, Battleship Promontory nord | collected 2015-12-28
TCAAATAAACTATAACTGATTTAATGAGCCATTCGCAGTTTCACCGTATGAATTTGTTTATACTTAGACATGCATGGCTTAATCTTTGAGACAAGCATATGACTACTGGCAGGATCAACCAGGTAACGTTCTCGACACAAAGGGGAGCGGATCGCCCTCAGCCTCGCCCAAGCCAGGAGGCAAGGGCAAAGGAGTTTGTTACTCGTTTATAACCTTATGATCTCGGGTGATTCGCTGAGGTACCTCAAAAGCAGTTACGCGCCCCCATTGAACCACACCAAGCTCCCAGTTTCCGTTCTCACAGGTCCTAAGCCCAATCGTCCCGGCCGGAGCCGGGATTCAGAGCCACAGTGAAGACTTAGACGTAGTATCGGCCGAAGCGATTCAACACGCCGCACCTCCAAGTGTTTTAAGGCCAAGTGTAACCAACCATAAGCAACCCACCTTCCCAAACATTGCGGACCGACACATGACATGACAGCCCGTCTTACCCGGTCCCCAGGGCCTACTGACATGTCGAGGTATCAGCCGAAGCGATTCAACAAGACACGAGCTTCAACTCCAAGTGCACCCGAGCCCATCCTTCACCTGCTGCGAATCGATTAGATCAAGTCCACCGACAGGCTACTAGACAAGATAGCCAACTCTCCAGCCTGGACCGGAGCCTACCTAAAGAAGACCCCAATGGAGTCAACCGAAACCTTTGGCAACAACTAGCTGAAGGGTACCTACGTCTCGTGATCAAAACATCCTTCCCACACTAAAGCTAACCGCCGTTTTCCCGCCGAAGCGGCAACACTGCCAAGGTCTGTTCCCACCGTACTAACCCCCACCTTGGCAACGGAGTCCTAGTATCAGCCTAAGCGATGGACATCCTGCACGTTAACCAAACCCAAGAGCCCCTTGCAAGTCGGCCTAATAGCTGAACGTATCAAGCCGAAGCGATGGACATCCTGCACGTTAACCAAACCCAAGAGCCCCTTGCAAGTCGGCCTAATAGCTGAACGTATCAAGCCACTCTCAGATTGATCCAAAGAACCTGACTATCTGTCCCAAAACCTCGGTGCACGCGGGTCCCGGTCTCAGCCGAAACGATTCAACAGGCCATGCATGCACTTACGCTGCGGAGAGGAACAGACGTCCCGGTCCTTTATCCGACTATGAAGGTCTTCGCTCCGTGACGATAATGAGGCAGCCACAGGACTGAGCGGAAACGGAAACTTCAAACGAAGTGACCGGACTCTGGTGTTTCTCATCAAGGCCTTCGGACTTCCAAGACAATCGCGGTCCAAGCCCGCCGAACCAACACCTTCTTAGGGGAGGTCTCTGGACTTACAACTTGGACACTAGCCGTTATTGACTAAGCAGTACAATATAGATGCCGACGCCCGAAGGGTGGTTGGTCTCAAACTTACTTCCCGCATAGTCATTAGGTAGAACTTAGCTTCAGATTGTATCCTCCACTTTGGTCCTGTCCCATATGGTAGGAAAAGAATTCCCTGAACCGGTTCCACAATGTTGCAAAAACCGTATAATCAAATTTCATGTCAAACCGCAAGACTTTTGTTTTGGCTACCAAGATTGAACTTTTGGGCGGTCAAAACTGAAAGTTTGCCCGGTTCGTAACGGTCTAAGCGGTACTTGGAGCCAATTCATGCTTCACCTGACCTGTTGGAGGATTGGATGATGTCTGGCTATGTGTTTCGATGTGTTTTGACCTGTTTGACAGTGTATCCCGGCCTCCTGGAGGTGTGGCAAGAGTGATTTGGGTTTGAGGTTGATTCTGAGCTGAGCAGGATTTAGGACTTTTGCCGTCAGTTTTGACAAAATGCGGAGTACACTGAGTGATGATGGAGAGGTGGAGCGTCCAAAGCAGCCAAGTCCAAGTCCAAGTACCAAAGACCCCCCAGTCCTTGAAAGTGTCGTCATTGTAACTAAGTACACAAGTTCAAAACGACCCCTAGAAAGTCTGGTAAGTAGCTTAGTACCTGAGTACAAAACAACCCCCCAAGTCCTTGAAAGTGTCGTCATTGTAGACCCCTAGAAAGTCTAGTAAGTAGCGGAGTACCCGAGTACAAAACAACCCCCCCAGTCCTAAATAGTCGAGTCATAGTATCGAAGTAGGGGTCGTTTCTATTGGTACTTCGCTACGAAGTACCTGAGTTCACAAACAACCCCCCCCGGTCCTAAAGATTACATCGTACCTATTCCGTACATACCGTCTCGTCACCAAAACGAAAATGTCCACGCAGATGGCTATATTTCCGTTCGGTTGGCTGGGACAAGAGTTGGGATTGCCCCGCCCAACTTCCCGAAAGATGCTGGGAGGATGGTGTAAAGGTTGGTATTCTGGCGTTTGACGCCTGGTTCGGATGGATGGATGTTCTTCCATGACGATGATCATCGATCGTCCGGGTGAGTACAACTTAGTGACAAATGACTTTTCATTTGTGTTTTGTCTTTCGACATCTGGTCTTTCGGTCAGCTTTGACTTTCGCCTGAGCCATCATTGTGTGGGCGTAGAGCTACTGTTATAAGGTGAGCTGCCGTTCCCGTCTCTTTCTCGTACGCGTGACAGGACTAGGGCTATTCATTAGTACTGGACCTGAAGCCAATATCAATAAAAACATGTTGATATCAATAAACAGAGCTGATTTTATCTCTCAGCTCGCAAATCAACCTAATAACACCTTTCGGTCGTCCAGTCACCGCACCGTTCGAACTCGCATTCAACGTATCCACTCCTGTCACGCCCAAAATCTAACCTTGATCATTCACGCTAGGCCATACCATCACTCGTCACGCAGAGTCGAGCTTCGAAAACCGCGCCCAGGGGGATAACCGAAACGGACCTGATCCAGATCACGACTGATCAATTGATTTATCATCGTGCCTTCCTTTGAGTGAGCTCTTCGGAAATCTTTCGGGTCCTTCCAGAAATCACTAACGAGGCAATAGCTCATCACTTTTCAACTGATCCATCGTACCACATCATGTCCACTATGTTCGCTCCTCCCGCCGTAGCGAGTTCATCTTCGCTCACCCCGAGGGATAAGATGCGGCTTGCAAAACTCGCTCTTATGGAGGATGAGAATTTAGAGGTGAATGCGCGGAGGGAGAGACAGAGGAGTCGGAGGGAGAGTAGTCTGGCGGTGGACTCTAGTGCTTCACCGAGTCCTTCACCATCGTTGGCAAGTTGAGCCTTCCTCTTCGTAACGCTAAGCTAATACTACCCAGTCAACGCCCTCTCCTCCTGCTTCTATCCGCTATGTCAAGTTCACCCCTACCTCTCTCCTTCGACGCGGCTCTTCATCCTACTTTCCTAGCCCTTTGGCTGCCGAACGAGTCTTGTCATCCTCTCCAATTTCGGCGACACCTCTCCAGTCGGATTCAGCTACCTCTCCCATCTCGACTCCATCGTCGACCCATACTCCATCTCCGACCTACCTCGAAGTGCCAGCACGGCCAATGGGTCGTCGCAGCTCTCGCGTCAGGTTCTCCGAAGCGATGCTGCCTCCAGCCAACCCCCCAACCCCGCCGCCTGCGGAAGCCATGCGGTGCATATCCTCGGTCGAGGGTCTACGTTCAGATCTCGCCATCAGCGCTCGGTCACTTAGTATTCCACAGCGAGCATCAGTCGCTTCAATCTCGTCTGTCGCTTCAGATCCCTTCGCACTACAAGGCTATGCCTCTCCTCTCTCCCGCCTCAGCCTTGTCCCAAACTCCAAGGATGATGCTTTTGATCCGCAACCACTGCCTTACCCAAAAAAACCGAGTCAACTCACCAGGCTCAGCACGGACACAAGGACCACCCCGAGCTCGAGCTCGTCAACTGGGCCTTCGTCACCAGCTTTACGAGACATTCTCACCCGACCGTCCCTCGGTCCAACGCCTCGACACTCCTACGCCCTGTCATTGCGCGATTCTCAAGCGTCGTTCGCTTCCATCGCATCGACCATGATCTCTTCCGAGCTAAACACCTCGACAGGTTCATCCTTCTCCGTCGGTCCGCCACAGAGCGCGACGTTCAACTCGGCGTTTCAGTTAGAGCCCATAGCCGACGAGGAACAACAACATCCACCCAGGATCATTCGGGAGCGATGGGAACATGTCGATCTTGGTCCCAGCCCTAGGAGCGGACCCTCACCTGTCGTCAAGCAGGAAGAGGCGATGGGGCATAGCGCCGTGCAGGAGTCTGAGCAAAGGGGAACCGAGGACAGCGTGCTACAACAGGATAAATGCCTGCCTCAGAGAGTGGAAAGGATGGACAGCATCGACCTTCTTCCAGCATTGGACGAATCACCTGAAGAAGACTTCCTTCCCACAGTACACTCGAGATCATCGAACTTTGAGCTTGACATTCGATTTCCCGCTACCGCCCTTCCGAACTCCCTCACTTTCGGTTAGCACTCATCAGACTTCTGAATCGGCTTTCGAAGCTGAGTCGATGCTTCTCGACGCGCTCATCTGCCATGAGGATCTGCCACTCTCCAGAACCCGGCTACCAACGATGGACACCATGACTGCAGCGGAATCGGAATGCGGGATCCAAGCGGACAACGACGACACAATCCTCCTTAACACACCTCGGCCCGATGAGATTGTGATGGAGATGGACACACGTCGACCCGATCAGACTGTGACGGAGATGGCGATCCGCCCACCTAGTCCTCAACTGAAGGAGTTGATGCGTCAGACAGCCAGGACGCGAAAGCTTCGGAAGCGAACGACCGGGTGTGATGACGAGGAGGACAGTGATCTTGGTGAGTACACCGCTTGGCCTGAAAATCCTTCCTGACGTGGATTTAGATCTACGAGCTCCTCTCCATCAAGTGGCCAGAAAATCAGGTATACTCTCGCCCATTTCGCGTCTCGTCAACGCGCGACCCTTGCCCCTTCGAACCTCCAGCACAGTCAGTAGCTTGCGCCCAGATGCTCACGGCTGGAGCGGGAGCGTGTCCGAGGAGGAAGATTACGTGTCGGAGGTCCGGAGGCTCTCTCGTCGCAAATCGTCTCACACTGCACCGACTACGCCGAAATTCAAGCGACCTTCGAAAGACAAGGGGACGTCCAGCCGTTTCTCCCAGTTCTCCGAGGCTTCGGACACTTCAATCTCCACTGTCGACTCCGCTTCTACCCTCCTTACGCCGAGCTCGAGCGCGCACAGTATCACCATGAATCGACTTGAAAGACTCAGCTCGACGGGTAGTATCCCCTGTGACTTCCCTTGGGGTCGTTCGACGGCTTCTTCACGTACCGGATCGCCTTTCGGCAAGCCTACCAAAGGGTTCTACGAGTCGGTGAAGGCGAAGGGACCTGCGAAGCTGCCGAAACCATGGCGCGAGGTGCATGGTTGGGGACCACCTGAGATCCTTATCGATGAGGATTGGCCAAGTACGAGTGATACTCGATCATATCGCTCAGAAGCGGGGTCGGAGGTGGCTGAAATTACCCCGAGGATGATGTATGCGTCCAAAGCGCCCAGCCCTGGTTGTGTGATTCGTGGGGCGGAAGACGGGTGGGTATTGGATGAGGAATTGCCAGCGCTCATTCCGAGCTTGGTTAAAGGGTTCGACGTAGCGACCTTGAAGGCTTATCATGCGATGTAAGAAATTAGACGATGTGAGGGTGAAGAGATCATTAGCATAAAGCATATAATCATAGGTAGTGAAGGTGGATCAGTGTGGATCATGCATGGCAATCTATCGATAATCTGAAGCTATAGTCCTTTAAGCGAGCAGGGACGGTCTCATTCACGTTTAAACGCGGTCTCACCGGGACCGTCGGGCTATATCACACCAAGGCTCGTGAGATCCAGAGGGACAAACTTATCCAAAGCTACCTCTGTCCAACTAAGACCGGTTTACTGACCATCTCTCCTTCCCATCATGATTAGCAAATGGGAGATATACCGTACGTCGCTTGAGATCGGATGCAATAATAAAGAGGCGACTCAAACGAAGGGGTGTCTTGGCTACTTGTAGGGAGAATTGCTTCCGGAGCAGGAAAGGAAGGAATCGGTCGTAGTGACTTTACCCTGAATCTATGGAGATGGTTTTCCTGCAACTTGCACTCGCAATCCTCCGCCAAGACCCGTACACTCCTTCGAAGAGGAAGACTGGTCCAAGACACGTTCAGCAGGTCTGGCGACATCAACGAAAGTTCTCTCAGGTCCCCCCTCGACACTCTCGTTCCTTCATCTGTTTTCGACGAAGCGCTCACCATGGTTGCTTCGACAATCCCTCTACTACCGCTCCCGTACGACCACAGCTCGGGTACCGAAACTCTCACAGCTTCAGACTCCTCTCCATCGGTGATTCCGGAAACGGCGTCCGAGATCACCACCATGTCAACCATCGATGAGAAACCTTTCGATGACCCTTTTCCTGCCTTCTTATGGATGACGACGGAAGAGCCGCATCGGTCGCGACGGATGGCGATACTGAAAACTCATCCCGAGGTACGTTTCCTTTTCGGACTTGAGCCCAAGACAAAACTCAGAAATGTAGGTCCGCCGACTGATGGGCCCAACTCCCATCACATTCCCCTTAGTCCTCCTCGTTCTCCTCACCCAGTTGACCCTCGCATTCTCTTTCCGCAATACCCACCCATTCTCAGCCCTGTTCCTATCCACCGCTTACGTCCTCGGCGGAACACTCAACCAAAATACCTTCCTAGCGATCCACGAAATCACCCACAACCTCGCTTTCCGATCTATACGAGCCAACAAGGTCCTAGCGATCGTTGGGAATTTGGCGATCGGGGTACCATATGCCATGGCTTTCAAGGGATATCACATCGAGCATCATAAGTTCTTGGGGGAGGAGGGGATCGATACGGATCTACCCAGTCGGATAGAAGCGCTCGTTTTGAACAACGTAGCAGGGAAGACTTTTTTTGCGCAAGTTCCGGAATTCCATCGTTCTGCTAGACTTGACACTGACTGGCAATAACAGTACCTTTCAGTTGCTGTTCTACGCCCTTCGACCAGGATTCATCCGTTCCCAAAAACCAACGATATGGCACGGGATCAACCTCCTCACAGTCCTCACATTCGATTACATCCTCGTCCGTTCCTTCGGCTGGAAACCACTCCTCTACCTCCTCATGAGCAGTTTCTTCGCTGGGAGCCTACATCCTTGCGCTGCGCATTTCATTGCGGAACATTATCTCATGTCAGGACCTGTTGAGATGGTCGATGGGAGTGTACAGGGTTTGGCGCAGGAGACTACGAGTTATTATGGATGGTTGAACCTGTTGTGCTATAATGTGAGTCCTTGATCTCGAGTCCAGTCCTCGAAGAGAAACTAATGAGGACGGCAGGTTGGGTACCATAATGAGCACCACGATTTCCCTTCCATACCATGGACTCGCCTACCCGAACTTCGACAAATAGCTCACGAGTTCTACGACGACCTCCCGTCACATTCGTCTTGGCCATACGTTACATGGAAGTTCATCACCGATCCTAGCGTGGGGATGTGGTCTCGGGCGAAGAGGACTGGGAAAGGGGAGAGGTTGGGTCAAGGCGTATGGACAAGGAAGGCCGAGGATGAGTCCAGTACAAGCGAGATGAGTGACATGAGTGAGCTGGAGAGTGAGAGTGATGGTGAGGTCAGAAGGGGGATGGAGGAGGCTATAGAAAGGGGTTATGGGAGTGATCGGGAGGATGGTGGAAGGCCGAAGATGGAATGAGGGTTCAGGTCACGATACACTTGCTCAATTCATGCCGATCAATGTCGTCACGCAATGCATGCATAGAAACGGCTGTGAGAGGCTATGCGAGAAGGAAGCCAATATCTGAACTTCACTTCGACCCAAACTTCACCGGACGATGGTTTTTCTTGGTATTTCGAAGTTCTGCTCGCCAAGATAACAGCTTCCACCCTCCGATCACTTCGTCCTGGTTTCCGTTTGGTTCTTCTCGCTAGCCCGCCGCTTTCAACCCTGTGGTCTCTTCTTCCTGGAAATTCTCTTCCTCGTTACTTTCAAATTCCCATCCGCCATCCTCGACCTCCTGAACACCTCCAATCCCCTCGACCTCTTCCACTCTTCCCAGCCTCTCCATCCTTACTTGTTCCCTCTTCCTCTCCCTAGCCAAACCAACACCTTTCCTCCTAAACCTCCTCCTCTTCAACAAAGCCCCCTCATAAGACTTGGCGATCCACTTGACCCTAGCCACACCTTTTCTATCCTCCTTCGTCACCAATCTCTGATGGAGTACATCCAGGTCCTTCCAGAGCAGATGTGGGGGGACGTCCGCTTCGGGTGTTGAACCGATCGAAGACATCCGGATGCTGAGGTCGACATTGGGAAGTGGGGCATAACCGGCTACGACAGCCGATGGCGGATAGAGGTTGTGAAACTCGTCGAGGCGGGATAGGGCGGTGGTTGTATCGTCGGATAAAGCGTGGATCCGTATGATTGCTCGCCAACACCGTTCGACCTGACGCTCGCCAAGACCGAGAAGCCATCTCTCTCGCCGTCCTGCACCAACATCAGACGAGGTCGCTCGTGCAGAACGTGCGGTATGGGAAAGATCCACGATCCCTTCTTCCTGTTGCTTGGTCGGAGATCGCGCCTCTACAACTCGGCAATACTCTTCCCATGTCTGTTTACCCCACTTCAGAGCGTCGGTCCGATCACCCGCGTGCTGGACGCCTCTTTGACCCGTGGAGCACCGTTCCAGTACATGGAGGTAGCTCCATCCATTCGGCGCGTCACTACCGCGGACTTCCTGGACACGCTGCCATGTTGATTCCCATGCTTCTAGCGCGGCCGATACAGAGGGCGCATGGGCGAGATGCACGGAAAGATAAGAGTTGACGAGCCGCGTATTGAGGTGAACATTCCGCAAAGGTAAGCTTGACTCAATTCGTTGAGCTGTTTGCAGTGAGGCGACGTAGAGGATCCGCTCGAAAAGGGCAGTGGCCTCCCGGATGGCGTCCGTGCTGGTACGAGGGCTTATGGATGCATCATCTTGGACTCCGGAGGTTCTGGCGGGAGCACTGGCATTTGCAGTCTCAGCGAGTAAGTCGACTTCGAGTCCCTCTTCTACCTCTGACTTCGCTTCCCCTCCAGTGAACTTGGTTTTCACGCCCTCTCGCTTGATCGGCGGTTGCCACCCAGCGTAGGTCATGAAGACTCCTGACATCACCTCCTCGTCAGGTCCATCCAGCCGTCTCTCACCCATCGCCTCCGACGACTTGACCAGTCGTACAAGCTCAGACAAGATCCACCTCGCCCGCTCCAGATCACCAGCTCGCTTGGTCCCCTCCAGCAGTGCAGTGAAGGTCTCGACAGTCGGGACGAAGTCTGATACTGCACCGGTCGGCTCATCTTCGAAAGGCACGAGCACTGCGTCCTGGTGTCGAGCAATCATCTGGCGGAGTAGCTCAAACGCCTCAAGATAGTCCTTCTTCGTACTCGATAACGCTCGGATGATCGCATCGTACTCTTCCCGCCGAGGAACAACTTTCTCCCCTTCAGCGGTCATCTCGATCCAAAGATCTCTTGCTCGTTCCGGTTGAGGATCCCTTGCATCGGCACATGCACGAATCATAGTGGTGTATATCCCCCTTGATGGCGTTGGATGAGCAACGAGACGCATGTGCGAGAACAGATCCCATGCTAGTGCACGGGTGTGTGATGTGGGTTGCGAAATGGTTGTTGGGAGGACGAGGTGCGAGAGGACGAGGTTATAGGATGATTGTTGTAGAGGATTGCCTTGTCGCTCATGATTGCGCAGATAGGCTATGGCGGAATTGACTTGTGGTGGGGATGAATGAAGGAGGGATGACACGAAAGTGTGGTGATGCACGGCATCCAAGTTGAGGCCCGCTAGCTCGACTTAGCTTTTGCGACACGCGGCACAAGCGACTCACGTAGGACTGCGGTCGAAACAAGCCTCGCTACCTCCGAACTCTTACCAGACTTTGCATCAATCTCCATGATTTCTTCTAGGTACTCGGTATCGGCCTGAAATCCATGCCGCTACGAGTTGTACGCTGGTCAGCTCAAAGAAGCGTCGGGAACAGTTTTCTCACAGCCATAACTTCCAGGAATGCTTCCGCCCCTCTTGCATCTTTTTGTTCGATCTTTGTATCAGCGCCGCCTCGTAACAAGTACTCACGAAGGCCTCGAAAAGAGCGTCGCATTCTCGTCGGCTTACCAGTCCAAGCGGTACATCACAAGGCGTAATCTTAGCCTTCTCCTTCCCCTTGATCGAGAAGACCCGGTTGGCGGAAGGTGAGGGGAAACCAGCGATGGAGGATAAGGCTAGCGCTATGCGGTGATGCTTCGGTACGAAGGTGGCATCGGTCGGGAGCAAGGTTTGCGGCTTCGAACAGTACGACCGCGACGATGCCTGCCCAACCAATCGAGCCTCCAGCCTTGACAAAACTTCCTCCCTCCTAGCTCTCCCCAATCGAATTCGTCCTCCGGGTGCATCAATACTTTTCGATCCCTCCTGGACTCCCTCTTCCCGTCCAGACTCGACGAGTCCTCGATAGAAGTTGCGCAGAGCCTCCTCAGTCAGTTCGGGAGTATCCTCCGTCGCCTTCTTTGTTAAGCGGATCTTCATCCCTTTCTGAAGGTATTTATCGGATGGCCACGAAGCGATGTCGATTTCTTCTTCGAGTGTGGTGTGGGTATAGATGGAAGCTCGGTAGACTGGGAAGGAAGGGTGTGGGACGCCATCAAAAGCTGGGTCAGAAAGAGGTGGAAGGTCGGGAGGAGTGATGGAATGGTAGCTGTTCGAAAGGCAGTCAGGAGTGTATAGGGCGAGAATAATCATTGCTCACTAACGGTTTCGATGGGTAAGGACCCGAGCAGATCGTAGCCGACAGATCTTGCGCGCTATGGAGGGTCGAAGCATGGCGCATGTCAATGTGAAAAACGCGACTCTATGACGGATCCAGTAGGAGCACAAATCATGAAAGCTCAGAAATCATGTGACCAGGTGAGAATTTTGCTTCCGAACACGTGCCTTACATGTGGCCGACACAGAAACCTGGCTGTTGTTGATGTATTCAGAAAGCCGACTCATGCAAGCGCAGTGAGGTACTGCTCTAGGGGATCTTCGCAAGCGTCGAATACAATGAGAATCGCGTCATGCGTCGAAGCAGAACTTTTGGAAGCACCGCCCTTGGCGCACCGCCACAGGCGAGGCGGAGAATTATCATTCGCGCTGCTAGGCTGCCTACAACTCTTCGCCAAGCACATAACTCCCCGGATGCACAGCTCTATATACTCCAGAAATTTGGTCTAGAAGCGTGTTATGATGTCTCATTGCGTCAGAGACTGACAGCGAGAGATAACTTGATCCCTCAGGCACGCCAAGTCAGGGGAACAGCAGCAACACAGAAGTAGCGGGTACCCCGAAAACTCGTTATCTTCATCCACTTTTGCTGTACATTTGAGTCGACAAGTCTTGACTGTGACGGCAGTGCAGATCTCGTCACGAATCTGGTGTCGTTGCCTCAAAGGAGGGGGAGGTGTATCTGGATTGGCTAGAAGGCTTGCTCTGCCGGTAACCAGGTCATCACACCGTCGACAAATCCCTCAACATCGTTTCTATTCAGTACGATTCGACTATCGACTGCATCCTTTAGTCTTCCCACCACCGAACGGCACATGGTCCGCTTACTCAGCCATCAATTCAATCCATCAACTAAGCAACGCTCGGATAATAGCCTAGAGGCCTTGATCCATCAAAGTATCCCATTCCCATCTCATCATGTCAACTTATCAAACTTCCCCTCGACCCAAACCCCGTCGTCTACCTTCGACTCCCGGTGCAGCTTCCAACTCTACACCCAAACCCTCACAGCCTCTTGAACTCGTCTCGACACCAGGTGTCACCAATTCAGGTCCATCCAACCTCTTCCCACCAGATTACAACTCCATCAAAACTCCTTCCGCATCAGCCGTCCAAGCTTCCCAAGCGAGTCGGAATTTGGAGAAACAAGCTCTCCGCGACGCATGGCGAGAACAAGCCGATCAACTAGCTCAAGTACGCAGTAGAAACATACCACACATCTCTGGACCTCCATCTATCGAACCGAGCTCGCACTCAAATTCCAACTCCGATTCGTCCGGGAACAACGGGGTTGGACTAGGGATCAGCGGTGCGGAACTTAGCCTGGTTCAGTCCAACGCATCGGCCTCAGTATCGGCACCGAGGCGACAGTCGAGGGAGATTGGAAGGAGAGGGATATTGCCGGAAGGGATGGATGTCAGGGAGGCTTTGGCGAAATGCGAGGATCCAACGTTGGGGTGGAGCCTGCAATTTTGGGTGACCATTGCGGACCCAGTGGTACGTTTGATCCATATTCATGGACTTGAACGCTGAGAGGAAGCTAGACTCAACACGTCTTCTTCGCCTGTCCTGCTTCCGGACAGTGCAGCTGGGATCCTCCAGTCGGAGCATTCGTGGTACCGCGATCACCGGATGGGGAGTGGTGGGAATTAGCAGATGCGACTCGTAGCAACCGGAGCTACTACTACAGTCGGTTTCTTTGGCCTTGTTCTAGACAACGTTGATCAGTTCGCTATAGACACACTCACTGGAAAGACGCAATGGACACGTCCCGGTGGAGACGCCTTTGTCATACCTTTAGGTCTCATCCAAGTGAGCAGAATAGCTGAGGCCTCGGTTTGTGGGTCAGCTAATATGGCATGCTAGAGCAACGCTCTACCTTCGCGCAACACATCGTCTGGTCATGCTTCAGCTCGCTCATCTACCGTTCCCGCCCCTACCCATCTCAGTCCACATGCCGCCCTTACTACTCCCCCTCGGAACCGCGACCGGACATCCACCTTACCTGGTCAAGGTCAAACACCTCGCGGAGCAAATGTTCGCCCTCCGCTCTCGCCAAGAACAAGTAGTGGACCTCGCATATCCTCACCTATGGCTTCTCCTCCACCTGTCAGTTTCCCAGAAGCACATCCTACCGGCTCTTCTTCCAGGCGCGAAATAGACTCCCGCCAGAACTCGCTTGGTTCGGATTCACATTCGGCCCGACGTGTGCCCTCGGATCCTATCAGCCTCGCTAGCCAAAGCTCAGGTGGAACCAATGTCCCCTGGACACCGCTGAGCATAGTGGATGAGGGTTCTGGAACGGAGACGGATCGGGATAGCGAGGCTGATGGCGGGAAGTGGTGGGAACGGAGACGATCGAAGCCGATCCTTGCGATGAAGATTGGCAGTCCGAGGAAGGCTCAGACGAATGCGTTGTTTGAGAATCAGAGGAACGATGTCAGTAAGTAGCTAGTAGGTCTTATCATTCCATGGCTCATACGGCCCAGCTACATCAAGAGGAACTTCCTTGGCACAAGTGGATTCCAGATTGTCGAATCGACGGGACAGTGATGTCCCTCGACCTGTTCTCACCGACGATTCGGTTCTTCCGAAGAACGAGCCAGCTGAACCTATCTTCGTTGAATCAGCCGTCCGGTCGAAGCGGCTGAGTACAGGGTGAGCTCGCATGGCTCTCGATGAATCTCACTCATATGTCTTCCTTAGTTGGCATCCCATTCTAGCGGACGACCTGAGCAGCGAGATCCAAAACTTCCAGACCGACGAATTTGCCAATAAGTACTTCGCAACAAAACGAGCGGGTATACTCCGTCAACGAGTCCCTCTCGAGCGAATCATGGAGTGGCAAAAGTCGCCCATCACCGCTCCTCTCCTCAACTTGCCGAAGAACTTTACAAAGTACGCAACTACGACTTTCAAGGTCATCCAACATGTCATGGGCGAGCGGGATCGACCTGTCGAGTCAGCTCGTCCAGTTCATGGTAGCTCGAGCGCCTCGAACATCCAGTCTTTGAACCTCGCCGGACGGAAGAATGATGAGGGGCATCCTGATAGGAACGGACGGCTGGCGAATGGGTTTTCGAATGGCTCAAGTGGTAACGTCATCAATGGAGAGGGGAGGAGCGAGAAGATGGTCATCTTGGAGGAGATTCGGTGGATGATCCAGCTCGGCGCGACGGGAGCGGAAATGAGGGATGAGATTTACTCTCAGCTGGTCAAGCAGTTGACCAAGAACCCGGATCCGTGAGTTGATTGAAACTATATCGTGCACATGTACTGACCGAGACGACAGCGACGCATCGGTGCTCGGCTTTCAACTTTTATGCGTGCTCGTGAACGGCTTCGGACCGAGCAAGGAGTTCACGACCTACGTCAAGTCGTTCTTACAGCGAAATACCGAACAAAAGGCGGACGGGATCGGGGTAATGGCGAAATGTAGGTATTCATTCTAACGCTGCAGGGATCTCTAGACTGAGACTGACCTATCGCCTAGACTGCTTGGCTAAGTTGATCATCTTGGCGACCAAGGGGGGACGAGGCAAGGTGCTTACCGTGGGGGAGATCGAGCATGCCTCGGTATGTCCTCTTTTGTCTCCTACAAGGCTTGAGCTAAATGCACCGTACTTAGGATTCCGCATTCTACCCCTCCATCTACGGCGAATCGCTCGACCGGATCATGCAGCTTCAGGCCAGCTCGTACCCAAACTTGATGGTCCCGGTCATCCTGCCCTTCTTGGCCGATGGCATACTTGCATTAGGTGGCACCCAGAGCGAGGGTATCTTCCGGGTACCTGGAGATGCGGATAGCGTCAGCGAGCTCAAGTCTCGCATGGATCGTGGACATTATCAGCTTGTCCGCTCTCATGCTGTTCACTCCAGGTGCATCGCTGACGCGGAAGTCACAGGACGGCATTGACGATCCTCATGTTGCGGCTTCGCTGTTTAAGCTATGGCTTCGAGAGCTCGAAGAACCCGTCGTCCCGAGTGTTCTATACAACGAGGCTCTGGCCTGCTCGACATCTCCTGGGGAGTGTATCGATTTCGTCACCCGCTTGCCAACATATAACCGCCGAGTCTTGCTTTTCGCCATCAGCTTCTTCCAGCAATTCATGCGGGAGGAGGTGGTTGAGCTCACAAAAATGACGCCGCCGAATCTTGGTCCGTTATCGTTGTCTTACCTTATCCGACGATCAGGATGCCCTGCTGATGCAGGTTTCGACAGCATTAATACTCGCACCGAACATCTTGCGTACAACATCTAATCACCTCGAAACCGTCTTCACCAATTCTTCCTTCGAATCGAGATTTGTCCTTCAACTACTGGAGAATCTACGCCCAAGGGAGATTGACAATGAGTATGTCCCGACTCATGGACCGGCGGTGGAGTCGGGTAGGATGGATAGGGGTTATCATCGTGAGATCTAGGCGGAATGTCATCTTGTTGCATCTTCCATGTGATACAGACCCAATATCTGCTTCGATACGGTTGAGGATATTTTGTGCATCGATGGGCAATGCAATAGACTGAGCCGGAAAGATGATGATTTAAGCGGTCTGACTGGTCTTCGCAGTGCAGTGGTCGTGGAGATCATAATAGGCTCGGACATTGAAACAGCATATGCAGCGCGGGAGCCGACCTTCTGGAGAGCGCTCCATCTCTCAACGATCGGGAGAGCATCTTTCCTTGCGTTATTTCGGCCTTAGCCAAACTCCAATCAGGACGAATATCACGCGGCACATTGCCATGCTATACATCATGCTCGCTATGATGTGCAGATACCTAACAGATGCTCGCTTCCTCACTCGATCATAGATGCGTCCAAACCCTATAACCAAGTCAGCTGAAACGATCGCAATTTAATAAAATTCTCACGAGACCGTTCAGGAACATATTGACGTTTCTCAACTTCAACTCTGCCCGTGCCGGCTGTGTTGATGGGTTCCGTGCCGCTTGTACAGTGTGGAGGATCTGCAGCACAATCAGCGGAAGCCTTGCAATAAATAAAGAGGAATGTGCTTACCTTGTCCCTCAGAGCCGCGACGAGATTCGTCTGTTCCTCCTCGGGTGCATTCACCGCCATCCTATTCGATCACAGTTAGCTCCCGATTCCGAAAGACGAAGAACAAGGGATCACTTACGCTGCCACAAAGCCCCATACCTCCGCCTCTCTCCGCTCCATCTCCAATCCCTCCTTCTCTGCAGCCTCACTCTGCAGCAAATATGCGCCAGGACCGAAAGCCGCTTTTTGCGCCGCAGTTGATGGAAAGAGCTCAGGAAGGTGAGGAAGGAGGACTTGAAGGAAATAGGCGTAGGTCTTGGTCCTATCGTAAAACATCAGCCTAGGTGACCTTGAGAGATACGGGACTTGCCATTGCTCAATCTCCGCAGGGTCGGATACTTGAGTCTGCCGGGGATTCGACGCCTCAGGAGCGGGAGCGCGGATCATGCTTTGCGCTTTCGATAACAAAGCGGTGAAGAGCGCCACTCCAGGCTAAGCATAAATTAGCATGCTTGCTTCTGGGCTGCTTTCGACTCACCCTCGTTGCGGCAACTCTCCACACCTCCATCCTCTGCGCGCAGATACCAAGCAGTCCCGCGATGAGACCCAGGTTACATCGGTTGATAAGCATGTCCACGCCTGGTATAACGCAATGGAGGAAGTTATCGGTTTCCGCTTCTCGCCTAGCTCGATCTAGACGATCGGCCTTGGTGAGCAATGAAGCATCAGCGACCGGTGGTGGTGGAGCTCGAGCATTCACATCGAGCTGGGGGTATGTCGCGATGAGGAGGGTAAGGAGGGTAAGGGCTTGTTGATGGGGTAGGTGACGGAGTAGACGAGGGAACAGGCGTTGACCTTTGACAGGGTTCATGAGGGAGATAAATGGGTGAGGATTGCTGCGAGGCATTAGGAACGTTGGTCGATCAACATCTGATTGATGCTAACCTGACATCGAGCGGTTCCATGACCATCAATCGTCTCCAGATATTGTCAATCTTGCCCTGGCACGTGACATTCCACCTCTCAATTTCTTCCATTGCAGTCGGAGGCGGAATATCCCGTCTCGCCTGTTCAAGGTCTAGCACCGCGTCGTACAGCTCCTCCAGCGCGTACATGACCTGCTTCCTCGTCAAAGCCTGACGCCGCGGACCGGCCTGCTGATTGAGGACATTGGCCGGGCGATTTTCCGGCTTGTTCCCGATAGGTACGGCAAGGACAGGTCGAGGTGCAGCAGTATTGCCGCGGGTGATACGGCCAAGAGCACCTTGCAGAGCGGCTGGGACCAGTCAGCATTCGTCACTGATTGATACAGGCTAAGCTCACCTGTTCCCATGCCTTTTTGGTGCTGCGCTCTGTTCTCGACGAGCTTCTTCACTTGCGTCGATAGTCTCTGCATCGTGTTCGTTCCCATCTTCCCGAATCGGTTCCCAGTCGGTCCAGCAGCGCCTACTCCGAACCCAGGAGCGACCTGCACAATAGTTGGCCCTTCCCCACCATTCGCCGCGGCGAGTCGACTCCGCTTCAAAGCTGAGAACACCTGAGCATAAAAGTCCGAAGCGTAAGGATCGGCACTGGCGAGCTGAGAGAGCTGTATCCGAGTGATGAAGTCCTTGTCGGACGATCCCATGAGATTGTTATACCTCGCCATAGCCGTGATCTTCTCTGTGATGCGTTCATGGATAGCTTCCATACGTGCAAGATCCTCGGGAGAGGGTTTTGACGCGCCAGACAGAAGAGATGCTGTTGGCTGACCAGGTATTGCAGAAGTACCGAGCTCAGGGAACATACTGTCCAGTAAGGCTTTCTGAGAAGCATAGCCAGACCCGGCGAGAGCTGGCATCTGCGTAGGTGTTGCTTCGCGCTGAGGTGGAGGACGTTGAGGAGTGGGTTCTCGAGGTGATTCAGGAGTAGCCATCATTTCCTGCTCGATCTCCTCCAATGTCAGAACCTTTGGTTCTCGAACTGGTTCCGTCACAGCCACTCGTGACATGTCCGCCTCGATTTCTTCGAGCGACTTGATCTGACCAGGAGGAGGGGGTCCACTCGATGATCCCGCCGAGGGCGCGATGGGTCTGGTCACTATGGCAAGATCAGTCAAATCGGTACGCAGAGAATACGGCATACCAGAGCTTGGAGCAGCACCCCATAATGGACTAGATTGAGCAGGTTTCGTCCACAGACTTTCGACGGATCCGCTAGACCCAGGTGCAGGTGGTGCTTTGGGCTTTGCTATCGGTTTCGCGGCCTCTGATCGTCAAGATCCATCATCAGCTCCGTCGACCAGTCCGCGATCTGCTTGTAATACACTCACTCTTCGTAGACGGTCGTGAAGCGTAGAAATCATCCTCAGATGCCGCGAAAGGGTCTGAAATAGTCTTAGGTTTATATCGGGAGGCTGTCGAAGCTATAGGTCCTCGAGGTTGAGACTGAGTGTAGGTGGTGGTAGCTTTCTTTGGCGGAAGGGCAGGTTGTGATGAGAGCTGAAAACTCTGACCTGCGGCCGGTACTATCAGTTTCATGATCTTGTACAGCCGATACCATTCCTTTCTGTCCGCTAGAACACCTAGCAAACGTGGGAACGCGTGACAGCTGACTCACTAACATTGCCTGAACCTCCGAAAGTCTCATCGTTCAGATCATCTCCTCCTTCCAGTAGGTTGTTATCCAGTCCCTCCCCCCAAGTATACACCGCCAGGTCTTCCTCCTCCCCTGCACCGGACAAGGCGAAGGTCTCTTTGGTACTGCTTGCCGGGAATCCGCTGAATTGCTGTCCACCGGTAGAGGGTACTCTTCGTTCCGGTAGCTCAGTGGAGAAGCCGAAGAAGCTCGACATAGCGGAACAGTTGCAGAGTACAAGTGCCGAATTAGTATTCCGTTTATAAGGGCGAAATCAAATGGTCGGTCGTTGACAGGCAGTGCCTCGAACGCCTGTCACTGTATATCTCCGATCACAGGCAGCGGAAATATGTTTCAAGTGGCAGAGCTGTGGGTGGAGGTTGGTCCACTTGTGGGATCCTTCCGTTTCTTTCCCCTTCTACACGCATCTACCATGCTTGTCAAGTCTTCCTACCATGATGTCCCAACCAAGGCAGATGGTAGAAATGGGACTATTCGGATCTTTTTGATCGAACCCAATCTGCCAGATTACCCTCAAGCCAAATTTCCAGGATGTCCGTTCTTACCTGTTCTCACTTCGTGGACCTGAAAATCGGAGTAGGCGCAGTCTTCTCGGAGATATACCAAGTGACGGGTCCAGTTGAACGGTCAGCTCTTTGACTGTGCAACTCTCCGGACAGCTAAGACCTGTCCTGGGGATGCTGAGCTAAGTGAGTAGCTGATCGGAGCAGGTTTGCTGGGAATATCGCTTCGGAAGGCTACATTGTGGCATTACCTTCTTCGTTCCACGAGTTCGAGGGTCCGGAAGCTATAGCATACGACAACGAGGGTACCGACCGAGGAAACGATTACAAGGTAAGCCTGTGTTCTTGTCGCAAATACCTGTCTGTCTGCTGAGTTGGTGGAGTAGGTCGAAAAGACCGTTGAGGCTTACGATGAGGTCAGTCCCTCAAGTCTACGTCAGCTGTCCCAGATGCTGCCACCTGACGAGGGTTGACGATATCGGCAGGATGCGACCCTCTCGGTAGATCTGTTATGCTCGTTATCCAACTGTACAGGACGGATAGCAGTTACCGGTATGTGTCTAGGTGGACATTTGGTACGTCCTGGACTCAACCTTTTCCGAAACCAGCTGACCGGTGAATCAGGCTTTACGAGTAGAGTATCTCGTTCGACCTCACCGAGATACGCTGACGGGTTTAGTGCGGATTTGATCCCCGAGTTCTCGCCACGTTCTGCTACTTTGCTACCGAGTATGTCAGGACCGCTCATTCGGACTGAAGCTGAAGGTCTACAGTGTTCACTCTGCGACGCTGGGAAAGGGCAAGTCAGATAATACGCTTGTGAGGATCAAACGAGGAGATCTGAAGAGCAAAGGGGAAGTAGCTATGGTCTTCGGCAAACAGGTAACTTGATTCCCCTTACGTGATAGTAATAGCTCAACGTCCTCAGGATACACACGTCGATCGAGCGGGAAGAACGCTTATCCGAGAAGCTCTGGATGATGCTGGTATCATTGCAACAGTATATTCTTGCCTCCACTTTCCTTACTAATGCTGATCCAAAACCAGTTTATCGAGGTGCAAGCGCAACACGCCTTCATTCGAGACGAATCCTCCAAAGGACGATGGGACGCAGCTCTCAGCCGCAGTCTATTCGGGATGATGATGGAGCTCTTCACACGTACGGTCGCTCGTGATCTCGGTCCGAGAAAAGGCGGCGAGACGAAAGTCGAGCATATCTGCTGAATAGATATGCAACTGCATTCAACTTGGACTGCAAGAGCTAATATTGTCTGTTGATAAAGATTGAGCTGGTCTCCGCCAATGCCCCAGGTTTCGTAGCGACCACCTCGATCTTGGTCTCCACTCGAGTTGTTGGCACATTGACTGTCCAACGCATCCCTGCAGGTCGGTCCTTGACATCTCCTTGGAAAACGAACTTCGGTAAACTTCCTTGGTTTCCATTGAGTCGCAGCGAAACTTCCGGTACCGCCACTGCTGGGCTGACGACTTCTCCGGGTGAAGCATCGGCAATGTACGCTGTGAGCTCGATCTCGGATGTCTCGGCCCCAAGCACGACGGCGTGAGTGACGACCCCTCGCATGTTGTGTAACCGAACCGCTTGGCGGAAGTTTGGGTCATCTCCGGCAGCAGAAAAGGCGAAATCGATGCACTTGATGGTAGGCATTGGAGGGGCTTGTCGATCGGGGTATGTGGGCGGACCATTTGGTCGACCGGTGGAAGGTAGATCCGCGAGAGCAGCCGTCGATGGTGGACCATGGGTTGTGCCATTACTCCGTTTCGCTACCATTTGCCGATACACCTGCATTGTCGGTGGAGGAAGTGCATTGGCCCATGCTTGCTGCTCGTACATAGGGTAGCGATCGAGCGAGGCGACGATCTCCTCAGTCACGACTCCTGGAGGTAGCACCGGAAGGAAAGATGTCGATGAGGTCGGGGGAGGTGGGGCAACCGTCGGAGGTGGTACAGTGTGATTGTGAGCCGTAGGTGTTGAGGCTGGTGGAGGCCCTTGTGGTTCTGCGGGTTGAGACTGAGGTCGAAGGTTATTCCTTCTCCGGACAGGTGTGATGGAGGATGCGTTGACCCGGAACCTCTGCACTTGCGGTCGAGCCAGTCGTTCTTCCACCTCGTTTCGATGCCATTCGAGCATCCCCTATATCTGTTAGGAGGAGATGTGAAGGCCTTCAACAGTTGGCTTACCTTTATCTGCACAGCATCTTTGTATACCTCGCTTTCATCTTCGTTATACAGCATAGCATTGTTGCACATTAGGTCGATATCATCGAAAAATTGATCCCTGGTCTGATACGTCCGTGACATCATCCTGTCCTATTCAAAGTTCAGGCCATCCCATTGGAATTGCAGCCTAGACATACCTCGATCTCTTGTAGTGAGATAGGATCTGCGATGGTTTTGTAATAGTCGATAAATACTTTTTTATCCGGTAATTCCATAAAGATCCCTGCGATATGCCGTCCACTCCCACTGTACCCATCAGTCCATATACTTCAGCCAAGGATGGTCACTCACTCTCTCGCCTTCGCCTCCTTGATAGCCTTCAGCACAGGTTTCACCAGCTTGTAAACCGTTGGTCCATCCTTCATATAGCTTCCCCTCTTCTTGATGAATCTCCCTCCACCAACATTTGACTCGCCATCCGCGCTCGTTGCTGAAGGTCCGCCCGCATTGATCTCCATATCTACATCCTCGCCTTCACCCTCGCCTTCCCCTTCGCCAGAAGTCTCAATTCGCATAGGGACGGATGGCTCGTCGACCTCGGCTTCCGAGTCGGACTCAGCTTTGTCCGGATTCGTTACTTCTGAGTAGAATGTTCGTGTCATTTTCTGAACCGTGTCAGCGGAGGTCTTATGGCAAGGCTAGGCATACATGGAGCTTCTTAGCATAGAGGAAAAGGGTGGAATCCTTGATATTGTCTGCTCCCGGTCAGATATGTCCAGGGGAAAAAGTGAGACAGCACAAACACCGCTTGGCATTATTGAAGATCTGCCCCAGATCCGCACAGACGTCCCGTAATGTCTCGTAGCTACTCGCATCCAGTTTCTGCTGTACCATTTCCAAGCTCATCGGATGTTTGATCGTCTCGTAATAGTCAGGTAAGGACCTCTAGATCAATGTAAGCGTCTTAAGGTAAAACTTATTAGCTGCTCCGCACCTTGCTGGGCAGTTTGACGAAAGGTTGAGACATCGATGAACCCCTAGGTAGATCAGCGGTCACATTCCGATGATCGACCAGGTAACAAGGTAATTGCAACTCACTCTGAATCCTCGGTTTCCATAATCCTCCTATATACCTGCATTCCAAGCTGTTTCGCCCTCTCAGGATCCTTGGGATCGAGTACAGCTTGCTTCTCATCCCCCTCTGGCTCGGGACTAGGCGTTCTTCTCCGCTTAGACCGCTCCTCGCTAAGGATCAGAGACGGGTCGACCCCGAAGAGACGGCGTTTCTTGACTTTTGTGTTGTGGTCTCCTGTCTCTGAAGACGCTGGAGCTGGCTCTTCATATTTGATGGATTCGGATGGAGGTCTCCGAGATGAGGAGGCGTCGGCGTTCGACATTATTGTAGGATCAAAGTCTGCTATGCTTGAGGTATGCAATACTTGAGGAAGCGAGACTGATGGACGAAAACAAGGGGAGGATTGGTGGCTAGCGCGCTGAGCACGCGACAGGAATTGCTTTCTTCCTTGCGGATTTGTTGACGAATTCCTTTGCTGAAATCCCATTACATCTCCGTGTCGAGCGAGGTCGATGACAACGACAAATAGGACACCGAGAGCCTGCTTATAGGTTCTGGAGATTGACGTCTTTCAAAGGTTCCCGAAGAGTCAACTTTTGGGACGGAGGGATCAGGTGGTCGAGGTTTCAACGCCTCGTCCATTTTGAAGTGGATCCTGCAATATTAGCGCTGAACGATGTCCAAGCTCAATACGACTCACCCTCTGGGATTCTTGATTCAGCCTGCATGCCTCCAACATCGCTATATCCGACATGCCAACTCATCACACATCTTTGAACGACCTGAGCGGCTTCGAGCGGTTCTTCTAGGCGTCGCAGCGGCCGTTGCGAGGCTCGAGGAAGCAGAGGAGAACGTCAGGCGACTCCTCGACGGTATGATCCCGAAAGCGAATATCGATAAAGCGGAAGACGGCTCCGCTGACACCGTTGATGGTCTGTCGACAGCGCCTTCTGATGACTTATCCTCCATGCTGTCCTCACTATCGATCAACTTCTCCCAGACATTCACCTCCTCAACTCTGCTCGACATCGTAACACCACCATCACCTCCATCTGTACCAGGTCAGATACTCCTCCATCACCCAGCGCTCCAGCTGGCCCACTCTCCGCCGGCAGGATCGCCATTCCCCTCCAGCTCAACCGCTTCATCTCCATACCTCAAGGACCTCTTCAAGTGGGCCAGCGAGGCGATCGAGAAGATCAAGGAGACGGGGAATGAGATACCGCCCAGCCTGAATCAGTCAGACCTCTACCTTGGACCGGGCAGTATACTGGCTATCGAAGGTGCTGTGAGTACATGCCTGTCAAGCGGTACGGCGTGCTTACCGGGGACAGATCCAGACCGTTTGTCAAGCGATTGACCGAGTTTCCGAAGCTATCTCACTGCCACCACCCAGGGTGGAACCATCTACACCGCTCATTATCCAGCATACGAGCTCATCGCAAACAACACCGCCGCAACCCTCTTCAAATTTTGAAGCCCGTACCGACTCGTCTACCTCTTTCACCAAGGCTTTCTGCGCTATACGTCCGCCTGGACATCACTGTGGCGAAGACACGCCGTCCGGCTTCTGCTATGTCAATAACGTGGTGGTAGGTGCCATGCACGGTCAGTTCTGGGAATTATGGCTTCGTGAGTCTCAAGCTGAAATGATGAATCAGCCTATCTGGAGCACGATATCGATCGTGCCATCATTATCGACTTCGACCTACATCATGGTACGATGATCCGAAATATTTGCACTCCCGCTCATCTTCCTGATTAGGGAACGGAACTCAAGCTCTGGTCATGCCTCTGAATGCAGCCTCACATGCTGAGGATCTCGCTATCCAAGCTGGAAAGCCTGCATCAGTCGTTGTGGGTCGGAGAGGGAAACGGCGACGGGGGTGGAAGGGCTTCTACGGTTCCGTACATGACATTGTGAGCATCATGGCCCGTTGCATCCTTCAGCTCATGATCGACCATAGTATAGTTATCCTTGCGAAGTAGGTGGACCTACTATCCTCGCAAGATTCCGTCTGACGCCAACAGGATAGTGACCTCGACCTAGTGAAGGACGCTTCAATCAGTCTTGCGGGACATGGACAGTATATGTGGGTCGAATGTCCGATACCCACTTCATGCTTATCATTCCCGATCAAGTGAGAACATCCACCTCCAGCCATACACCTCAGAAGCCGACTTCTACGACCGGATCTACCCAAAATATATTGCACTACTCGACAAGGCAAGAGTCTTCATGAACGAGACCGGTGCAGATCCAGAACAGACTATAGTTCTCATCAGGTGAGACCTGCCGATGGCTTCTCCGTCCGGATGCTGACATGCTGCAAGCGCCGGCTTCGATGCTTGCGAACATGAACATCAAGGAATGCAAAGGCATGATCGACGTGTACCTGTAAGACAAGCCATTCTCGCTTCAGCATCTGCTGACTTCCGCTAGACGTCATTCTTCTCGCAATACACGCGAGATATCGTGGCCTTCGCCGATCGCCACACCGAGGGGAAGGTCGTATCCGTGCTTGAAGGAGGGTACAGCGACCGAGCTCTCACGGGAGCAGCGATGGGCCATGTCATAGGCTTGCTTGATCGACCTGGTGAGGCTAGTTGGTGGAGTGAGGCGGAACTAGTGAATGTATGGTTCAGAACAGTTGAGGTGTCCAAGCTGAGAGACTGCATCACAGATCGAGAGGGCGACCAAGAAGAAACGGACAGGAAAGATCGCGCCATTCCCGTCCGAGCTCGCCTCATACTCGCATCTCGTCCGAACACACGCTCTTCTCGCTCATCTCGAAGGCGTGTCTGCAGATGTCACAATCACCGAGCCTTTCGCGAGCACACCTCAGCAAGCTGCACGCATGATGCTTCGGAATAGAGGCCGGTCAACGAATGGTGATGCAGAGTCGCCAAGTTCGGCACGTCAGGCGGCAAGAGGAACGCCAAGGACGAGAGCCGCAACACCGTCAAGCGGTACTCCGAGCGGGAGGAAGCAGATCAAGGCTGCCTCGCCGACGAAGTCGGCTCGGGTGCCAGCCTCATACCCGGGCGAGGAGCAGGTCAGCGGTCCCCTATCCGAGACGACTGCTCCGAACGAGGCTATACGGGAGGCAGACACAGTCAAGCTCAGTGAGGAGGTGGACTACCAGGAGAATGATCGGACGGGCGTGGCGGAAGCTCTTCTGCCATTGATGCCGCGGACCGACCCTGTCCTTAATATTAAAGCGCAAGCAGCCGCTATGCCTACCCCCCATCCCCTTAAGACTCCGGCATATCAGCTTGGGATGCAAGGGCGTACGCCGAGCCCCCTAGATCCTCAACCTAAAGTCATCCTCCGAATCCCTCGACCTTCCCCTCCGCCATCGACAACCCCCGAAGCGTCTGCCCCATCCCATCAGCTATCATATCACTCAGCGTATCCCTTACTCCCCAGCGTACAGCCAGATGGAGGTGAGAGCGGAAGGTTAACATATCGAGAAGGCTCGGCCACGTCAAAGTCCACTGACGTTGGTTCGGGACCGGATACGGAGTACACGAGTGCGTTGAGCGGGGTCTCTGACGTTGAACGGTCTGAGAGGAAGTTGAGTGCCGGAACGAGTGGAAGTGATGGTCCGATGATGCCTGGCGGGTTGAGGCATTATGTATTGCAAGGACGAGAAGCATGATGAGTGACAGCGGAGAGCAAGGGATCAGCTTTCATGCATTGTGTCTTGCTTCCATGGCTGGTTTTCATGTTCGATTGCGATAGCTGGCCGAATGAGGAATATCGTCAATGATGCAAAGATGATTGAACGATGTATCATTCGGTCTTTACACTTTCGATGTTCCCGTCGGGGCGGTTGGTTATGGTTCGAGATGCATGATATCATGAATTCGGATCCTGAACATAAGTATTCTTCTCCAGCTAAAACTCTCATCAGCGCTCTTTCGTTATAATGTGGTGAAAACGGTATGGCCCACTTCATCCTGTAAGAGATCCTTGATCTCCTCCAAATAACCCGACTTCACCAAAACATGAGTCTCGTCAACTACATTCACCACGTCAGCCTATTCTATATGGAACCCACTCTTCATTCCCACACACATCGAGGAAACATTGGAGTGAAAGATGAGACAAGCGGATTTTGATAGATAGTTGGGCTATGGGCTATGGGTCTTTGGGTTCAAGAGGGGACATACATACCATCCTTCAAGATGAATTTCTGTGAACCATCTCTCGCCAAGTCGAGGTGAAGTAAGATCTGTTTCGCAGCCGAATCACTGGAAAAACGAAGCCTTTTGATTAGCATTCATCTACCCAGCCCCACGTACACAGCTTTCTGAGGAGCCAAGTGAGGAGACAAAAAGAGAAGGGAAGGATGGGTTCGAGTGTGAGAAAAGACGAAAAACGTACCATGTGACGAGGATACCGGTGCTCAATTTGACCGAGTATGGGTCGGCGTTCATTCCGACTGGAAAGCAGACCTCCCCGCCATCCCCGAGGATTTGGAATAGCAATGCGGGCAATTGTATAAGTTGAAGGAGAGAGAGAGACGGAGAGAGAGAGACGGAGAGAGAGACGAACCAAAATCCAAACAGACGGCTCAACTGTTTCAGCTCAGTTTCACCTGTGCGGACAACTCCCACCATTGACCGATGCAGCATGAACTCGGCGTAACACTGCAGATCATGCATTTCGACATCATGCGGTACTAGCTACTCATCTCATCATGACTATATAGATAAACTCCCCTCTCTCTCGACGCCGATATTGAGCTAAAAGATCCTTGGGCCTTTTCCCCCATCCTCCCCCTGTCATAGTCGCCTAAACAGACCCCGCTGAAATCCTCGCCACCATCATGCCAGCGTTTACCGAGTTTACGGTCGCCGACCGCATTGTCAACGCCTGCCTTACCGATCCTTTCCTCTCGAAG
>JAABUH010001410.1_pt1 | contig 27115 bp, 32 predicted proteins | sample 5559121 | NCBI WGS metagenome assembly JAABUH01 (sample SAMN10711871, study PRJNA513364) | rock metagenome | isolation source: Antarctica rocks | place: Antarctica: Victoria Land, Battleship Promontory nord | collected 2015-12-28
GTGATAGAGGGTATGAAACAGAAAGGAGTATGCTAGCTTAGAGTATGCGAGCACATATCTTCCATGCTGATAAGCTTCGAAGAACTGATCAGTAGTTGACTAACAGAGAGAAAAGCAAGGGTGTTGGCACAGGACTGGATTCTTTGCTATTTATACAGAAACGAGATCTTCAAACGAGATATGTGTGGAAGCTGGACTATATTCCAAGAACAGACCGCAGACTCTCTTCCACCGGTATCTCAGACAATCCTCGGCCTATAAGCACGAGCTTTCCCTCCTGCTTGATCGCGCTCTCATCTTGCCTTCCTGGCGGTTGAGGGTAGGTTTCAACATCCACGACTTCGAAAACCTCGCGGACGCCTTGAATCATTTTCGTGGTACCGAGTGTGGTCAAGACCCGACCTTTTGTTCTATGGATAGACAGATCATCTACTGTGTTCGACTGAGACCGTAGGGACGAGTAAGATTGAAGCACGGATTCCCAGAGTAAGGACCTGAGCCATGATTCCAGGGATGTGAGTTGGGAAGCGGAAAGAACGGGGATGGATAGTGCGAGTGTTGAGATTGTCTTTCTTCTGCGTCAGCCAACGATTCAGTCGGGAGAGGAGATAGGGGAAGCTTTACAGGGTCGAGATGACTATGCACTCCTTTACTGACGATATCCAGAGAGCCAAGCCCATCATAAGCATGTAGATCAAGCAAGAAATCTTCAAGCTTTGGCACTTGTGCATACTGTGTAATATGCACCTTCGCCATCCCATTAATCGCTTGTACCCTTTCCTTTATATCAACCAAATGGCTGGACTTCACAGCATCGCTTTTGTTGATAATTATTACGTCCGCGTGGGAGATCTGCAAGTGTGCGGTCGTTGTGTGGGGTCCTTCGTGATCCTCTTCGCTATTCGCAGCGGGGGTTTCGTCAAGACTTAAAAGGATGTTCCTCGCATCAACGAGAGTGACTATGCCATCTAGATAGATAGAGCTCCCCAGGCCGTCATCGACCCAGAACATCGGAGCTATATTGCCCGGATCGGCGAGACCGCTGGTTTCGAGGATAATGTAGTCAAAGGTGCCGCGGCGTTCCATAAGAGATTCGATTGCATTGACGCCGGAGTCTCTGAAAAGCATGAGTTTTTAGGAGACAGCATAAGAGTAGGGCGCGGTACTTGATTGAACAGCATATGCAGCCGTTGGCAAGTTCGAGCCATTCTTCAACTGCTTTGCCGTCTTGGGAAACGGTAAGGGCTTTCTCAATGTCAGCAGCTGCTCGAAGATTCCATTAGTAAAGCCTTGGTGAATGCTTTTGGCTTGATATACAACTTACAATCGCCAAACTCTTAGAGAGCTATTAGCATATAAGTAATGGGTACAATAAGTATCATGGTGGGTACAAGCCGTTTAGTATGACTGCAATTTTCTTGCCATGTTGCTCTTTAAGGATGTAGTTGACCAGTGTAGTCTTCCCTGCGCCAAGGTAACCTGGATATTTGATATCAATGACAGATCCGAGTGCAGTTTGCGACTTGGTTTGTTCAGCTCACCGGTAACTATGGTTAGAGGAACCTTCGCCAGGCTCAATTCACGTAGCTGTGACGCTATACCTGAGGCTTTTTTGTTCTCAACGATTTTCTTTACTTCATTTACGTCAACCAAAGCTGGCGCATCTTCCTCGTTAATATTCATTCTTTCAAACGAAAGATGAAGGAGGCAAGAAGGAAAGGATTAACAGCGATCAGGCCAGCGGTGGGACTTCCTCGTTTCAGGGACCCAGCATCTATGGAAGTAACAATCAAGAGACAGTTGGATAGGATCGACTCGATAAGGCTGTTGTTCGATTCTCCAGCTTTGATTGGTGCTCGAAACAACAGCGGGTCGGACCGCGGCGCCGATTGGCCGAATGTTGAGGCTCAACCAGCAAAGTCTGCTTCTCTGAATGATTCCCGCCTTAACCCTCGACAGCCCGGTTATAGTTATCACTACTCCATTCCTCCCGAATACGAAACGAGGTTGTTGACACCACCGTATTTCAGATCCAACAGATATCGATTCAACTTCCCAGTTATCACAATGGACGCACCTATGGGCGGTGTGTCTCCCTCGAGATCACCGCGTCTTCCAAGTCCTCCCCCCTTCCCAGAAGTCCAGATCGATCCCAAATCACCCAGCTTCAACCCTGAGCAAAGTGCTGCTGTTCCCGAAAATAGCGATACCACGAAATTTGACAACGGAGCGATGCGACGAATACGCCCTGGGACAAAAGCTGCCGATATGGCATCTGGTCCCCCATTAGTCCCGTTAGCCGAGGTGAAACCCCCAAACTCTCTACTCTTCACAATTTGAACTCACCTGCTCCTGCCCAGCTGGACTCACCTTTCCAACTTCAAGAACACCTCAAAGCCCTCTACCATCACCATACCAAATCTCCCTCCTCCAATACCACTATCCCAATCAACCATGACACAGCCTTCATTCTCGCCAACCCACCAGACAACGTCGACCGCTCTCTCTGGCTCTACGAACTCTGCCGATTTCTCGTCCAAAAGGCCAATAACCTCATTGTGGCCTTTTTCGCCGAAGAACCCCCTTGCTCCTCGAAAACTTGCCCCGAGATGCGCGCAAGCGAGTGGCAGTATCTATGTGCAGTGCATGATCCGCCGAAAGCGTGTTGTGCGATTGATTACTGTTGCCATACGCTCGATTGGGCGGCGAATGTTTTGACGAGTCAGAAGCATTTCCCAAGTCGGTTGACGCTGGGGACGGAGTCAGCCGGGGGAGCGCAGCAGAGTGTTAGGCAGTTGACCAATATTTTTAGAAGGGTCTACCGCATCTTCGCGCACGCCTGGTTTCAGCACCGGCAGGTGTTCTGGCAGGTTGAAGGGAACGAGGGGCTGTATATTTTGTTCAAGAAAGTGTGCGATGTGTACAATTTAATCCAAGAAGACAATTACACAATATCGCCAGAAGCAGAAGGTATCGCCGCGAGTAAGGAGGAGGCGCCAGAAAGTGTGATGGCAATTCTCAAAAAGCAAGCTGAAGAGGAAGAACCAAAACAAGGCAACGAAGACACAACCACGACAATCTCTACAGGCGCCACCACCAGAAGACATAAGCACACACCATCCACAGGGTCCTTAGTCCCGACAATCGCCGAGGGCGACGAAGAGGATAATCACCATCACTCGCCGGTGAAGACTAAAGATCCGTCCGCCGAGGTAACCTCGAGCTCCACCTTACAAGCCCCGCCAGAAACAAATCGAGCAGAAGCACAGCTTCAAGTTCCTCCGGCCGAACCTCTCCATGCGCCTGAGATCGAAGCAGAGACTTCCAAAGCGGCTGATGAGGAAGAGAAGTCAAAAGATACGTCAACGGCGGAGGAAACGATGGAGGAACCCAATTCCAGGGAGGCAGATCAAGAGCTTCCGAATTCGGCCCCTGACAAGGTTCAGGCTGCCGAGAAGGGGAAGATGGTTGAGGCTGAAACAGAGGGAAAAGTGGCCGGTGAGGCGAAGACTGAAGAGTAGTATTATTTTTCACTGTGGGGAGGGGCTTCTTGTTGATTGCACTGCGTTCGGAGATACCCAAATATCCTTTACTGCGTTTGATATTGAGCAATGCGGGCGAGAAGTATGAGGATTGTAGGATAGCGATTTGACAAGAGAGCCTCGTCCGCACGGTCTCCGTGCTGAGGGACCCATGGACTGGTTACTTCAATTTCTGTGCCATCCAGCTTACACGCTCATGAACGCCACGCTAATCGAACACATCAAACCAAAAACATAAAACCAGCCCCTTTTCCATTTTTCCAATCAAAACCAGCTTCATCTCACCATCGGCCCTCCTTCCTTCCCCCACCCCCTCGCCCGCATGCTCTCCTCCACCCTCCCCCAAACCCCCTCCACAACCTCCCTGTCCCTCCATCTCCCCCTAACCCCCTCCTTCTCATTCCACTTCTCCACCTGCACCGCCACAACCCCCCTACCCCACCCCTTTACACTCGCCGGCGCCTCCTCCCCCCTCCACCCAACATAGATACCCAGCACGTTCTTGAACAGCTCAGGCGGCGCCTGCCACTTGTAAGATTTGAACTGCCAGGTCTGGCCCGTGGTGAAGACGGCGACGACGCGGGACCAGTAATCCGGCTTGAATTGCTCGGGGGTGTCGACGAGGATAAAGCGCAGGGGGCGCGTGGGGTCGATGGTGGGGAGGAGGCGTTGGATGTGGAGGATCGTGGCGGTGGAGCCGGAGGAGCCCGAGAGGGAGCTGTCGGGGGGGATGTAGGCTCCGGATTCGAGGAAGGATTTGATGTTCGACATGCGTAGGAGGGAGGAGGCGCTGGGGGAGAGGAGAATGATGGGGTCCGGGCGGCGGGTGGGTTTTTTGGGGTTGCTGGTGAGGGTGGAGTTTGAGGGCGTGACGGAGGGTGCTATGGATGTGGCGGAGGAGGGCACGCCAGGACGAGTGGGGCGGGAACGGGAGAGGAAGGTTTCGGCAGTTTTGCGGATGTGGGAGAAGTCGGTGGGCTTGATGCCGCGGAGGATACTGTTACGGTCGCCCATGCGGCGTTCGCCGTTGTAAATTTCTTGCAGGCGGGGGTCGATTTGTTTGCCAGGGCGGGCGCCGGCGGCGCTGCTAGGGATGGTTGAGACGCCCCCTGCTGCTCCAGAGGCTACTTGGGCCGAGTGGGCCGCGGTGTCTGACGGCAATGGCTTGATATATTCACTTTCCTCGGATGCGCCCTCGAGCCAGGTGATAAGGTTCAGTCGCTCGACAAAGACGAGATGTTGCACCTTGCTCCCCGTTCCATCTGTTCCTGATAGTTCTTCATTGAGCTGTTCCGTCGAGGTGATGTAGTCTGGGATAGCGACATCTTTCTTCTGCCACGCAAAGTAGATACTTCGAAGATCCACGGGTTTGTCCGAGGATATGAATCGAGTTGGCGTGTCGAGGGAAAATGCCTGGTGTTCTGGGTCGGAGAACTGGAGATGCGTAGCAACTGCAAGGTTTTCGACAGCGTCTGAACCTGGGGTTGGATCTGAAGATTTCGTGGGGATTGGGGGTTGATTTGATGCGATTGAGCGTCGGAGACTTATGAGAGGGTCCGCGGATGGTAGGTCCATGGTGGACAAATTATGAAATTATAGCTTGTTAACAGCAGCGAAGCATGTTTGGAGGAACGCAGAGGTCTCGAGGATTATGGTGTCGAGCGCAATATGTCAATCGAAATAGCATTAGGGTAGATATATATTGTTGAAGCTCTGGATCGGCGAAATAGAAGGCCCGGCTGTCAAACAAAAGTGCAATCTCAATGCCGATTGCTCTTTTTCAGATTCACCAGTATATCATAGCTCTAGATGTGTTATTTAATTTGAGTTAGAACCGCTTTTTGAAGTTGAAGAAGCGAAGTATCCATTTGGACAAATCGGTCTTCCCTTAATGAAGAAAAAACCAACTGTCACTCCTACTCTTCCTCAACGTAGCCCTAAAGTTCCACTCAAGAGCTCCGCACTTCACATAAGCAATCCCTCCGAATACCTTCTACTTTCTAGGCACAACATCAAGGAACAGCACAGCCGACAATTTCTTGTTCGGACTATCTAAGTAGAGTTGCTAGTGAAGATCAAGGTTTTACGTTCCGCATGGGGTTTGCTTCAAGACGACGATCTGAAGATGTTGTGGAGTATGTCGGGGCTTCCTAAAACTATGTAAACGAAGCTTGAATAGTGCACAGCTCCAGCGAGTCTGCGTGGCGTCTCTACATTGCTAGTTACGAGCTGAATTGACTCCCATTGCCCGAGGGGCCCGCAAGCCCAAAGGATCAAATCGGCTCAAGTCAGAGCTTTCTGCATATGTCCATTCCTCACCGCCAGATCTCTTTTCCTCGGATTTCCCACTAATTTCTTTATCTCTTTCCGTTATCGAGCTTGAGACTCTGTTGTACTGCGTGTCTCGCTCCTTCGAACGGCCATGTCGCCGCAGGAAATGGAGGCTGAAAGATGTACAAGGATGCAGAATTAAAGATGGTTGTCAGTTGAACGTTGTGGCGTGGCTGAAGGTCGGCACCAAAACCAGACCAATGCAGGTGCGGATGTTTAAAAAGGTTCGACCTCGAGACCAATGCAGGAGACGGACGTCGCAATCAGACTATGACCTTTACTAATCGTTTCGATACCTAATCTTCTCCATATCATTCGGCTCAAAGGGAAACGGAAGTCAGGATTCCCACCAGCTAGTGCTAGCCACGCTACTACCAGCGCAAACTATACAAGAAAGAGAATAGGATGTCGAGAATCTTCCTGCTCCAAACTTCCGAGGACGGAATCCATTTTATGTGCTCATTGGCAGGTGATCAGACCATTGCCCAGACCTTCAAATCATCTTACAGACGCGAATCTATAGTGGACAAGATCAATGTGTTACATTGTCGATATACCTCCACACATGGATCTTCATCAAGATTTGTAATCGATGAACGATTCGATGGCACGAAAATATCTAGAGATAATGTCCCTCCTTCCAAGTATGCTGGATGCCCCTCAGTCTTCACTGGCCAACTCGAGTGTTTCCTGGAGGAGCCTTAGCTAATAACGCATTCCACTTGAATGCAATACTTACGGCAATGGGGTCCACTAAGTCCGTCCTCCTGTCATTGCTTCTGCACGCCTCCACCCTGATCATGGATAATACTCGTCGAGGCTTGGAGCGGCATGAGACTGCCCGACGCATTTGATAGGAGATAGCCAGCCATTTCCCAAGCCAGAGAAATGTTGGCCAATGGCAGTTGGTGGTGATGATGCAGACACTCACTCCCTTTACCGATTTACGCTACATGTGGTACGAAACCGTTGGTGTACCCAGGATCTATAAGAGTCTGTGGAAATCCTTCTCACAAAGGATCAAAAAGAGACTTCCAGTACACTATCCCAACTGCAAGGTCTTTTAAGTCTGAATCTCTCTATCGTCCTTCCACCATGTCTGGAACCAGTCTCCTTCCTGTTGGTCTGGGTCCGCTTCTGCTGATCACAGCGGTCCTCTGCTTTGTTGCTCCTGCTCATGCCTTCGGTGCTGGCAATATCCCGGATACCTCCGCTCTTGACGGTCATCTGTGGCGCCATGGGGACATCGCCGACCTCCTTATCACGCTACCAATGAGCTTTATCACCAACAGAGCATTCAAGAAGATGGACGTCAAAGTCATCTATTTTGGAAATTGGCTTCGCGACTACAGCCAGCTATTAGATGTCGGTAGCATCACGAAAATCCCCGAGGATATCCTGCGCTCCCTCGTGAGTATCAGCGGTGCAGACTCAATGTAACGTCGGCTGATATTTCTACAATAGGTCTCTATTCTCGGGTTCATGGAACATGGATACGCTACTGGGGAGTTTGACGTCACTGCTGAGAGACTCGGTGTTTATCGCCCTGAAGAACATATTGGTGCGTAATGAATATCGAATGAATAGAGTTGATGAGCAAACACTAATCGAGACGTAGATAACCCCAAGGTAGTAGCGACCACTGTTGGTCTTGCAGAGTCTGACGTTCCTCGTGACGCAGGGCTATTCTTCAGACGCGCAAAGCGTCCAACGAAATCTGAGGGGCCCAGTCAAAGACATAGGTAAGTTTGGGAATGTTCCATTATGAGATTTCCGATCGCTAGCTTCTAATCTTACGACAGAGCTGGCGATTGACCCGGAAACGTGCATGAAGAACTACATCGCCAGCGAAGGAAAAGGATTCGATACCTCTTCGGTTTATATTCGTAATCAGTTACGGGAATGCATTAGGCTTGGCCGAGCTGCGAGACAAAATGGGGATGCGGACACGCGCAACAATTGTTTCATCCATCTAGGTGCTGCATTGCATACTCTTGAAGGTCCGTGGTTTATCCATAGGAGACTTGTGTAGTCTCGTCGGAACATTGACCAAGTAACCCTCGAGCAACAGATTTCGCGGCTCATTCCAACTATGTTGAGCTGGCACTGCAAAAGTGTGGCGAGAAAGGCATATTTGCCTATGTTGGAGACGGCGCGAGATACTCGACGAAGACCGAGTCTGCAGTTGCACCCATCGTGACTGGCACTTTTGGTCCACTTGATCTGTAAGTCGCCGGTGGATTGATAATATGAAGACCGTCATTAAATGGATTAGTCTGCAGAGTATTCTCGGCGAGATTGACGACAAAACGGCTGCAAGAAACCTCAACGAGCTCGATGAGGTAAGTCATCCTTCATTCGCCAAATATCAGATTTTTTAAAATCAGTTGCTAATGGTGCGAACAGAGACTGAGCATTAATCCTGCAATCACGGAGAACGCTCTTTGGTTATTGCAAGTTGCCCTCAGTGCCGGCTCAGCATTGCAGATCTTCAGTGGCGGCCTTGCAGAGACGGCAAGGAACTTGATGGGCAGCGCGAACGAACCGTCTAAACCTGCGGCAAACTGGGATGCATTGAACAAGGCACCAAACACGCTTTGGCAAGCGATCGAGCCGATTTTTGAGTTCAGAGACAGCATTGCCAAGACTGTGAGCGAGAACATCAACGTCCCATTCATTCAACCGACTATTGCCAAGATTTCTCAAGCAGTCGACATGTTCGTTTACTCACTCCTATCTGCGTACGTGAAGCCTATAATCGAGAATATTCGGCAAGAACTCCAATCGGTTACGAATGAGGTCTCCAAACAAGATGCGAATGCCGGTAACATCTTCGCTGCAGGCGATGACACCGATCCTAGCCATTCGCAGCTCGCCAAAGACCATTTTACGAATGTCTTGAATAATCCAGCCGGTACGAATCTCCTTTCTGTCTGTTTACTATCCACCGCTTACATGAGATGAATCAGGCTTGGTCGCCACAGCGATAACCAATCTAACCACCCAGTCGGTGGTGCAAGCTTGGGACAACGACAATGTAGATGCTGAGGCTATCATTAACGAGATCCTCAAGGCTCTTCATCATCCCTTTAACGCAGACCCTTTTTGCCGTGTCCAGATGCAGATGCTCGCTATTGTCAAGGTTTGGTGGGACGCCAAGCCCGACAACGAGAAAGCTAAGCTCCGCCGCCAACTCAGCAAAGAGGGAGTTCAGAACAAGGAGAACCAAATTATCGTTGACCCGAGCTTCTGGGCCAGCCAGGCCAAAGGCCCGGCTAAATTCGAAGGTTCTGCACCCAACCTAGCAGCCGAGCCTAACAAAACTGGCGGAGACGCTGTTGTGGCTGTAATCACGGATATCATCAAGAATGGCTTAGGAATTGGCGCGGGCGGGCCGCTGAACATTCCAGGCATTTCCCCAGGGATGACCAACCCGCTCGACAAGCTGATCGCTCAGGCGGGAAGTGATTTCAGCAAGGCTATCGAGGATGCGAGGTTGACAATTCCGCAAATTGCTTCGGCGCCTGGGATTGGAAGCATTCTCAAGGATGCACTGGTTGATGAGATTGCGGCGAGTGCCAAGACTGCGGTGCAGACAGTCAATGATATTGGTCGGCTTGCCGACGCCGCCGTGGACGAGGTTGCTAGTTGGTTCAGGTGGTAGGAGAAGCCAGAAGGAAGCTGATGAAGCTGAGGCATAGCTCGTTTAAATTGCGCCTGTTGCATGCAGAGTCTTGGTCCATTGTTCGAACCCGTCTTTTCTGTTAAAGCTCAGTCTCAGCTGCAAAAGTCAATCCAGATCATCCCGTAGCGATAAAATCAGATGTTATACCAGCTATAGTAACATGCCTCAAAGCTGATTTTACAAAACTGATTTGTACCAAGCACACAATCCTCCAAATACGGATTTTTGGGATTTTTACCGCAGCATTCTCAACCTAGACTGGGCAAACCAGTAGTCAAAGCCCCAGCTACCTAAAAATATCTCCATCAAATCCGTAACCCAACCCTCCTCCAAAAAAACGTCCAGACTGCCACCGAACAAACACATCAAACCCCATATCCATTCCACCAAGACCTACATACCTACCTATGTAAACCTCTCTCTCCGCACAACACCCCTAGAATACCCCAAGCCATCCCCCTTAACAATAAAACCATATCACAAAACGCAAGCTTCTTCACACCCACATACATTTACACCTCAACATTCCTGCAACATTCCTACAACCCAGAAACCTAGCCCAACAAACATTCCCATTATAAAGAAGAAACCACAACACCATTGTACCAGCGCTGTTAGGAATCGAACCTAATATAATATAACTCTCCAACGACTATTATCCCCCAATCCCCCCAGCCAAACCCCTCAAACCGCCAAATGAAAAAGCCCACTCACAACCCCCCACCAACCTCTCGCGCTCACGCAAAAACCCACCATCCACATCCACATCCACATCCACCTCTCCAAAACCTACGGGCGTAAACCCCCCTACCTACCTACCTTACTTACTGGTGGGTTTCTACAGTATGTAATTTGCGCACACACCGCAAATCGAATCTGTGCTTTTTCCTAATTCCCCAAAAGATTTGGGGGATTTGCAAAAAAGGAGAGAGTCTAGTGGACCGGTTTTCGCAGACGTATATATATTGTATATCATAGAAAACATGTACCATTAAATGATTGATAGTGGTGGTGTTGTTGTTGTTGACAACAGAGATCTTCTTATGATCACTAACGGGTTTCGGGGCAGAGATGGTTGTAAATGTAATGGATTAAAGTCTATGTGAGGTTGCCCATAGCGAGCACCAAAGACATTCTATGTACAAAAGGCCCCGGTCTATCGAATTCGGATCCCCACGATCCGTTCGCAAACTGATCAGTGTACCCCTAAACGCCTTGCAAAGATGGTGGAAGCGAGTGTCGAAAAAGAAAAGGCAACAGCCGTAAGCATCGTGGATGGCAAGAAGATAGATCTAGGCGGCGCCAGCGGTGGCCGACGGCTCCTCAATCTTCGTGACCTGGTTACCAGCACGGATGATCCTTTGTCCCTGATCGTCCTTCACATACTGCACATCCTTGTTCTCCCTCTGAGCGCGCTTCCAGATCTCAACCTCGCATCCTCCGCGGATAACGCCGACTCTCATGGTAGAGAGCAAGTTGTGCGCGGCGTTGGAGTGCATGTAAACACCACCATTGAACATGGCGGTAGCATCCTTGCCAATGCCGGAGCTAATCATGGCTTTGCCTCCCGGGTGATGCTTGATGAATTCGGTGACGTCGTGAACAACCCCGGCGACGGCAATCAGACCGCGGCCGTTCTTGGCTTGGTCGACAAAGTCGTCCCATTCCATCACTGGGAGCGCATCGAGAGGGACACCCCAGTCGAGTTTGGAGCGCTTCTGGTCGAGTTTCTTCTGCATTTGCTGGACACGGCCCTTTTCGATCTCGTTTTGTTTGAATTGTTTGAGATCATACGCGAGACCAAGTTGCTTCCACATCCAGATTGACCATTTTGTCGGGTCATATTGATGCCACTCGATGGCGTTGCGGTAATCGGAGGGGAACTCATGATGGAAGTTGTGGTAGCCTTCTCCGAGCGTGACGAGGGCGGTAATGGCGTGGTCACGGGGAGAGTTGCGGTCATCGAAAGGCTGGTCGCCGAGCCAGTGAGCGAGCGAGTTGACGCAGAAAGTGGCTTGCTGGACGAAGAAGATGCGGAGGATTCCGGCGTAGAGGAAACCGCCGAACCAGTCGCCCCAACCAAAGCCGCAAGAGAGCAAGGGGAAAAGAAGGCCCATGACTATGATGACTTTGAGGTAGTTGCGGTGTTGCCAAACGACGACAGGGTCCTCATTGAGATCGGAAATATCGGTACGGCCAATACGCTTGGGATTTTGCTTCATCAACATCCACCCAAAGTGGGAGTAGAGGAGACCTTTACGGACGGAGTATGGATCCTTGTCGGTGTCGGTGTAGCGGTGATGCGCACGGTGGTCTCTCGCCCACCATCTGACAGAACCCTCGACGGCTCCACCTCCGACAGCGGCGAGGAAGATCCGAAGTGGTAGAGTGGCGGAGTAAGATGTATGTGCCCATAATCTATGATAGCCTGGAGAGGAGTTAGGAAAGGTGGGAGATCAGCGTCTGCAGCTTCTTGACTTACCCGCTGTGATACCTAGGCCGGTCATGAAGTAATAGACCACAGCAAACAAAGCGGTCTGCCATCGAAGCGGAGTCCAGAAAGCCTGAATGCAACCGCAGAGTGGAACGCCCACGATGAGAGTGACATTCAACCAATGGACGTGCTTGTGCCAATTCGCTCTCGTCACGGGAGAATCGGCGATGTGAGCTTTCTTTGGATCGTAAGATCTGCTTCGGTTTGGCTCTGATGTTCTGGCTTGAGACGAGGGTTGTGATGAGAGGAACTGTGGCTGGACAGCCAAATGGCCGGCAGCTGGTTGGTTTGACGGCATGGTGTGGAGGCACTGTCAGTGTGATGTGGGGGAAGGTTGTAAAGAAGATGGAGAAAGATGGGCGAGGGTTGCCAATATTAACGACGTGAAATTAGTATTCTATGTTAGCGTCGTAGTGGGAGTCAATGTGGGGAGTGTTCCCAGCGGAATTTGAGAGTGTTGTGCAGACTAGGGTTTGATAGTGTTTGGCCACCAGGATTGGGCAAGTCAGCAATGATCAAAGTCCTCAAGCTTTGTGACTTCCTCGGTTCGATGCAAACCAGCGGCATAGTTGAGGCTCGTCACAGGGTTATCATAGCGACGTCTCCCCACATTTCTAGATTTCTGTGTTGAGCCTGCTTAAGGCCAGTGAAACGTTGGGGCAGCCCAACAAAAATGTTTACTGCCGGGCGGTCAACAAGCTTGGCGGCTTGTGATTGGATCATCGCTTTTACAGGTACGGGGGGGCGCCCCTGCGTCATCATATTCCAACGATCAACATTGAAATTGCCGGTCAGTGTTTTCGACATCACTGCAATCCACTTTATTATTGAAGCTTCAGTATTCCGTATACAGTCACTAACTACTATCACTTAAGCTTCATCCATCATAGAACTATCATCATATCAACGTGTTTTAAAAATCCAGGGGATTTCGGGTGGCAGCTGTGTTCTGTTGGTGTAAGTGAGGTTATGATGACGAGTGCCACGAGCGTCCCACTGCAGCCCTAGGAGCAGTTGGGAGATCAGCCGGTACCTTAGGGCTCGGCACTCTCGGTACGATGCATCCACTGCTCTGTCCCAACGTTCTGGTCTTCTGGAGCTTCAGAACAATTCTACTGCCGCCTGAATTAAGGTAACCTCGGCATCAGCACTGTGGACTTGGCTCGTGAGTTTCGGGAGAAGGCACCACGGAGGGCAAGGCAAGCTCCAGATTGGATGAGAATCCCGAGACACATGTGATTCTCCTTTGCGTTCAGTTGCTTCAAACACCTTTAAACTTCATCTGTCTGCAGGACTGACCATGCCATGTTCTGCTATTTAAATCTCCCCTGCGTCTGGTTGAGCAAAAGCGTTGCGTTTCTCTATCCCCAGTTGTACTACGACATGATGCTGGTTTAACTTTGAACATATGGGAGATTCGCCCTCAACGGTTTAATGGGTCCAATGCCCTCGATTCCCTAATCATCATCTGTTATCAGTGATCGAATAATTGACAGGGCACCTCAACGGTTGACACCCCATGGCGTGCGGGATGTCCGACCGGTCCCCATCCATTCGTCCCTGAGCCATGCATCAGGTTGGACCGTTTGTTCAAGACCCTGCTGCCGTGGCCCCTGCAGTTCTCTCTTCGCTTGCTTCGATAGTCATGCTTGACGGGACGCAGACGAACAGTCAACCGCTCGGCATCGCTACTCAACTTGGTAACGAAGGCCCGAAAGGACTGCTCTACATCCGTAAGTGAAATGCAAACAGATCGACAATCAATTAAACGCAAGACTGGACGAGGCGAAGGAATTGACGTTGTAATAACCCAAAATCTTGGAACCTAAAGTATGCTATTACACCACATCGTAGAAAGCAACACTGCTACGTAGTAGGACTCGGACGTGGAGAATCCGAACGTGTAGTCGTGTGCAGCATTCCTGCATTATTGCATTCGGATTCAATGAACCTTGAACTTCGTCTCATTTGTGGAGGCCCCACAAAGTCATCTATACATTTTTTTCATTCCCACTCTTCTCACCTGGTTCCCCATTCAACCCATCTTCTTCTACTTTGCCGTGCCGAATCTGCCGCCACTCCTCCCGGTCATCTGCCGTATCCGCTTCGTTGGCCGTAATACTTGCGGCTTCATCCTCGATTTCCTCCGACAAGATCAGATTCAGGAAGATGGCCATAAAGGCAGTTATTGCGAACCCAGTCTCCATGATGAGCACAATGGCGTTGAAGAAGCCCTGTTTTGCGTGGTTCCCTCCGGTGTAGGTGAATACGTACGAGAACCAGGTTGGGACGAGTGTGGCGCCAAAGCCGAGAGACATGGCGGCAGTGAGGATAAAGCGGTTGCGCCGAGTGAACGGGACCGTGGATATGATGCGGACGCCCGATATCGCAACTGCGCTGAAGAGGAATGTAGTCATGCCTCCTAGGATAGAAGCCGGGATGGCCACCAGCGCCGCGGCAAACTTGGAAAATATTCCCATGACGATCAGGAAGAAGCATGCTGCGTAGCCGGCTTTGCGATTTGCACACCTCGTCAATGCGATAACTCCGTTGTTCTGAGCGAAGACTGATTGAGGGGTCATCGTGCATAAGCCAGCAATAAGACCGTTCATCCCATCTGCAAGCACTCCCCCCTGGATCCTGGAATCGAACAGCTTTCCCTCTACTTCGAGACGAGAGACATCGCACGTGGCAGTGATGTCGCCGATAGCTTCCATCATAAGGACAATATATACCGCCAGCAGGGGCAATACTATTGGTCCGTAAACACTAAGCGGAAAAGTGTGAACCCAGATGAACGAGACTGCTGGTGCGGCGATGATGCCTGAGGCATCGAAGTAACCTGTGGCGCCTCCAATGATGCAGCCAATGCAAAGACCGACCACAACAGCGCACGATTTCATGATTGGACTGCCGAAACGCTCGCAGATGATGATGGTCACAAATACCGAGAAACCCAGGCCAATGAACTGTGCACTTCCCCAAGGGAGAGCATGAGGAGCGCCGACCATTGGACATAGTGTGTAGGGACCGCTTGTCGGCCTTGTGGCGCAACTTCCGCTGCCACCAGCCCAACCCTGGAATGCGCTTTGTATCAAGGATATGCCGATGAGCGTAACGGTCGGGCCTGTCACAAGTGGGGGGAAGAGACGCTTCAACACAGATGGCTTCGTAAAAGAAAGAGCAATTTCCAGTAATGCACACACAATTGCTGTGCCGAGTAACGCTCCGTAACCTCTTGGGCATGGTAAGAAGGATCCATTGGCAGCAGTGGGACAGAACCCAGTGGCATACATTTGTTTGAAAGCGCCGGTGGCGACTGATGATGATCTTAGAACTACGCTGACTTGGGTGCAGGAAATATTCTTACCTGGAATGACAGCAAAACTAGTCCCAACAACGGATATCAAACCCGTTCCCACATAGTACGGAGACTTATAGATGCGTAATCTAGTGATTTGAATAGAAGACAAGATCCCAGATACTATCAGCGACGTGGACACCAAGTATTGTGCCTCGTTGCCCCCCAAGTTGGCGCCCCCTTGACCGGCGATGATGATTGGGGGAGTGATGATTCCAGCTAGCATGGACAGTGAATGTTGAAAGCCCAGCAAGAGCGCCAAAAGTACTGGCATTCCATCGTTAAGTCCAAAGAAGGGAGCAGCTCTCCTAGTTTTGGTCATGAAGGGCAGATTTGGCTTAAGCAGGAACGCATAGTCATAATCGCCTATCAAGCCATCCCTGATATAGGTCAACAAAATCACGTCGGGGCCAGACTTCTGATGCTCTTACTTTGTTGAGAATGCTTTGACAAAGGTCCTTAATTTATCCGCCAACATCCTTTTGGGCGCTGTATGCGGTCCAATTTGGTCTGGTGAATCGTCCATGTCGAAGAACGGCTTTGCCCAGCGGCCTTTGACTTCTATGGCAAAACCTTGACCTATGGCGCTTACGATACAACGACAAGATCAGTAACTCTTTCTGGTGTTTTGCTCCTCCACAAGATCTGCTTGCCGATGCGCGCAGAAGTGCCACAAGTGAACTTGGCAGGTATGAACTTTCAAGAAATGTGGTCTTCTTATACTGTCTTCATATGGAAATCGAGGCGGTCGGTGCCGCCCATCTTCAATACGATCTGCAAGATCTGAACTGTGAGATAGCCCGAAGATCCAGCCCCACATTAAAAAAAGATGGAGCGATAAGAGATTTCCACCGACGCATCTTTAGCCGAGAACTTCCGCCATCTTAAAGCGGAGAACCTGATGAGTTGCGATGAATGCAGCGGAGAACGAGACATTTAGAAGCTTAGGATCCTAATCAAAGAACCTTCCCAATTACTCCGAAGAGTCCAAGGCAATTGTGTTTTGCAAAGTCTACCACCCCCATCAGGCAAGAGGCTTTGGCATCTGGTCAATTTACCTCTCTATCTCACATATCCTATATCGGAGTCCGCCTCCGTTGTCCTACGAGGTAAACCCTTTCTATCGGTAATGTTAGCCACAAGAAAATTCCCACACAAGACTCTGCAGATGCCGCGCCAGATTTGGCAAACTTCCTGTGACTGCGTCTAGATTGAGCTTTAGAAACTTCAATTTTGCTCAGAATGCGAGCCCCGATGTGGATGCTCCATACGAATAATGCAATACAGCGATAGGAAACAACTTTTTACAAAAGAGACAGTACAAGAAAGTATTCTGCCATCCAATGCATGAAGTAAAATAAAAAACGAGACCACGCAGATCGCTTCAGTAGAAAAAGCAACTCTTCAAGCGTATGCGGGGTTGATAGCAATTCCTACAAGGACTTGGAGCCAGGCATCAGATCCTCAGGTCGGTGCTATGTGCGGCTTGCCAAAGGCTACATCATTACTGCAACTTCCGGCACCATGGCCTTGCTGGCTGGCAAGAGGCTGTACAAATATCAAATATATTATGATCAGTATCGTTGATGTAGAGAATGTATCAGAATTGATGCGACGCGATGACACCAACCACGATTGGTGGCAGTATTCCCAATAGGATGAGTGCGCGATGGCAGATTGCGATCAGGAGCTGTCACTAATTAATAAATGCCGTCTGCCCCATCGATGGATATCGACTTTAGGTTCAAGATAACATCCTGGATTGCCTGGAGCTATACTTTTTGATATCTACTACAGGCTTCATGGATGGACCTAGAATTCAGTTACGACAATCCCTGGGTCAAAACATCCAGCAAGTGCCTCTTCATTGTCCACCTCTAGGCTCAGGAGTTTCTCGCAAGTCCGACTAAATATTTCTATCCTGAGGCTGCGTACTGTTTTAGAGCGGGACATAGATATTCAGCCGCTAGCCCGGAAGACATTTTCTTTACCTCTCCGTTGTCGCGTGGAGCATTTCAGTTTGTAAGAAGTTTGGCAATACAATACTTCCGCCATTTCAAACATAGAGAGAATGTGGGGTTTTCTATATACCCGGTTTACGGAACGAGCATGTACTGGGGTCGAACAATCGTTGAAGAATTGCTTTGATTCGGCACACGATTTCTCTTTTATGGTAATGGCTGGCCCAAGAAGCGGCATCCAAACCTCTGCCCAAAGAACAAACAAGCTCTGGACTAATGAATAGGCCAAGGCCAAGTTCATGATGACAATCGTAGCAGTCGATTAGAAGCTGCAGAAGAGGATAAAGCGATGAACCTAGAAATGGCGGAGGAATTTAATCATTTCCCTTATTTAGTAGAACTTCTCATACTCTTGCTCTCCTTTTTTGATTGGCTCTTAGCTACTAATGGAACCCACCGCTATACCTCACGCAGGAGTGCCACACAAGTCACCATGATCAAGTTCTCCCTAACAGACACATGCCCAACTTTATTTGTCTCCTCTGTCAAGACTATGGACTGCCCGAGGGCTCAGACCTAAGGCTTGAGACAAATACATATGACGACATCTAGATAGAGTGAATGCCGTCTACTGATCTCTAATCCCAAGTGCCAGTAACAGGCTCCTCATTCTCCATCCTCCCGTCTCTCATCGCCTTCATCTCTAATATTCCCCCTTCCCAAGTCAAATCCATTAGGTACCTAAAGCTCCTTTCGTCACTTACCCTTTTCACACCTGTGCTCTAACATACTTTCCCATCCTTCTCTTACAGCCCTAGCCATAGCGACATCACTTTACCTCATCGATCCCAACAATACCAAAATCCGCTAAACGACAAATCTTTCTTAAACCAAAAACCTCTCTCCCCCCCCCTCCTTAAAACGCAACCATAGGAAACAGCGTCGATTCCACCCAAGATCTAATGTCGACCCCAGCCCTCCACCCATCCCTACCGCAGCGGGAATCTCCCTAATTTACTCCGCCATTCCCTACCCTTCCCTTCCCTTCCCCAGCATCACCCGCATCCCTTACAAAACCAGCAAAGCCAAAACCCCAAAAACCCCGCTATTTATAACACCCCCCCCCCCCCCCCCCACAAATCACCAAACTCCAGACCCGCAAAAAGAAAACATCCCACAACACCCCCCCATAGCGCAAACTCCCTAATCGCTTTCAGCACCCCCTCCTGCCACCAATGCACACACACATATATCCACCACCCCCAGCAGAACCGCATAGTGAATCCTCTCTCAATTTCGCCCTCTTTTCTAGCTCGTTCTACTACCACCACCACCCACACTACATTTTATCCCAAAAGAACAACCCGCTCCCAGGTATTTTCGAATGTTCGGATCAGAAGCCCTGGAGAAGAGAGGGTGGGGATGTGCTTCCGCCTCTTTGTGAAAATTCAAAGGGGGTGGGGTTGGGCCTTTTTTTTTGTTGTTGGGGGGTGGGAAACTTTCAGTGTGTACAATATAACATCGTCCGATCTTTACAAACAAATCTTTTCTCTTTTTTCCCGCCGGGGGGGGGGGCATTCAAGCGGTTCTTGCCACTTACTTCCCAGCAGCGCCAGCAGCGCCAAAGGGTGAAATGAGAGAACATGTTTCGAGTTCCTGGGGCTGGAAGGCTGTGTGTCTGTAGGGGGGGAGGGTTTGCAACGATGGATGATGGGGCGACTTTTCGAAAAAGCTTTGGTGTTTTCATGTGGGGCGCGTTGTTTTTATTAACTAAGTTGTGAGTGTATGTACTGTAGCAGTAAGTAAGTAAGTGAGTAAGCAAGTAGGTCTGAACCTGGCCGGCCGGCTGGCTGGCTAGCACTAAGAGAGTAAGGGAAGGGGGAAATGAGGGGGGGGAAGACTGGGAATTGCTTTTTTGGCAAAGAAGAGGGGGGGGGTGTTGAAGTTTTTTTTCTTTATTTTTTTATTATTATGGTAGAGAGATGGTTTTTTTTCCGTTTTACACGTTTTTCCTTCCACGAACTTTGAGAAACTCTCTTCAGAGGAAAACACGGTCAAAGTTTGTGGGGAAATTCTCGCAACAGGCGGCTTTTTGCCTTCCTGAGGAAAAGTTTAAACCGGGGGTTTTTTTTTTTGGAATAATAACTCGTTCTTTTTTTTTTTAACAAAGGGTCACACTTCGAGAAGAAAGAGTGGTGTTTCCATTGTCAATATCTGGGTTGTTTGCTAAGGCGTGGGGAGAGTCGTGGCTGGCTGGCTTGGGGATGGGGATGGGGATGGGGATATTCTTATTCGAGCTTTCGAATCTAGTGAGGGGGGGCGGTACATGAAAGAATGGAAGTGGGGATGAGGGGATTGGGATTGTGAGTGGGAAGGAGGTGGAGGTGGAGGTGGAGAGGGTTTGCAATCTGTATCTCTGAACCCAAACAAACGCCAATGCAGACAGATCAATCCCTCCCTCCCTTCCCTCTCCTTTTCCCCCCACCGAAAAACCCAAAACCCAAAACCCAAAAGCCCCCGCGACACCGCGAAACAAACCACCAAGACTAAAATAAAAACCTCCCCTCCTCTCTCTCCACCGAAATTTTTTGCTCTAAATGTGAGAAACACGGGCCCTATTACAGGTATGTATATGCGTACTCCGTACTAGGATTTTTTTTGAGCGAGTGCGAGAGGGTGGGTGGGAGGGTGGGGGTGGTGTTGGGAGTGATGGCTGGGGATGAGGGGGGCGGGAGTGAGGGGGGTGAGGGGTGGGGTGGGAAGGGTGGGGTGGGAAGGATGAAAGTGTGAAGATTTAACAGCATGGGTTCGGCATGCGGTATACTAGAGAAAGGTTCCCCCCTGCGCATAATCCGAATTGATGAACAAACGATAGATTGAAAAGATGGATAGATCGGAGGGGTGGAGACAATGAGTTTGGGCTCGGGGAAAAAAATGGCAGGGACGAAACTGCCGAAAGATGTTATTTTCACTTTATGGGAGAGCAGAAAGGGAAGGTTACGGAGAGCGGAGTGTTTTCAGTTGGCGATGGACAGGAGATGAATAAGTTTGGTTTTTTTAGCGGAATTACATGATATATCTACTTGGCGTTAGTCTTCGTCAAGCATGTAGCTCTCTGCTGGTCTAGGAGAAAGGATCTTCTGCGTTTTGATGAAGACGGGGGTTTTGCCGATGGGGAGGGTGGGAAGGGGTGCGGGTGCTGGTGGAGATGAGGGGGGTTTGGTATGGAGGGGGTGGGGGGGGTGCGGGGTGGTTGTTGTTGTGGTTGTGTAAAGGATGGTTGAAGTTTGTGTATCATTGTACAAGGGGTTGGTGATTTAGGCCGAGGTTGTATGATTGTTGAATGAGGAAGTGGAAATGACGATGAAGTGGTGTGGCGAATAGATGGGATTGAGCTGAAAAGGAAAATAGTGAGTATCGCAACCCTGAACACCCTTAGGCGAGTCTCTATCCGGACACTACGTCGCATAACGAAGATGCTGATACATAAGATGATCAAAGAGCGCATGGTACTAGGGGGAGCTCCTAAGACAATCAAAAGGTACATGGCACAACAGGGAGGCGTATTGTCCTACCTAAGGTACCTGGCCAGGTCAAACAGCAGCGCTCAAATCGGGTTTGCGCTTGGGGCCAGCTGTTGTGCATTAGGACTAGGCCATAAAGGAGACCTTCGGCTCCGCCCGGCCTGCACATAATACATTACTCCCTTTATGATTCCAGGAGGTGAATGATGCTTGTCAATATCGCGCTCTGCTGGGCTGGATCTAGAATGAGCGTCTGCGCGTGTGCAGCAATTCCTACAGACTTGATGCTGGAGCAAGGAGGAAGCCGGGCATGTCCGAGCTTTGCAGATGCGTGGTTCGGGTTGAGACATGCTGCAGCTGCGCTGGATTGGGAGGTGTGGGCTCGCTATGGTAGCGGAACTCGCCTCAAGGGGGGTCGAGAATCATTGAACAGCAACCGATAACAGGCACCTCAGGCCGCCGATCGGACTAGATGGTAGTTTGAGTGTGGAAAGCCAAGGTTGAGCTATTCCATGTATTGCTTTATCCAATTCTACGATTGCATATGCTTTGTTGAGTCAATAATTGCCGTTTGTATTTCTTCACGAAGACCGGTTTACCGACTTGGACGCCCCTAGTGTCATGTTTACGATATCTAAGAGGCTGGTTAGACGGTTCCTCAGCTACTAATGTTTTCTTAGACGCAAGACGAGTATTTGCCGATTACTTTAGGGAAGAAACTATCTCGTCTTGCCGCCGTGTCTAGGAAACTTTATGTGTTTAGCTTTTTCCATCGTTCGTTCCGAGCTCAAGCTTCGTCCTTGGCAGCAATATTTTTGTGTTCTTTCAAGAATATCTTGAACATTCTCTTATCGTAGATACCCATCCTACTTTAGGGTTTACGGTTAGGTTTTGATATTATCCGATTAAAAAAACCACATCACTCTCCCCATGGAGGGAGATGGAGGAGCAGAACGTGTTCCAGTGTTCGGAGGGTCTGACTATGGACTACTTAGAGACGTAGTTAGCATTGGAAGACGATATAATGCACGGGTGTCTGGCTGTCATATTGACTTGTTAGAGTTCCAGCTTTTCGTTGCTAGCTTGATGGTCTAGGTAATTGAATTTTGCGAGTCTGAAGCGAAGCCAACTCTCTTGACTTTCGCTGGTATATTCAAGGCCAAGACAACCAATCCATCCGTGGCCAATCAGAACTCCGTTATGTCATTGTGCTTCCATGAAATATGCACGAAATGTGTTTTGCTACGGACCTTCAATGTATCGGAGTTTCACGTTTTCAAAGACCTGGCGCGACACTGCAACACTAGAATGATTGGTACAGCTCGCATCTCAGCAGATCGAAGATCTGCTGAGGTGCGTTATGCGTATCCCAGGATATTGATAATAGTAACGCATGGTCGAGACAGGTGGACCGTGCATTGCGAATATGCATAATGCACCCCACGTTTTTCTCTTGTTTCCATATGCGCTACTTGTACTTATGCGTGCGTCGAGTATATGTAAGGCGTCAGGCTAGCTGCATATAAAGTGTTGAAGCTTCTTGCGGAGGTGAGACAAGTCACAAGAGGTGCACGAGGAAAGGTGGTGATTCGAGCAGGGTGCACTGGAAATGAGGCATTGGACCGCATGCAGGTTGAAGATAAGGACGAACTTATCTGTTGAGTGATGGACCCTGGACACTCGTACTTGAAGCTTTGTTGAGAATCTTTGCTTCCGAGCTACACTTGTCATCAGCTCCATAGTGGTAGTTCTTGCGTCGCAGATGATGACCTTGCATTAGCTTTCTCCTGTAAGCTTTCTTTTTCGATGCTCTTATCAATGGCTGAACAATGGACTTCTCTGAGAGCAGCAATGCACGTGCTCCTCTTGTATCAAAAACCCTCAACATTGGTGTGACCAGGTCCCGTGGTTCTTCCCCACGCCATGAGCCACAAGAGAAAGAAAGAAAGGTGAAAATCCGGGGAAGTCAATCCCCCATCCGAAGCGCAGCCGACCCCACACTTGTCTAATACAATTAATTAAGCTTCGCGAACGCCGTGTGCACCTCTTCAAGAAATACTGTACAACGATAATCCGTATTAGCTCTCACAAGCTTCGCCTGGCCTACCTCTAAGGCAGCTAAGAAGAAACCGCACCAATGCATCATGGAAATGATGCCACAAAAGATTGATGGCAAAGCGGGACAGAAGCGCAATGCTACGAGTGTAGTTTCCTTTCAACCCCAGTGCAGGGAAGAAGCATGCTCGAACGGTGCGTCATGAGTGGAACAGCAAAAGAAATTGACTGTAAACAGTCAACATAATGTGACACAGTGAGGTTGGCCGTGGAGGTTGCAGAATATGGCGGAAGAAAAGACAAATTCCCTACTAGTGCAACGAGACCGCGGGCAGAACGATAGTACGGAATAGATCAGCACGTGCTGTGTAATTAACACCCAAAAAACCTCTTCTTTGCGACCAGCACGAGATCTGGAGACCCCACAGAGCTGCACCAGGATGTCGAGTACTTGGGGTCCTCGGGATGGTGCTCGTGTCTCTTATCTCCCACCTCCATCCGCGAGAGTCCTATCTCGCCTGTTGTAATTGCTGCAACGGCTATCTTCCATAGGCCGAGGCCGACCGTGTGGGCAGTGCTACGGTAGGGCTTGCGGCAGCAGTTGTCGTGCAGGGTTGCTGGCATGCATGAAGGGGTCTGAAAAGAGTGTACAATGTTCGGAGGGAGCAGTTCTAACCGTGACTTCCCGGAGTTTTACGATTGGGTCGTTGTTGAGGTAGCTGAGACATTGGATGTAGCAAATTCAGAGGGCAAAATGACGAGTAGATAATTCACCGCAAACTCGCTAGCGCGGATCGTTTGGTCGGGTTTAACTCGGAGTTTGAGTTTTTGGAAGTTTGCAACTTGCAAGCTTGGAAGTTTGAAACAGACGGTCCGGTTTAATTCTACACGGCGAAGCCTAGGCCTGGCCCATCTTCCGAGACAAGGCAGATATCAAACCCTGGCGAGAGGGAACAGAGTAGAGTAAAGCAGAGTAATCTATGGGAGTATCGAACCGGCCCAATCCCCAAGTGTGTATACCCATGCTCGTAATCAACCTCTATGTTGCGCCATCCCCAACATAAACTAAATGTAAGAGAAACGTCACAGGTGACAGGGAGAGGTAAAGCCCTAGTACCGCTCGGCTAAATCCCCTCCAGCCTGGCTTGAACTCCCACTCGAAAAGCCGGATCCTGGATTCAACAGATCCTGTACCGCTACTTTTGGTACGGGCACTGGTAGCTTCCTGTGCGCGCCGTCTGCGCGGCTCATGATGTCGCTGATCCGAGGGCCTCCGCCAGTGTATGTTTGCTGGCCAGACAAGGTTCCGTAGAGAGAAGAACCGTCGGCTTGTGGCTCCATCGGTGCTAGAATTGGTGCTTGTTGTAAGGTGAGGTGTCGGATACCGGGAAGATGTACATCATGGCTTCCAAAGGGCCGCAGTCGAGGAGAATGAGCTGGTGTTGCGAGGGGAGTGTGGTCTGGTGTTGGTGATAAAGAGTCGTGCGAAAATGTCGGTGATGGAGGTGCGGTTGACAGGGGTGAGTTGGGACCTGAGCGTTTCGATAGGCGGTGGAAGGCCGGGTCGTCCTCTTCGTGGGAATGAGAGCGAGACATTGATTGCGAGTAGGCGTACTGGGAAAGTGAAGGCAGGCGGCTACCAGAGTTGTGGCTGTGGATGTAGTATGGGTGATGGTGGTGGTGATGATGATGATGGTGACGCGCAACAGGTTGGAGGCTTGGTTGCTGATCTTCACGCTCCACTTGCGAAGCAGCAGTTGCAAGGAGATTGATGTCGAGCGGGTTGTGCATTACTGCCTCGGGGCTACCTCCATTGCTTCGCCCGTAGGGCCCGAGGATTGAGGGCATATTGCTGGTGTAGGGCGAGAACGAGTTTGGCGGAGAGACGTTGGGAGAGCCGACTTTGGAAGTAGGTGCAGATTGTGACATCGATGAACGTGCCGGGGGCATCATCAGAGCCTGGTCTTGCGCATAGTTTGCCATAGCAGCAACGTTGTGTGATTTGTTACTCCTCCTTGAGTTTGGGTTGTTGTGTATTCTTGAGTGCCGGGTTAACTCGTCTGATCGGCTGAAACGTTTCGTGCACCCAGGATACTGGCAACCATGGGGCTTCTCTCCTGTGTGGGTTCTTATATGTCGAGTTTGATGTTCGAGCCGGTGGAAAGCCTTTTCGCAGAGAGGACATTTGTATGGTCGAGGTAGATCTTGCCGTAGGTCATCCTGGCCAGGCTGCATTCCTCCCAGCATTGACAGAGTGCCTACGTCGGCAGCATTCGCTGCTCCTTCTGGCTGTTGTTCCACCATGCAATCTTGTTGTTGATCTGTAGATGTTTGTGACTGCGGATTCAGCAGTCGGGAAAAATCCGCCGCTGATGAAGCTCGTTGCATGTGATATCTGGGCTGCAGGGTGTTTTGGCGAAACGCAGGGCTGAAGCGACCAAAGGAAAGTAGGGAAGTTGAGGGTTATTTTGAAAATCGACGATGAGAATGACGATGATCGAATGAGTGACGGAAGACGAAACCGCGGTGATGGGTCCGATAAGTAATTGTGGGGGTTGCAGAGTTTGACAAGAAACAACAGCGCTCTCGTGCGTCTGAGGCCTGGCGGACTAGGAGTGGTGCCTTTTAAGGCCAGTCCGTCAAACTATCAAGACGAGAACTTTCCGGGAAGGCTATTCGTGCAGCGAGGTAAAGTAACTTCCACGTGTATGACTGTTGGTTTCCTTGGATTTCTTTTCTCCTCATCACACGCCAGGATCTCTACCGGTCGAAAGGTACCTGTGGAATCAAGTCGACCTCGGGTGGTGCATGTATCCTCCGGGAGGACCTCCGTCTGATGGCAAGGTGGTTGTTTAGCTGCGGAAGGAATGGAGTGTCTAATGTAATTGTGGGTTGGGAAGGGAAGGGAGAGAAACTAGTATGATGACGACAATGATTTGTGAGCGAGGGATTTCGACGGTAATAAACGTGTCTGAGGTTGATGCCTGGATGGGATCCGTACCGGGGTAGACGTGTCCCTGACTTAAGCGATATACTGTATTTGTTGTTTTGCTTATCATGCCACAATTTCCAATTCAGCCTGGAGTGGGTGGTGTCCCCCAAAGTCTAGGCCACCTTATGGGCGTCAGCAAGTCAGGCGGAGGCAGTGCTGCCAGTGGGAGATAAGGACCGCCCGGGTAAGGGGAATCCTGATTGCTATTTGCTCGATGGCTTTTTGTACGAGGCTGAGCTGGCATGAAGGTCCGGCGTCACCCCCGAAAGAAGCGAAAAACCACAACCCAATTCTACGGGGAAGGAGGTACTTTATCTATCATTCTTTGCTCCGCTCTTCCCCCACACCGCATCTTTTGTTTTTCTACAAGTCACATCCAGACTTCCCTTAGCGGTGGTAGGCTAGGATGAGACATGCCTACGGTGCATCTTATAAAGTGACATGCTTGTTGCGCTGGGCCTACAAATGGGGCTGAACGAGGCTTTGCCCCATATGGCTGAAAGGAGTCAGCGACACGTCAAGACACGAGCATCACACCGATTAGGGATTGGAGGTGCATTAACTGCTAATTGGTGTGGGGTCTCCTGCCTTTGTCGGGTGTATCGTATGGCAAAGCAAAGCCGGTCGTGCATGATTTGGATTCCGGAGACGTGGATGGAGAATCCGAGAGCCAGGGGTGTGGTTGGTTCTTGAATCGTGGCCCTTGGGCGGAGATGTTTGGTGTGGGGGGCGCGTATCAGACCAAACACAAGCGCTGTCTGGAGAAGAGGATGGCCTGATAACAACTTAGCTGTAACAGGAAGACTTGCTCGTGCATTGATGCAGGAAGCTCATAGGCTGCAGATCATCGGGGTGAGTAATTGTCCCAAAGTAAGTACTCCGTACTGTATCGAGGGCTAACGGAAATGAACAATGGGAGTCGGTAAAACTCGTAGAGTTCTGCAGCTTCATGCCGACCAACACACGGACTGAGCGCATCTTTCGGTGTACCCCGACCTCCCTGATCACTTTGCGTGCTGGGAAGGTTCGGTGTGGGGGAAGCCGTAAGTACATGGAGTAATCGACGGTGCGCAAGCTTCCCCCGCAATCGACTTCCTATCGTGGGGAAAGCCTCCCCGAAACAGCACCCTGTGGCTGAGTCAAGCAGAATACAGTACTATCATCATTTAA
>JAABUH010001411.1_pt1 | contig 27081 bp, 24 predicted proteins | sample 5559121 | NCBI WGS metagenome assembly JAABUH01 (sample SAMN10711871, study PRJNA513364) | rock metagenome | isolation source: Antarctica rocks | place: Antarctica: Victoria Land, Battleship Promontory nord | collected 2015-12-28
GGCCCGAAGCTCCGCCGCAAGCTGCCCAAGCTGCTCAGCCGACAGGTTGCGCATGTCAGACGGGACATGAACACGGTCCAGAACAGGCGTCATGCCCAGCCCCAATCCAAGATACCCACCCCCAACAATCCAAACACCCTCAGCTCGCGGCGCCCGATATGACACCCCGCCCCGTTTCCGGGAAGCGTTCCGCGCCTGACCGGGAACGGGCTGCGGTCCGGGGACATTGCACGGGTGTCAGGAACAGCTTCCCCACAGCAGGGAACGCACCACGCGGGCCCTTGTTCAACCGGCAGATGGCGTGGCCGACCGACCCCCGACACGGCTGATGCCGATATGCAACAGCGAACCCCCGTTGTGGCGGCACCAAGCCTGCGTTCCGCTCGACTCGTGCATCGGATGACGCCTGGCCGTCGGCGACGCAGGAGGGCCGACGACCACGGAGGCGGGCGGCAGAAAACATGCCTGTTGCGCGAACACAAGCGCCCCCGCCCGCATCGTCCCGCACAACCATGGGGCCGCGTTCACGATGTCGCTGCCCCCGCTGCCCCGTTGCGGCGGCGCTCCGGCAGCACCGCGGCGGCATTGCCGGAGCGCTGCCGCAGTGCCATACAATTTTCCACCGGCCAGCCAGCCGGGCTTCCCTCTGCCGGGAGTCGCTGTCGGTTCCGTGCCGCTCCTGTCCGTCCGGCCCCTGCGTTTCGCCATGCGGGACCCGGCCGGCTCGGGCGGATCGCGGCCACGTTGCCCGGGGCGGCCTTGCGCGAATGGCCCTCCCTGCGGGCCGAGGTTCAGGAGATGCCGTGTCCGTTCCCATGAAGCAGGTGCTGCGCGTCGGCGCCTACGTCGTCCGCCAGCACCTCGCCGGCCGCAAGCGCTATCCCCTGGTGCTGATGCTGGAGCCGCTGTTCCGCTGCAACTTGGCCTGCTCCGGTTGCGGCAAGATCGACTACCCGACCGAGATCCTCAACCAGCGCGTTTCCGTCGCCGACGCCCTCGGCGCGGTGGACGAGTGCGGCGCGCCCGTGGTGGCGATCGCCGGTGGCGAGCCGTTGCTGCACAAGGAAATGCCCGAGATCGTCCGTGGCATCCTGGCCAAGAAGAAGTTCGTCTATCTCTGCACCAACGCGCTGCTCCTCGAGAAGAAGATGGACCAGTACGAGCCGCACCCGTACTTCTCCTGGGACATCCACCTCGACGGCGACAAGGCGATGCATGACGCCGCCGTCGACCAGGACGGCGTCTACGACCGCGCCGTCGCGGCGATCCGCAAGGCCAAGGAGCGCGGCTTCCGGATGTCGATTAACTGTACCTTGTTCGACGGGGCGCAGGCCGACCGGGTCGCCAGGTTCTTCGACGAGGTGATGGCGATGGGCGTGGACGGCATCATGACCTCGCCCGGCTACGCCTACGAGCGCGCCCCCGACCAGGCGCACTTCCTGTCGCGCCAGAAGACCAAGCAGCTGTTCCGCGACATCCTGGCGCGCGGCAAGGGACGCGGCTGGAAGTTCACCCAATCCCCGCTGTTCATGAACTTCCTGGCCGGCAACGAGACCTACCATTGCACGCCGTGGGGCAAGCCGACCCGCAACGTGTTCGGCTGGCAGCGGCCCTGCTACCTGCTGGGCGAGGGCTACGCCAGCACGTTCCGCGAGCTGATGGACACCACCGACTGGGACAAGTACGGCACCGGCAACTACGAGAAGTGCGCCGACTGCATGGTGCATTCCGGCTACGAGAGCACCGCGGTGATGGACGCGGTGAAGAGCCCGATCAAGACGATGATGGTCGCCTTGCGAGGCCCGCGTACCGACGGCCCGATGGCTCCCGAGATCAGCCTCGACAACCAGCGCCCCGCCGAGTTCACGTTCAGCAAGCACGTCCAGGACAAAATGGCCGAGCTGCGCCACGCCAAGCCAGTCGCCAAGCCGGTGCCGGCCGAGGCGGCCGAGTAGCCGCCCCGCAAACCCTCTGCCAGCCTGGTGCCACGGGGCCGGACCGCAGGGTCCGGCCCTTGCCGTCCCGGGCGTTGTTCTGGCCCACGGCACGGCCGCAGCCGGCTCATGGAATTTCGTCTGCATCTGCCGCCACCCGGACCGGGACAAACCCTGCTGGGGCTCTAGATAGGGGCGATGACCGCAGCCCGCCCCCGCGACAGTGATCGTCCCGTCCGCGCCACATCGCAGCCCGTGCTTGCCCCGGCAAGCCCAGCCGTGTCCTGATGCGGGCGGAACCGGGGCACCCGTGATGATGCGGCGACGATCCTTCCTGATCTCCGGCCTGTCCTCCACCCTGCTGCCGACGCCCGGCACCGCCACCACCAACGATTCGAGCATCCCCGACGACGACGCCATCGGCGCGATCCTCGGCGAGCGGATCGAGGCGGACCGGCGCAGCGTCGGCATGGTCGCCGCCGTGATCACCGCCCAGGGCGAGCGCCACGTCGTCGGGCGCGGCCGCCTTGACCAGACGGACCCGCGCATCCCCGACATCGACACCGTGTTCGAGATCGGCTCGATCACGAAGGTGTTCACCGCGCTACTGCTCGCCGACATGACGCTGCGCGGCGCCGTCGCCTGGGACGAGCCGGTGGCGCGACTGCTGCCCGACTCGGTGCACGTGCCGCGCTTCGGCGAGACCCCGATCACCCTGCTCGACCTCGCGACGCACAGCTCGGGCCTGCCGCGGATGCCCTCCAACTTCCACCCCGCCGATCCCGGCGACCCGTATGCCGACTACACCGTGGCGCAGCTCTACGACTTCCTCGACCGCACCACGCTGACCCGCACTCCGGGCACCGCCTACGAGTACAGCAACCTCGGCTACGGCCTGCTCGGCCACGCCCTGGTGCGCCGGGCGGGGTCCGGGTTCGAGGAGCTGGTGCGCGAGCGCATCTGCCGCCCGCTCGGGCTGGACAGCACCGCGATCACGCTCGACGCCGACATGAGGTCGCGGCGCGCGGTGGGCCACGACGCGGCGCTGGTGCCGGTGGAGCCCTGGTCGCTGCCCACGCTCGCCGGCGCCGCCGCCCTGCGCTCCACCGCGCGCGACCTGCTCGCCTTCCTCTCGGCCGCCAGCGGGCGCACCGCGACCCCGCTCGCCCCCGCCTTCGACGCCCTGCTCAAGGCGCGCCGCCGTGCCGACACGCCCGCCACCGATGCGGCCCTGGGCTGGCTGGTCACACACCGGCTCGGCGGCGAGGTGGTGTGGAAGAACGGCGGCACCGGCGGCTTCTCCTCCTATGCCGGCTGGTCGCCGCACTCCGGCCGCTGCGCCCTGGTGCTGTCCAACGCCCAGGTGCCGCCGGGCCTGGACGACATCGGGCTGCACCTGATCGACCCCGCCTCGCCGCTCGCCGCCCTGCCGCGCCAGGCACCGATCGACCCCGCCCGGCTCGACGCCTACGTGGGCCTCTACTCGGTGGCGCCGGTGTTCATGCTCGACGTCGCCCGCCTCGGCGACCGCCTGTTCGTGCAGACCACCGGGCAACGGCCGCTGGAGATCTTCTACGCCGGCGACGGACGATTTTTTTTCAAGCAGGTCAACGCGCGGCTGGACTTCGCCTTCGACTCCTCGGGCCGCGCGGTCTCGCTGGTGCTGGACCAGAACGGGCGCGACCTGCACGGGCTGCGCGTCCAGTAGCCCGGCGCAGGGCGGGCGAAGGAAGCAAGGTTGAGGCTCTGCCTCAAACTCCGCCAAAGGCCGAGCCTTTGGAATCCACTTGCTGAAGGGAAGGGTTTCCAAAGGCCCCTGGCCTTTGGCGGGTCCGGGCAGAGCCCGGCCTTGCTGGTTGGTTCGGCTTCCCGGGCGTCAGATCGACTGCCGCGACAGTCCCGAGCGGACCAGCAGCCATTTGGTGTATTCGGACGCCAGCAGGCGCAGCGTGGCCGGGTCGTGCTCGCGCAGCGCCGGGGGCAGCACGGCGGCCGGGTAGAGCGTCACCTCCGGCAGGGCACGGGCAATCTCGGCCAGGGCGCGCGGCATGTGGTAGCCGGCAGTCACCACGATCAGGGAGCGCACGTTGTTCGCACGAGCCCAGGAGGCGGTCTCGGCGGCGTTGCCCAGCGTGGTGCGGGCCTGCCGGCCGAGCGTGACGCGCGGCGCCAGCTTTTCCGGGTCCACGCCGGCACGGCGCGCCAGCTCGGGCAGTTCCGCGCCGGGCGCCACGCCGGACACCAGCAGCAGCCTCGCGCGGTCTTGAGCGAGCAGCCGCAGCGCCACCTCGATGCGCTGCGCGCCGCCGGTCAGGGCGACGATTCCGTCCGCAGGCGGGGGAGCCTCGCCCGGCTGCATCGCGGCGTGGACGAACCACGCCAGCCCGGCCCCCCAGCCCAGCGCCGCGACCAGGAGGATTGCACCGGCCAGATGGGCCAGACGCGCCCGGCCGTGCCGCATCTCCGGCAGCCCGGCCGGCTGGTCTCCGCCACGAGCGGGGGCGCCAGGGACGGGAGTGCCAGGGACGGGAGTGCCAGGGACGGGAGTGCCAGGAACGGGAGTGCCAGGAACGGGGGTCATGGCAGGCGCTGCAGCCAGCGGCGCACGGTGGCCTGCGCCGTGGCCCAGCCGATCGCCGCCGCCGCCAGGGGCAGCGCTGGCAGTGCCCCCCAGATTGCCGCGGGCAGGGCGTCCAGCGCGCCCGCGGACGCCGCGACGGCGGCAGAAGCGGTGGCGGTGGCCGAGAACGGCGCGGTGAGCGAGGCCAGGCCCAGCAGCACCGGCAGCGCGGCCAGCGCCCCGAGCGCCGCCCCCAGGCTGGCCAGCAGGGTGGCGCGCGCGGCGAAGCGGCCGGCGATGTAGCTGTCCGTGGCGCCGAGGCCGTGCACGATCTCGATCGCGTCGCGCCGCGCCGACAGCCCCGCGCGGGTGGCGACCGCCACCACCGCCGACGCCACGCCGGCCACCACCACGAGTGCCACCGCCGCGCAGGCCTGCAGCGACCAGGCCAGCGCGCCCAGGCGTCGCATCCAGTCGCCGTTGCGCTCCACGAGCGTGCCCGGTGCGGCCCGCGACAGCCGGGCCGACAGCGTGTCGGGCGGTCCCGGGTCGTGCCGCCCTCCCTGTATCCCGGCGACGCGCGGCGTCCCCTGGTCCCCGGTGCCGCGCGCGGTTCCCTGTGTCGCGCCGCCGCGGGGCGACTCGCCGTCGGGCGGATCGTCCGGGTCCGCGCCGCCGCGCAGCCGCACCTCGATCACCGCGGGCAGCGGCAGCGACAGCGTGTCGGCGGCGCCGAGCCAGGGACGCAGCAGCTCCGCTAGCTCCGCCTCGCCGAGCAGGTGGGCGCTCGCGACCGCCGGCTGCTCGCGCAGCAGGGCGCGCACCGCGTCCACCCGGCTGGCCGCGACGGCGGCGGTCGAGGGCGCGAGCGGGTCGGGTACCTGCACGGTGAGCACCGCGCCCGCGCCCTCGCGCCAGCGCGACGCCAGCGAGGCGGCCCCCACCGCGCCGGCCAGCGCCAGCGCCGCGAGGAACGCCATCGCCGCGACCAGGCCGGGCAGCAGCCGGTCCGACAGCGCGCGGCGCAGCCCCAGGGCGTCGAACCGGCTTCGCGCCGCCGGACCCGCCGCGGCACCCCCGCGCCGGCGGGGCGACACGCTGGCAGGGCCGGCCCTGTCGCGGGGGTCAGGCATCGGCGACCAGGCGACCGCGGTCCAGCCGCAGCGCGCGGGCGGGGTGGCGCTCGACCAGGAATTCGTTGTGGGTGGCGACCAGGATGGTGGTGCCGCGGCGGCGCATCTCGCCGAGCAGCTGCATCAGGCGGACAGCCTGCGCGTCGTCGAGATTGCCGGTCGGCTCGTCGGCGAGCAGAAGCTCCGGGCGTCCGATCACCGCGCGCGCGATCGCCACGCGCTGCTGCTCGCCGCCGGAGAGCTGGGCCGGGCGGGCGCCCGCCCGGCGCGACAGCCCGACCCAGTCCAGCATGTCGGCGACGTCGGCGGCGATCTCGTCCTCGGCATGGCCGGCCAGGCGCAGCGGCAGGGCGACGTTGTCGTGCGCCGAGAGGTGCGGCAACAGACGAAAGTCCTGGAACACCACGCCGATCCTGCGCCGCAGCCGGGGCAGCAGACGGCGCGAGGCCGTGCGGTGCGGGCCGATCTCGTGGCCGAGCAGATGGACGCGGCCACGCGACGGCAGGGCGGCCAGCGTGAGCAGGCGCAGCAGGCTCGACTTGCCCGCGCCTGACGGGCCGAGCAGCCAGCGGAACCCCCCGGCGGGGACGGCGAAGCTGATGTCGTCGAGCACGGCGTCCTCGCCGCGCGTGCCCGGCGCCGCGTAGCTCAGCCCCACCTGCTCCAGCCGCACCATGTTCCGGCTCCTCCGTCCGCGATCCACGCCGCGCGCCCAGTCTGTGCCGCCCCCTGTCCGTGGCGCCCTCCGCCTGCGGCGCGCCCGGCGGGCTGTGGTGCCACCATAGCTGGATCGGCGGGAAACGGCGCGGGCGACATGTGTCGGCGTCCTGCCGCGCCTCTTGTTGCGGCGGCGCACGGGCGGGGTGATGGGTCAGTCTACCCGGGATTGCCATGGAGGGTACGACAGGCACGGCAAGCAAGGTTGAGGCTCTGCCTCAAACTCCGCCAAAGGCAAGCCTTTGGAATCCTTGACTTGAGGAATGGCTTTTAAAGTGTCCATGCCTGGAGGAGGGGCTTTGGCGGGTTCGGGCAGAACCCAGCGTCGCGTGCTGGCCCGACCGTTCTGCTGCCAGCTCGACCCGAACTGGCCCGCCGCCGAGGGCGGACCGGCATTGCCAAGCCGTGCAGGGTTGGCCGACACTTCATGACGATGCGCATCGTCTGCCCGGCCTGCACCGCGAGCTACGACGTGCCTGACGCCATGCTGGGCGCGGGGCGCAGCGTGCGCTGCGTGCGCTGCCTGCGGGAGTGGCTGCCGGCGCCTCCCGCCGCGGCCGCCGTCTCCGATCCGCTTCCGGAGCAGCGAACGTCGTGGCGCGAGGCAGGCCAGCCATCGCCGGAGGCATTCGCCGTAGCCGGCGACCCGGATCTCGGCGTGGAGCCGGACGCAGGTCGCCCGCAGCGCGGTGCGTCCCAGGGCGAGGCTTCCGTCGCCACGGTGGCGTCGTCGCCCCACCAGCCCGCCGGGCCGCGGAGCCCGAACGACGCTCACGCTTGGCGCGACGTGCTGCTGGCGCCGGACGCCGGCACGGCTGCGGCGGGACGCGGCGACGGCTGGCTCGGCTGGCTGGCGAGCCTGGTGCTGCTGGCCGCCCTGGCCTGGGCCGCGATCTCCTACCGGGGGGAGGTGCAGCGAGCCTGGCCGCCGAGCATGCGGCTGTATGCGGCGCTGGGGCTGTACGCTCCGCCCTGAACGGCGGAGGTGGCAGCAAGCAGGGCTGGGCTTCGCCCAGACCCACCAAAGACCGAGGCCTCTGGAAACCACTTTCTTGGAAAGACGGGTTCCGGGGCTTGGTCCTGGACGGAGTTCACCGGCGGAGCTTCTGGTCCTGCCGGCTTGGCGTCAGAACGGCTTGAGCAGCCGCCCGATGTAGTCCAGCTCGTCCTGCGGCCGCGCCCGGTCCGCGCCACGTCGCCGCAGCTCGTCCTGCAGGTCGCGCGAGCGGGCCTGCTCCGCCTGCTCCGGGACGTGGACGTCGTCGCCGTCGCTGATGCCGTGGCCGCCATCCTGGGTGAGCCGGCCGAGCGGGTCGCGCTGCACCCGCTTGGCGCGGCCGGACTTGCCAGGCTTGTCGCCGGTGCCGCCCTCGCCGTCGCCCTCCTGCGACTCCTCGCCCTTGCCGTCCTTGGACTCGGACAGGCCGAACTGACGCTGCATGGTCTGGCCCATCTCCTGGCCGCCCTTGCGCAGGTCGGCGACGGCGCGCTGCTCCGCCTCGCGCGCCGCGTCGTCGTGGCCGGCCTTCAGCGCGTCCTCGGCCTGCTGCATCGCCTGGTCAGCGTCGCCGAGGCTCTTGGGCACGGAGCCGGCGGAGTCGCCGAACTGCTGCATCAGCTCGCCCAGCGCCCGGCGCATGGCGCGCTGCACGCGGCCCTCGGTGTCGCGCGGCGAAGGCGGACGGGCAGCGGCCTGCGCCGAGGGCGGCGCGTCGGGATGGCCCTGCCGGCCCTTGCCGGGCTGACGCTGCGCCTGGCCGCGCGGGGGGGCGCCACCCGTGCCGCCGGCTCCGGGAGCGCCCTCCCGACCCTGGGGGCCGGGAAGCTGAACGCCGCCGGGACCGTCGTCCTGGCCAGCCTGCTTCTCTGCGCCCTGCTGGTCGCCAGGCTGCTGATCCGGATTGCCGCCCGGTGCGGTGCCATCCGGGCCCAGGCTCCCCGGCTGCGGCGAGGCACCATCGCGGGCGTCCTGCTCGCCGGGTGCCGGCTCGCCGTTCTGCCGGCCCTGGCCGCGTCCCGGCTCACGCCCCCTGTCGCGTCCCTGGGCATGGTCGAGCAGGCCGCCCTCGCGCTTGAGCAGGTCCTGCACCGCGTCCTTGGCGGTCTGCGCGCGCTCGGAGTCCTGCTTGCCGCCTGCCTTGCCGCCCTTGCCGTCCCGGGCCTGCTGCGAGGACTGCTTCGCCGCGTCGTCCAGCGCCTGCATCTGCTTCTGCAGCTGCTCCATCTTCTGCTCGGCCTCGTCCATCCGGCCCTGCTGCGCGGCGTCCTCCATCTCGCGCAGCATGCGGTCGAGGTCGCGGGCGTCGGTGCGCTGCGCCGCAGGGTCCTGCGGCTGGAGCGTGCCGTCCTTGCGGGCCTGCTCCAGCATCGCCTGCAGGTGCTGCCTGATCGCCTCGCGCATCGCCTCCACGCGCGCCTTCAGCTCGGCCTGCTGCTTCGGGTCGGCGCGTTTCGCCGGGTCGCGGCGCAGGTCGTCGAGCTGCTGGCGGACCTGCTCGCGCGACTGCTCCACCACGCGTGCGGTGCGCTCCACCGCGCCGGCGTCGAGCGCCAGCGCCATCTCCCACATCCGCGCCTGCGCCTGCGCCACCGCGTCGGCCGGGCCGTCCTCCTGCGACAGCAGCGAGGCGATCGTGCTGAGGCCCAGATAGGTTCCCAGGCTGTCGCCAGCCGCCGGCGCGTCCGCCAGCGCCTGGAGGTCGGCCACCGCCGGATCGCGGTGCTCCGGGTCCAGCGTCAGCCGGCGCCGGGTGGCGATCAGCGCGCGGGCCAGCGGGTTCTGAAACGCCCGTTCCGGCAGGGTGAAGTGCGCGACGTCGCTGCGCCCGGCGAGGCCCTGGCCGTCGCGCGCCACCAGCACCGCGGCGACCGGCAGCCCCGCCCAGGGATTGGCAGCGAGGTCGGGGGCGACGGTGCCGTGCGCGTCCTTCGGCGCCCCGGGCAGCGGGATCGGCACCAGCGCCGCGGGGTCGGCGGGACGTGCGTCGAGCCGCAGCTCGGCCGCGAGCGAGGCGACGCCATAGCGGTGCGACACGTGCCAGGGCAGGCGGGTGCGGGTGTCGGACTGCGCGCGGGCGCCTGCCGCCGCCGGTCCGGGCGGCGCGGCCCAGGCGACCACGGGGGCGTCGTCCGCCACCACGGTCAGCGACCACGCCGCCACCTGGCTGCCGCCGCGCCGCACCGCGAGCAGGCCGCTGGCGTCGAGCACCCGCTCCGCCTGCCAGCTCGTCGGGTCGAGCGCGGCGAAGGGCTGCGCGGCGTCGCCAAGCATGAGCGTGGGCGTGGCGCTGCCGCCGCTGAGGCTGACCTGAAGCTTCGAGCCGGCGGGCACGGTGACGCCCGGGGCAGGGCTGGCAAGGTGAAGGAACACCGGGGGCAGCCCGGTCGACGGCGGCGGCGTGATCCAAGCCTGCAGCACCGGCGCCGCGACCGGCGCACCCGACGGCAGCGCGGGGGTGAAGGCGGCGGCCAGGCGCGGCCCGGCCTCGGGGCCGGCGACCACCAGCGAAGCGGCGAGCCCGACCAGCACCAGCCCGCGCAGCGCCCGCATGTCGCGCCCCGCGAGCACGGAGCGCGGCGCGCCGACCCGCAGCCGATGCAGCTGCGACACCGCCCGCGCGAGGTGGGCGCGCCACAGCGGATCGGCGTCGGGGGGGCTGGTCTCCGGGCCGGCGGACGCGGCCCCGGCCGGCACGCCGCCGCCTGCGGTCAGTGCGGGGCGGTCCGCGAGCGCGCGCAGGGGGTGGTGGCGCAGCCCCGAGGCGATCTCCAGACGGCGGTCCACCTCCGCCGGCGCCGGCGGACGCAGCGGACGCACGCCGCGCAAGAGCAGCACGATGACGCCCGTCGGCACCGCCAGCGTCAGCGCGGCACGCGGCGCGGGCGGCAGCAGGGCCACCGCGCCCAGCATCGCCGCCGCGCCGTAGCCGCCAACCAGCGAGGCGGCGGGCCAGCCCGCTGGCCACAACCGTTCGAGCCAGAGCACGGCGCGCGCCTGGCGGCGCTTGCGGCGGAGGCGGTCCGAGGCGGCACGGGGCAGGGAAGCGCCCTGGAAACCGATGGACGCCGTGTCGCGGCCGGTCGTGGCGACAGGGCCGCCGATGCCGGACACAGGGCCGTCGGCACCGGACGCCCCGGTCCCGGGCCTGCCGGGGTCGAACCCGCCGGGCGGGGTGTCGCTCATCCGCGCCCGGCGAGCACACGCAGCCGGGGCGTGGTCCGCTCCGGCAGGATGTCGCGCGCCCACAGCGACTCCACCGGCGCGCGTGGCAGGATCAGGCTGGCGCGGCCGCCGTCGACCAGCACCGCCGCCGCCAGCGGGCGGGCGTTGTAGGTCGAGCTCATCACGGCGCCATACGCCCCGGCGTCCAGGATCGCGACCAGCGCACCGGTCGCCAGCGGCGGCAGCGACCGCTGGCGCGCGAGGATGTCGCCGCTCTCGCAAATCGGGCCCACCACGTCGGCGGGGATTGCGGCACTCGCGGCGGCGGCGGCGGCGACTGGCACGATGCCATGCCAGGCGTCATAGAGAGCCGGGCGGGCCAGCTCGTTCATCGCGGCGTCGAGCACCACGAAGCGGTGCCCGCCGGTGTGCTTGGCGCGGACGACGGCGCTGAGCAGCACGCCGGCAGGGCCGACCAGCCAGCGGCCCGGCTCGACCATCAGCCGCAGCCCGAGCCCGCCCAGCGTCGCCGCGATCACCCCGGCCAGCGCCGCGGGCGAGCCGGCCGTCTCGTCGCGGTAGGAGATGCCGAGGCCGCCGCCGCAGTCCACGACCTCCACCGCGTGCCCGGCGGCGCGGATGTCGCGCACCAGGGCGGCGACGCGGGTATAGGCGGCGCGGTACGGCGCAGTGGTGGCGATCTGGCTGCCGATGTGCACGGCCAGGCCGACGGGGCGCAGGCCGGGCAGGGCGGCGGCGCGGGCATACAGCGCGGCGGCCTCGTCGTAGGCGATGCCGAACTTGTCGCCGGCGCGACCGGTGGCGATCTTGGCGTGGGTGCCGGCGTCGACGTCGGGATTCACCCGCAGCGCCACGCGCACCGTGCGGCGCAGCCCGGCGGCGATCGCGGACAGCGCGTCCAGCTCCTCGGCGCTCTCGACGTTGACCTGGCCAATGCCTTCGGTCACGGCGAGGCGCAGCTCGTCGTCGGTCTTGCCGACGCCGGAGAACACGATCTCCGTCGCCGGTATCCCAGCGTGGCGGGCGCGCAGCAGTTCGCCGCCGCTGACCACGTCGGCGCCGAGGCCTTTCTCGTGCAGCAGGCGCAGCACGGCGAGGTGGTCGTTGGCCTTCACGGCATAGTGGATGGCGATGTCGAGACCCGCTCCGTCCGAACTGGCGGCGGCGAACGCGGCCTGCAGCGCCCGCGCCCGGGCGCGCAGGGTGCCTGCGCCGTATACCCAGCAGGGCGTGCCGTGCTCCGTGGCGATCCCGGCCAGGCTCACGCCTTCCAGCAACAGGCCGTCCATCGCGTGCAGCTCCAGCTGCGGCCGCGCGGCCAGCAGCTCGGCCAGGCTCGGGTCGGTGGCGGGGTCGTGCGCGGGAGACTCCATCGCCCAGAGATAACGGGTGGGGCCGGGCGGCTACAAGGCCGCTGCCGCAGCTCAGCGCCGCAGGGTGTAGCCTGTGTAGGGCGGCGTGTAGGGCAGGCCGGTCTTCGGCTGCACCTCGGTGAACGGCACGCCGTAGGGGTCGAGGTTCTGGGCGCGCGGCAGGCTGGGCGCGGCCCGGAACTGCGGGGCAGGCTCCAGGTTGGGGGCGGGGCCCGACAGCCCGCTGCCGAACGCGCCGGCGCCGGGCGCCGGGGCGTTGACCATCGGCGGCGGCACGACCTGCGCCCGCGCGGGACACAGCGCTGCCCCCGCCAGCAGCAGGGCGCACGCACGTCGCAGCGTCGGGGCGGGAATGCGCATGGCAGCGTCCTTGGTACCGTGTCGGATGCTATCGGGATCGGGGCGTGAAGCAAGCAAGGTTGAGGCTCTGCCTCAAACTCCGCCAACGGCGAGCCTTTGGAATCCCCTTGCTTAAGGGCAGGGTTTCCAAAGGCCCCTGGCCTTTGGCGGGTCCGGGCAGGGCCCGGCCTTGCTTGCTTCCTGCGTCGCTACCGCAGTTTCAGGACCGCCGTGCGGCGGGCGAGCGCGACGAAGTCCAGCCTGCGGGCGTGGGCACGGACGAAGGCGTCGGGCTCGGCGTCGAGGTCGGTGAAGCGGTCGCCGACCAGGTAGTCCGACATCGTCCTCAGGTACTGCACCGGCGAGACGGTGGCGCCGCCGTTGTACTGCGTCGCCAGCGTCCCGTAGCTGGTGTCGATGTCTTCCAGCACGTAGAGGCCGCCGGGCCGGACGTGCGGCAGCAGCGTCCGCAGGGTCAGGATCTGGTGCGTCCAGACGTGCGAGCCGTCGTCGACCACGAGGTCGAACGGCCCGTGCGCGGCGGCCAGCGCCACGAGCTGCGCGGCGTCGGACTGGTCGGCGACCTCCACCGCGATCCGGCCGCCGGCGAACCGCCTGGCGTCGGGGTCGATGTCGGCGCCGATCACCTGCGCGTGCGGGAAGTACTCCGCCCAGGTTTGCAGCGACTGCCCGGCCCAGACGCCGATCTCCAGGATGCGCAGGGGCTGGTCGCGCAGCGGCGCGAGGAAGGACTCGTAGAGGCGGAGGAAGTCGTGGTGCAGCGAGGACTTGTCGGTGCCGAGGCGCAGGCCGATCGCGTCCAGCCCGGGCCGCGGCGGGTCGGCGCCGGGCGCGGGCGCGTCGGCGAGAGGTGGAGCATGATCCTGCGGCATGGCGGGCGGGGACTCAGTAGGTCGGGTAGATTCGGGGATAGGTGATCTGGTCGGCGGGTCCCGGCGCGCCCGGCGCACCCTTCTTGCCGCAGCCCGCCACCAGCACGAGAGCGAGCAGCGCCGCCAGCCATCCGGCGCGGCGCATCACGCCATCGGCCCGGACGGCGCGACACCAGCGCCGCCTGCCAGCGCCGCCTGCCAGCGCGCCGCCTCGCGCGCCACGTTGGCGGGCGCGGTGCCGCCGTGGCTGGTGCGCGAGGCAATCGACGCCTCCACGGTGAGCACGCCGAATATGTCCGCGGTGATGCCGGGCTCCTCCGCTTGCATCTCGGCGAGGCTCAGCGCGGCGAGGTCGACGCCGCGCGCCTCGGCTTGCGCCACCAGGCGGCCGGTGACGTGGTGGGCGGTGCGGAACGGCAGGCGCAGCACCCGCACCAGCCAGTCCGCGAGGTCGGTCGCCGTGGAGTGGCCCGAGCCGGCCAGCGCGCGCATCCGCGCCGTGTCGGGACGCAGGTCGCGCACCATGCCGTCGATCGCGGCGAGGGCAAGGGCGAGCGCGTCGGCGGCATCGAACACGCCCTCCTTGTCCTCCTGGGTGTCCTTGGCGTAGGCGAGCGGCAGGCCCTTCATCACCGTGAGCAGGCCGACCAGGCTGCCCACGATGCGACCGGTCTTGGCGCGGGCCAGCTCGGCGGCGTCGGGGTTGCGCTTCTGCGGCATGATCGAGGAGCCGGTGGTGAAGGCGTCCGACAGGCGCACGAAGCCGAACGGGGCGGAGCACCACATCACGATCTCCTCGGCGAGGCGGGAGAGGTGGACGGCGCAGATCGAGGCGGCGGCGAGGAACTCCAGGGCGAAATCGCGGTCGGAGACGGCGTCGAGCGAGTTGGCGCTCGGGCGGTTGAAGCCGAGGGCGGCGGCGGTCATCGCGCGGTCGATCGGGAACGAGGTGCCGGCGAGCGCCGCCGAGCCGAGCGGACACTCGTTCAGGCGGCGTCGGGCGTCGGCCAGGCGGCTGCGGTCGCGGGCCAGCATCTCGACGTAGGCCAGCAGGTGGTGGCCGAAGGTCACGGGCTGCGCGGTCTGCAAATGGGTGAAGCCGGGCATAGGATCGGCGGCGTGCTCGGCGGCGCGGTCGGCCAGGGCGCGCATGGCGTCGGCGAGCTGGGCGTCTAGAGAGTCGATCGCGTCGCGGACCCAGAGGCGGAAGTCGGTGGCGACCTGGTCGTTGCGGCTGCGCGCGGTGTGCAGGCGGCGGCCGGGGTCGCCGACGCGCTCGGATAGGCGCGCCTCGATGTTCATGTGCACGTCCTCCAGCGCAGCCTGCCAATCGAAGCGGCCGGCCTCGATCTCGGCGGCGATGGCGACGAGGCCGCCGCGGATCGCCGCCTCGTCATCGGGCGCGATGATGCCGGTGCGCCCGAGCATGGCGGCGTGGGCGAGCGAGCCGCGGATGTCCTGGCGCCACAGGGCGCGGTCGAAGCCGACCGAGGCGTTGATCTCCTGCATGATCGCGGACGGGCCGCCGGCGAAGCGGCCGCCCCACTGGACGTTGGCGCCGGCCCGGGCGTTGCCGACCCGAGAGTTGTCGCTCTGGGCGTTGCTGCCCTGGGCGTTGCTGCCCTGGGCGTTGCTCCCCTGGACATTGTCGGAAGCCTGCCGACACTCTTGGCCTGCGTCGGGACCGGCGGGCAGCGGCGTCGCGCCGGCGGCTCGCGGCGACGCCACGGCCGCACCAGGCTCGGCCGCTTCGGGATCGCGCGGCGCAGCGCCGGGAGCGCGCTCGGCATCAGTTGGGGACATACGCACCATGGCTCAGATCATGCGCCGCACCGTGCTGGCGGCCGGCGGGACGGTACTCGGCGTGCTCGCCGGGCGCAAACTGGCCCAGCTCCGCGTGGCCCCCGCCGTCGCGCGGGCGCAGATCTCCGGCGTCGGCGGCGACGCCGATGCCCCCGGCCTGCGCGGCATGGCGGCGATGGCGCGCATGGACCCGCCGGCGCCGCTGCCGGCGTTCGGCTTCACCACGTCGGACGGCAAGGTCCTGCACATTGCGGACTACACCGGGGCGAACGGGCGCGGGGCGGTGCTGAACTTCTGGGCAACCTGGTGCGCGCCGTGCGTGGCGGAGATGCCGTCGCTGGCGTTGCTGGCCCACGCGCTGGAGGCGGAGCACGTCGCCGTGCTGCCGATCTCGGCGGATCGCGGCGGGGCTGGCGTGGTGACGTCGTTCTTCCGCAACCACGGCATCGAGGGGCTGCCGGTGCTGCTCGACCCAAGCAGCGAGGCGGTGCACGCCCTGCGACTCGGCGGGCTGCCGACCACGGTGCTGGTCGGGCCGGACGGGCTGGAGCGCGGGCGGCTGGAAGGCTCGGCAGACTGGGGGAGCCCGGAGGCGGCGAGGAGGGTGCGCGAGATGCTGGCCTAGACGAAGCAAGGTTGAGGCTCTGCCTCAAACTCCGCCAAAGGCAAGCTTGGAAACCTAGACCTGGGCCGGCGGCGGACTCCGCTTCAGTGTGCCGGTCCAGGGGCGGCTCGCCCCCGGCGGGTCCAGGCAGAGCCCGGCCCTGATTGCTTCAGGCGCAGGTGAGCCGCGGTGCCTGGACCATCGCCATCAGCTCCTGCCGGGTCGAGCGGTTTTCCCGGAAGATGCCGAGCATCCGGCTGGTGACCATGCTGACGCCGGTCTTGTGGACGCCGCGGCAGCTCATGCACTCGTGCACCGCCTCGATGATCACCGCGGTGCCGTGCGGGCGCAGCACCGCCTGGATGGTGTCGGCGATCTGCGCGGTGAGCTTCTCCTGGATCTGCAGGCGGTGGGCGAAGGCGTCGACCAGGCGAGCCAGCTTGCTGATGCCGACGACGCGGCGGTCGGGCAGGTAGGCGACGTGGGCGCGACCGACGATGGGCACCATGTGGTGCTCGCAGTGGCTCTCCAGGCGGATGTCGCGCAACAGCACGATCTCGTCGTAGCCCTCGACCTCTGCGAAGGTGCGCTCCAGCAGGGCGACCGGGTCCTCGTCGTAGCCGCGGTAGAACTCCTCGTAGGAGCGCGCCACCCGGGCGGGAGTGTCGAGCAGGCCCTCGCGGTCGGGATCGTCGCCGGCCCAGCGGATCAGCGTGCGCACCGCGGCTTCTGCCTCCTCGCGGGTGGGGCAGGCGGCGAGATCGTCGGTCACGGCGATGATCCTCCGGGTGGTGGCGCGCAGGCGGGCGGATGCCGCCGGCGCATGATATGGACCCGCGATCGGGCCGGAGGGAGGCGGGATAGGCAACGGCGCCGGCCAGTGCAAGGAGGCGGTGGCGGTAGAAGCGCCTGGATGCGCCGGCGTTAACATCCTGGCAAGCGAAGGACGTCACAAATATAGAGAACAGAGAAAAATTCCTGTCCCGCTCTCAGGAAAGGCGTGACCGTGATGTTCGAAAGCCTGTCGATGACCGCATATCCCACGGCCGCCGGCATCGTGTGTGCCGCGTTTCCGCTCCTTCTCGCACCTGGCGTGCCGGCGGCGGGACCGGGCGGCGCGGAACCGGGCGGAAGCCGCACCGGCGCGCCGGTTGCAGGGCCGATGGCAGCCGCTCGCGCGGAGAGGGCATCGAGCGGCTGGGGCTGACCGGCTTCGCACCGACGACGGTCGGGTGTGACCGGCAAGGCAGGCAAGGCCAGAGGCTCTGCCTCTGGGTTTCGCTCAAGGCCAAGCCTTGAGAATCCACGTCCTTAAGCAGGTGGTTTCCAAAGGCCCATGCTTGAAGGAAGGGGCCTCTGGCGGGTCCCGGGCAGAGTCCGGCCTTGCTTGCTGACAGGCCGATGCCTGGCTGCCGGCATCAGGGACTGTCCAGCTCGCGCAGCCGGACGGCGTTGAACGCGATGCTGATCGGCCGAATGTCGGCGTTGAGCCCAAGATCGCGGGGCGACACCGTCACCGGGTGGTCGAACCGCAGGGCCAACGCCGGACCAGCGAGGCACGACTCCGGCAGCGTGCAGGCGTACAGGGCGGTGCGGTCCACGGTGAAGCGGCGGACCTTCACCCCGTTGACGCTCACCGCGAGCGGCCGCGACCGCAGGTGCGGCGGCAGCAGCGTCGTGCCGAGCACCAGCTCCAGCCGTAACGGCCGCACCGTGTCCGGCCGCGGCAGGGTCAGCGTGCTCTGCGGCCCGAGCGTCCAGACATGGGAGTCCTCCGGCTCGCTCCACCCGTCCTCCCCGGCGGTGAGGATCGGCGGCTCCCGGCTGAACACGTGCTCGAATAGCACGCGGCCGGCGACGGGATCGTCGCTGTCCGGTGTGGCGCCGTCGTCGCCTGCGGCGCGGCGCCGCGCGGCGATCGCGGGGCGCAGCGTGGCCTCGATCTCGGCCAGGAACTCGTCCGCGGTGCGCACCGGGTCGCGCAGCCGGAAGACGTGGTGGAAGCCTGGCTGCGCCGGCTCCGCGACGAGGTCGCCTTCTGGGTGGAAGGCAAGGCCGAGTCCGCCGTTGGCCTGGTCGAGCAGGCGCTGGTTGCTCAGCGGCGTCGGGGTGAAGGACAGCGCCAGGGTGACGCGGCCGGGCGCGAACACCGCGGTGTGCATCGCCGAGCCGGCGATGCCGGTGATCACCGGGGCGTCGCGGAACAGCCGGACCTGCTCGGCGAAGCCGAGCTGCTCGGGGATCACGATGCGCACCCCGCGCCGCTCCAGCCGCTCGCAGAACGCGGCCTCGTTGCCGAGGCGGGACACGCCGCCCTGCAGCCGCATCTTGGACAGGAACACCGGGGCGTCGTCGGCTAGCGTCGGCAGCGACGCCGTGAGCAGCGCGCCCACCCGGTTGCACAGCCCCGCGAACACTCGGTGGGAGAAGTTCTGCTCCTCGATTGCGGGCGAGGGCACCACGATGCGGCGCAGGCGGGTGGGTGCGTCGAAGCAGACCACGTTGCTCGGGCCCAGCCCGAGCTGGCCGAGGATGTCGCGCAGGAACGGCAGGGCGAACACCGCCTCGACCGGCCCGGCGTTGAGGATGACGTAGCGGCGGCGGGGGTCGGGGGCGAAGCGCAGTGCCCAGAGCCGCGCCATGCTGCTCAGGATGAAATGCCCGAAATGCCCGGTCAGCGCGCCGAGGAACAGGTAGCTGACGTCGTCCGGGGCGTGCTCGAAGCGGGTCGCGTCGAGCGGGGTGACGGGCGCCTCCGCCGCGACCGGGTCGGGGGCGGCGCGGAACGAGGCGGCGGCGGTGACCAGCTTGCGGCCTCGGTCGTAAAGGCCGGCCGAGGCGCCCTCGGTCCCATAGGGCACGCACAGCACGTCCGTGTGGGTCGCGAGCATCGGGTCGTGCTCGATCAGCGTCGTGGAGCCGTACAGCCCGGTGCAGCGCCTCAGCGGCATGGAGCCTCGATCCTGATGGCGATGGGCGGTAGGCCGGGGCCGGTCGGAAAGCAATGCCGGGCTCTGCCCGGACCCGCCAAAGGCCCCTCCTTCAAGCGTGGGGCCTTTGGAAACCACTTGCTCAAGAAAGGAGCCTCTTAAGACTTGCCTTAAGCCGAGCCCAGAGGCAGAGCCTTCGGCCTCCCTGCCCTGCCGCCGACATCGCAAGCCCGCCAGACTGCGTCACCCGAAGCCGCCGGCTTACGCTCGTCACAGAGGCCGCAGGCCCGCCATTGCCTCCGCCTGCGCCGCATGACCCCGGAAAGTCGAGGCGGGCCCGTTGAACACTGCCAACCGGGCGGGGATCGTGTAGGCGATCGGTGGCAGCCCTTTCATTATCACGGTCAGCGCCAGAACCAGGGCAAACACGCTGGTCAACACCATCTGCAGAACCATGCCATCCTCCATGCCGTTAACCAGTTGTTAACTATTTTTAGGACAAAATCAATTTATTTAGACAGCACGATGCGCCTGCTCGCTCCTGCCGCGCTGGCCGTTCTTCCATGACGACGATGCTAGCGCGGACCAACCTGTCCCCTGTCGCCGGAGCGCCGAACCAGGCTGGTGACCCCCGTCCCGCCACCACACCGCGTCGCAGGCCGGCGTCGTGACCGCGCTCGAGACTGTCCTCGCCGCCCAGCGACAGGCCGGCGCCGCGAGCCCGCCCCTGCGCGAGCGCCTGTCCACCCTGGCGCAGCTCGACGCGATGCTGCTGCGCGAGCGCGAGGCCTTCGCCGCGGCAATCTCGGCGGATTTCGGCAACCGCGCCCGGCCGGAGACCATGCTGTCCGAGCTGGTGCCGCTGCGCGCCGCGATCCGTCACGCCCGCGCCAATCTCGCGCGCTGGATGCGGCCCCGCCGCCACCCGGTGGCGCTCGCCTTCAGGGCCGGACGCGCCTGGCTGCGCACCGAGCCGCTCGGCTGCATCGGCATCGTGTCGCCCTGGAACTACCCGCTGCTGCTCTCGCTGTGGCCGGTGATCGACGCCCTGGCCGCCGGCAACCGGGTGATGCTCAAGCCGTCCGAGCTGACGCCGCGCTTCTCCGCGCTGCTGGAGCGCAGCCTGGCCGCCACCTTCCCCGCGACGCAGCTGGCCGTGGTGCAGGGTGGCCGCGACGTCGGCGAGGCGTTCGCACGCCTGGGGTTCGACCATCTGCTGTTCACCGGCTCCACCGCGGTGGGCCGCGCCGTGCTGCTGGCCGCCGCGGAGCGCCTGACGCCGGTGACGCTGGAGCTGGGCGGCAAGTCGCCGGTGATCGTGTGCGACGACATCGACCTCGCCCGCGCCGCGCGCATCGTGGCGGTGGGAAAACTGTTCAGCGGGGGGCAGACCTGCATCGCCCCTGACTACGCCCTGGTGCGCGCCGACCGGGCGGAGGCTTTCGCCCGCCTGGTGGCGCAGGAAGCCGCGCGGATGCTGCCGACGCTCGCCGGCAACCCCGACTGCACGGCGATTATCTCCGACGGCCACCTCGCCCGTCTGGAGGCGATGCTGCGCGAGGCCGAAGGGTCGGGCGCGCGGCTGCTGCGCCACCCCGCGCCGGACGACGCGGCGGCACGTCGCATGGGCGCGGTGGTGGTGCTTGATCCTCCGTCCGACGGCACGCTGATGCGCGACGAGATCTTCGGCCCGGTCCTGCCGGTGGTAGCGGTGCGCGACCTAGACGCGGCGCTGGCGTTCCTGGCCCCGCGGCCGCACCCGCTGGCGCTCTACTGCCTGACCGACGACCCGGCGACGCTGCGGCGGGTGCTGGACGGGACGATATCGGGCGGTGTCGCGGTGAACGCCACGCTGCTGCACTGCGCGCAGCCGTCGCTGCCGTTCGGCGGTCGCGGCCCGTCCGGGATGGGCGCCTACCACGGCGAGGACGGGTTCCGGCGCTTCTCGCATCGCCGCGCCGTGTTCGCGGCCGGCCGGTTCAACGGCGCGATGCTGCTGACGCCGCCGCACGGGCGCGCCATGGCGCTGCTGCTGCGCACCCTGCTGCGGGGATGACGCCTAGCGCCGCGCGTCACCCTCGCGTGCGCTGCCTTCCGTGAGCCGTCGGCGTGTGGATAACTCTGTGGGCAGATGGTTCGACATCCGCACCGCCGGGCCGGTGAGCCGCCTGTAACACCCTGGTGGATCGTGGTTTTTTGCGCCAGCATGACGCCGGCACGCTGCTCCTGCACTCCACCGAATCTCGCGCTTTCGGACAGGACGTTGTTTTTGCGGGATTCTTTCCCGAGGACTGGACCATGACAGCTTCGTGGTCCGCCAGGGACGTTCCTGCGGGCGGCCATGACCACGCGGCCTGTGGACAAGGCCGCGCTCATCCCGTTGGAACCGCAGGGTTATCGGGATCAGCGAACCTCGGAAAGCGTTCCCTGCGAGGAGCCGGCAAGGCCGGAAGCCTTGCCTTCGGGTTCCGCCAAAAACAAACCCTCTGGGCTCGTTCTACTCAGGAGATGAGATTCCAAAGGCCCCGTGCTTGGAAGAGAGGGCCTTTGGCGGGTCCGGGCAGAGCCCGGCCTTTCCTGCCGCCTCCCGCGTCGCCCTCACTCCCGCTCCAGCGCGGCGAGGAACGCCCCTGCCCACGCCGCCGCGCTCTGCGTGTGCACCGCCCGGTGCATCGTGCCCCAGCGCTCCCGCCGCGCCACCTTGTCGAGCGTCAGCGCCGTGTGGATCGCCTCGGCGATCTCGTCCGGATCGTAAGGGTTGACCAGAATCGCGCCGCGCATGTCCGAGGCGGCGCCGGCGAAGCGCGACAGCACGAGGACGCCGGGATCGACCGGGTCCTGGGCCGCGACATACTCCTTGGCGACCAAGTTCATGCCGTCGCGCAGCGGCGTGACCAGCCCGACCCTCGCCCGGCGGTGGAACCCGGCCAGCGTGGTGCGCGGCACGGAGCGGGTGATGTAGTGCAGCGGCACCCAGTCGAACTCGGCGTGCTCGCCGTTGATGAAGCCGGCCAGCTCGTCCAGTTCGCGGCGCAGGGCGCGGTATTGCGACACGTCGCCGCGCGAGACCGGGGTGACCTGGAGGTAGCTGACGTGGCCGCGGTGCTCGGGAAAACGGGCGAGGAGCTGGGCGAAGCCGCGCAGTCGCTGCGGCAGGCCCTTGGTGTAGTCCAGCCGGTCCACGCCGAGGATCAGGGCGCGGTCGGCCAGGCTGTCGTGCAGGCGGCGGTCCTCGGCGCCGCCCTCCGCCCGCTCGGCGTCGCGGGAGAAGCTGTCGGGATCGATGCCGATCGGGAACGCCTTGGCGCGGGTGGCGACGCCGGCGGCCTTGAGGCAGGCGTTGAGGTTGGCCGCGTCGTCCCTCGTCTGGGTGCCGACCACGTCGTAGGCGGCAAAGCTGCGCAACAGGCGCTCGCCCTGCGGCAGGGTGTCGAACAGGAACGGCGGCGGGAACGGGGTGTGCAGGAAGAAGCCGAGGCGCTGCCCGGCGCCCGCGTCGCGCAGCGCCTGGCCCAGCGGAATCAGGTGGTAGTCGTGCACCCAGACCACGTCGTCGGCGCGAAGCTGCTCCGCCAGCACGCCGGCGAACAGAGTGTTCACCGCCAGGTAGGCCTCCAGGTCGTGGCGCCGGAACTCCGACAACCCGGGCCGGCCGTGCAGCAGTGGCCACAGCATCCCGTTGCTGTAGCCGCGGTAGAAGCCGCGGTACTGCGCGTCGGTGAGGTCGACCGTGGCGAAGCCGAGCCGGCCGGACTGCGCGGTGGTCAACTTCGTGCTGTTGGACTGCTTGCCGGACCAGCCGAACCACAGGGTGTCGCGCCCGGTGATCGCGTCGCGCAGGCCGATCGCCAGGCCGCCGGCGAGCTGCGTCCGCTTGCGCGGCGGCGGCACGCGGTTGGAGACGACGACTAGCCGGCCCATCCGTCCCTCGCCAGACGGCCGATCCAGGCGCGCACGCCGGCCGGCTCGCCGAACGCCTCGGGCACCCGCAGCCCAATGCCCCCCAGGGCGAGTGCGGCGGCGATGCCGTCCTCGTCGGTGACGTCGTCGCCCACGAACACCGGCAGCCGCCCGGCAAACGGCGGCTGCGCCATCAGCGCGCGCACCGCGGAGCCCTTGTCCGCGCCGGCGGGACGGATCTCCCAGGCCATCTTGGCGCCGAGCAGATGGAAGGCGCCACCGGAGGGCGCGATCAGCGCCAGCAGGGCGACGTGCAGCGACGCGCCGTGCTCGGGCGCGGCGCGGTAGTGCAGCACCACACCGCGCTGTTTGTCCTCTACCCTGGCGCCAGGGTGGGCGGCGGCGATGTGCACCGCGGCATCACGCCACGCGACCGGGATCTCCGCCAGCGCCACGGTACGCACCGCCTGGCCCGGGGCATGGCGGGTGGCGCCGCCGTGCTCGCCGGCGACGGCGTGCGGCACGCCGGGCAGCAGGGCGTCGATCTGCGCGATCGGCCGGCCGGTGACCACGGCGAGCGCGCCGCCCACCCGGTCGCGCAGCCGCGCGAGGTCGCCGGCCAGGCCGGGCGGCACCACCACCGTCTCCGGCGTCGGCGCGATGTCGAGCAGCGTGCCGTCGAGATCGAGCAGGAACGCCACCCTTGTCGGCGGCGGCAGCAACGGAGCCGAGAACGCGCTCATGATCCGCCCGGCACCGGCGCGACGCGGCACGCCGACGCGCACGCCGTGAGGCCCGCACCAGGGCTGGGCCGCCGGGGCTGTCGCGCGATCCGGCTCACCGCGACGGCACCCGTGCCGGCGTCGCGGTGGCGGCTGACACGACGCCCGTCGCGGCGGGAGCGCCTACTGGCGCTGGCGCGGCGCCGCGGCAGGACAGCAGGTGCACGTCGTAGAGCGGGTTCTCCAGCATCGCGATCTGCGGCTCGCCGGAGAACATCCAGCCGTGGAAGCCGGGCCCGCCCTCGTGGCTGTCGACGATGTCGAGGAATGCCGCGGAGTCGGGCGGCAGCTCGGGCGGACGCACCGCGCAGGCGCGCAGGGTCACGATCAGGGAGTGGAACGTCGAGCCCTGCCCCACCGTCAGCAGCACCGGCGCCGCCTGTGCGCCGACCTTGTCCAGCACGCGCAGCTCCGCGCCCGGCCGCGCCAGCCAGGTGTCGGGGTCGGGGAGGCTGGGCGGCTTCACGGTCTCGGCACCGCGCGCCCACCCGGTTGCCGACACGACCGCGACCAGCAGCAGCAGGCACAGGCCAGGAACGCCCGTGGCCGAGGCGGGACGCGGCCTCACTCCCGTTTCGGGGAACGCAGGCCGCGCACGGTCGCCATGAGGTGCTCGCGCATCGCCGACTCGTCGACGCCCATGAGCACGGCGTCCTCGAAGGCGTCCTGCATCACCTGCACCAGCTCGGCGTGGTTCTCCTCCAGCACGCGCAGCTTCTCCCGGCAGGCGACCGGCGTGCCGTCCGCCTGTTGCCAGGCAGAGGATGCCGTCGCAGCCGGAGCGGAACCGCTCACCGCAGCCCCGCTCACTGCAGCCCCGCTCACTGCAGCCCGGGGCCATTGCCGGCGGGGCTGCCGCCGGCGGCTGGGCCGCTGCCGGCCGGGGCACTGCCGCCGGCGGACTTGGCGCCGGGTGGTTTCACCGCGTTGACCATGTCGGTCACGCTGAAGATGAACTTGCCGAGCAGCTGCTCCAGGCTGACCGATCCCTGCGTCACGGTGATGGTGCCGCCGGCGGCCAGCATCTGCTCGGTGCCTCCCGGTACCAGGGCCAGGTACTTGCCACCGAGCAGGCCGTCGCTGGTGATCTCGGCGCTGGTGTCGGTGGGCAGCTTCACGTCGCCGCGCACAGACAGGGTGAGGTCGGCGAGGTAGGTCTTCGGGTCGATCCTGGCGCCGAGCACGTTGCCGATCTTGACTCCGGCCAGGCGCACGTCGGCCCCGTTGGCCAGGCCGTCGATGTGGTCGAACGCGGCGTGCAGCACGTAGCCGCCCCCGCCGCCGGTGCCGGTGTTGGCCACGGCGTAGCCCAGGAACCCGGCCGCGATCAGCAGGACGACGGCGCCGGTCAGCAGCTCCGCGGGATTGCGCCTGGCCATCGCCTCAGCCCCCCGGCGTCCAGGCTTCGTAGTCCCCGGTCGCCGCCGCGGTGCGCCCGCCGCGGTAGTCGCTGCCGGACGGCCGGTAGCCGTCCGGGGTGCCGGTCATGTTGGGCAGGTGCGGCTTCTCCCAGGCGCGGCGGGGTGCGGCCAGCAGCGGAGAGTCCGTGGTGTAGTGCAGCCAGGCATGCCACTCGGCCGGCACGGCGCTGCCCTCGGTGGCGCCCGCAAACAGCACCCAGCGCCGCCGCCGGAAGCCGGGGCGCTGCCGCCGCTCGGTGAAGTAGCGGTTGCCGGCGGCGTCGGTGCCGACCGGGGAGCCGCGCAGCCAGGTGAACAGGCGGGTGCCGAGGGTCATGCGAGGGATATACGCACCCGCGGCACGGCGGTCCATCCGTGCCGGACGGACGCGGGCAAGGTTGAGGCTCTGCCTCAAACTCCGCCAAAGGCAAGCCTTTGGAATCCGCTTTTGAGGAAGCGGGTTCCAGGGGCACCATGCTTGGGGAAGGGCCCTCGGCAGGTGTGGGAAGAGCACGTTCTTGGCCTGTTTCGGGTGCCGCCAGCATTATCCACAACATTGTGTGGTGCGACCTGGCGTAGACCGCAAAATACGGTTTGCGTCGTGCGCCAGCCGACATAGGCTGTCTGCCATGAGAACGAGCCCGATCTGGCGTGGCGTGCGAATGCGGACCCTGCATGCGGGAGCGGACCCGGACTCGCCCACCCGGATGGTGACGCTGCCGGCATCCTGGGATGTCGCCGCGGCCGAGGCGCTGTCGGTGCTGGCGCCCGGCCGGCGCAGCGTGTCGCTTGCCGAGGCGGCAGAGGCCTGGGTGCGCCCGCTGGCGCGCCGCGCCGCCCAGCTCGGCGAGGCCCCGGAGCTGGACGCGCGGCTGCACGCCCTGCTGCTGCACCGCCGCGCGGCCCCGAACGCCGCGGTCTGGGCCGCGCCTGGTCCCGCCCGCGTAACCGGCCCCGCCTGCGAAACTGGTGTCGAGGACGGCTCGCGCGTGCGCGAACCCGGCTTCGTGCTGTCGCTGCCCGCCTTCCACGATGCGTCGGGGTTGGCGGAGGGCCCAGGGCACGGCCTGGCGGCACGTCGGGGCGCTGGCGATCCGGGGCTGGAGGACGCTGCCGGGGCGCAAGGGCCAGACCCGGAAGGCTTCGACGTCGCCGGCTTCGTGGCCGCGGTGGACACGGTGGCCGAGGCGTTGCGGATGATCGACGGCGTGGAGGCCTGGGTCGGGCTGTCCGGGCTGGACACGCTGCTGGCCTCGCTGGGGCTGGACTACGCCTCGCGCGCGGCCCGCGACGTGGCGACGTGCCTCGCGGCGCTGCTGCGCGCCCGCGTTGACGCGGTGATGTCGGACGGGCAGCGCGACCTGCTGCGTCGCGAGCCGTCCTGGCCTGCGCCGCCGGCGTGCTGCGTGGTGCCCGGCCTCGCCGAGGCGGCGCAGGCGGCGCGCGACGCCGCCGGCGGCCTGCCGGAGCTTGCGGCGGCGGCGGTGGCGGCGCCCGGGCCCGCCGACGCGCTGCTGGGGCTGGAGACCGCCGGCATCGCCCCCGCCTTCGCCTCGGTCACGCCGGAGGGCAGCCTCACCCAATCGACCCAGCGCCGCCTCGCGGCCAGCGCGCTCTCGCCCGAGGCGGCGCTGGCGCTGGTGCTGCGCGGCGACACGCTGCTCATTCCCGCCGACGCTGCCGCCCACGCGGCGATGCACGACGCGGTGGCACCGTTCCTGCCGCGCATGCCGGCCCGGCCGCAGACCGTTGCCGCCGTGCACGCCGCCACCCGGCGCCGCGTGCTGCCCTCGCGGCACAGCGGCTCGATGCAGAAGGCCACGCTCGGCGGCCACCGGCTGTTCCTGCGCACCGGCGAGTTCGCGGACGGCGACGTCGGCGAGATCGAGGTCAGCCTGCCGCGCGAATCCGCCCTGGCGCGCGGGCTGATGGATGGCCTCGCCCAGGCGGTCAACCTCGGGCTGCAGCACGGCGTGCCGCTCGCGGCGTTCGTGGAGGCGTTCGCCGGCACGCAGTTCGGACCGTCCGGCGCGGTCGAGGGCGACCCGGCGGTGGACTTCGCAACCTCGCCGCTGGACTATGTGGCGCGCACCCTGTCGGCGCATTACCTGGGCGAGGCGCTGCCGCCCGCCGCGGTCGAGCCCGCGCCGCCCCCGGCTGGCGAGCCGGAGCTGCCGCTGGAGCTGCCGCGGCGGCCAAGGCTGCGGCTGGTGGCGTAGAGCACAGGAAGGCCGAGGCTCTGCCCCACGCTTGAAGGACGGGACCCGCCAGGGCAGCGCCCCTGGACCGGCACACACGAGAATGGGCAGGGTCGTGCCACGGGCCCCGGTCGAGGTTTCCAAAGGCGCGCCTTTGGCGGAGCCCAGAGGCAGAACCTCTGGCCTTCTGCTGTCGCCGGCCGGTGCCTAGGCCGTGTGGACGGATTTAACCAACATCAGTCCGCACGCAAAACTGATGATGGCTGAGTAGCTGGTGTCGGTCTTCTCGCATCGCATGGCGACGCGTTTGAACTGCTTGAGCTTGCCGATTG
>JAABUH010001412.1_pt1 | contig 27072 bp, 21 predicted proteins | sample 5559121 | NCBI WGS metagenome assembly JAABUH01 (sample SAMN10711871, study PRJNA513364) | rock metagenome | isolation source: Antarctica rocks | place: Antarctica: Victoria Land, Battleship Promontory nord | collected 2015-12-28
CACTCGGGGCAGGGGTGGCAGGCGTCACTCGTCTCCTCCAGCTCGATGGTTGTTTCGCACTCTCATCTTGCCGCGTTTCGACCTTGCCCGCCACCCCTCCTTTCAACTCAAATGAAACGCACCCATTAGATAATGACGGCCTGCGGTGGCTACGTACCTCATCACCCGGTGGCGATAGCGGCGGAGCCAGCGCTGGGCCGTGCGCAGCGGAATCCACCGCGCGCCACGGCCGCCAGCGGCACGCCCTCGTCCAAGGCGGGACAGAGCAGCCCGAAGCGCTGCAGCGCCTGCCGGCGTTGCCCCTCCGTCAGCGCCATCAGCGCTGACATCCGCGTCCGGGTGGTGGATGGGCATGCCCCCCGCCCTCTCGCCCGCGTCCTCCAGTCGCCCCGTGCCCCCGGCGCCCGGGTCAGGGCGCGCCACGGTCGCTACCGGCCCGGCCCTCCTGACCGCGCTGGCCCCCCAGTGGCAGGCGCACCGTGAACGTGGAGCCGACCCCCGGCGTGCTCTCGACGCTGATCGCGCCACCGTGCTGCGCAACGATCTGGCGCGCGCTGGCCAGGCCGATGCCCGTCCCCTGGATGCGCCCGACCACGTTGGCCGCGCGGCGGAAGCGCTCGAAGATGTGCGGCAGGTCGGCCGCCGGGATGCCCACGCCGCGATCGGAGACGGCGATCATCGCCGCCGCCCCCTCCGGCGTCTCCTCGCGCGCGACGCGCACTACGATCGCGCCGCCCGTGGGGCTGTACTTGACCGCGTTGGCGAGGAGGTTGGCGACCGCGCGCTCCAGCCGCGCCGCGTCGACCGCCCCCTCCAGCGTCGGCACGGCGGCGTCCACGACGATGCGCCCCACCGCCGTCGCCTCCTGCTGCGCGGCCACCCCGCGTACCAGCGCGACCAGGTCGGTCGGTCGCCGCGCGAGGTCCAGCGCGCCGCCCATCTCGACGCGCGTCACATCCTCCAGTTCGGTGATGAGGCGCAGCTGGCGGGCGATGCCGCCCTCGATGTGCGCCAAGTGGCCCGCCACGCGCGCGGCGTCGGGGTCCGCGCTCCGGGCGAGCCGCTGGCGGCCGAGTTGCGCGTAGCCGGCCATGCTCGTCAGCGGTGTCTTGAGGTCGTGCGCCGCCGAGGACAGAAACTCCTCCCGCGTGCGCTCCCACTCCTTGCGCGTGGTGATGTCCTCCAGAATGGCGATGTGGTAGCGCGGCGTTCCCGCCGCGTCCCGCACCGTCGAGACGGTCAGCGCCCCCCACAGGGTCGCGCCGTCCGGGCGCCCGAAGCGCGCCTCCAGCGCCACACGGTCCACCTCCCCAGCCAGCAAGCGCGCGACCGCCCGCCGCAGCGCCGGGCGGTCGTCGGGGTGCGCCAGGTCCGACCAGCCCCCCGCGCGCAACGCGGCCTCGTCGGCGCCGAGGATGGCGCACAGCGCCCGATTGACGCGCAGCCACCGTCCGTCGGGGGCGAGGTGCGCGATGCCGACGGGCGCCTGCTCGAAGGTGGCCTGGAAGCGCTCCTCGCTGGCGCGCTCGGCGGCCCGCGCCGCGCGCTCGGCCTCGTCCAAGCGGGTGCGCTCCAGCGCCTGCGCACACTGGCCGGCCAGGGCCACCAGGAAGGAGCGGTCCTCCGCGCTGAAGGGCCGCGCGGCGGCGAAGCTCAGGCCCAGGCCGCCCAGCACGCGCTCGTCCACGCGGAGGGGCACAGCCGCCGCCGCAGCGTTGCCGGTTGCCGTATGCTCCTCGACGCCGGGGTAGCGGGCCGCCCAGGCGGCCGCCGAGGGCAGGAGGATCGGCGCCCCCGTCCGGACCGCGTCGGCCAGCGGGAGCGGCGCCTCCAGGGGGAACTGGCGATAGGCATGCACTGCCTCTGGCGCATACCCGACGGCGGCGATGATCTCCAGCGCATCCCCGCCCGGGGTGAGCAGCGCCAGCGAGCCGGCCTGCGCGTCCAGGGCGGCCAACCCCTGCCGCAGGACGACATCGGCGACCGCCGCCGCGCTGCGCGTCCCCGCCAGGGCGGCGGTCACCTCCTGCAGCCGGGCGAGACGGGTGGCCGCACGCAGGGCCCGTCGCGCGGTCGCGTGCAACTCGATCTCGGACATGGCCGACGCGGCCAAGTCGCGCAGAGTGGCGATCTCCGCGTCCGTCCAGGCGCGCGGCTCATGGTCGATGACGCAGAAGCTGCCGAGCACGACGCCCTCAGGCGTGACCAGCGGCAGGCCGGCGTAGGCGACGACGCCCAAATCAGGGATCGCCTGGTTGGCGCGCAGGGTCGGATGCTCCCGCGCATCGGCGACGATCAAGGGCGCCTGCGCAGCGACGACGTGTTGGCAGAACGAGTGTGAGAGGGGGGTCTGGCGGGCCGAGGCCCAGGGCTCGGGGAGGCCGACGCAGCCGGCGAAGACTTGCCGATCCGCGTCGACGAGCGAGACGAGGGCAACGGGGGCGCGCAGGGTAGTCGTGGCCAGCCGGGCGAGACGGTCGAAGGCGGCGCGCGGCGGGTCGTCGAGGAGGTCATCGCGGCGCAAGGCGTCCACGCGGTTCTCCGCGCCGAGGAGGGATCGCAGCAGGAGATCGCCCATCCCGGCCGTGTCGGTGTCCATCGTGCTCTCCCGCCGCCGACCGCTGCCGGCACCCTATCCCGCGTACTCGGCTCATCATACGGGTTAGCGGGCCGGCCTGTCCAGCGCGGGGCTAGCGTACCGGCAGAGTCGGGGGCGCGATCCCGGCGAAAACCGGACCGCGAACCAGGCTGCGCCGATAATAGGTGTGCGTTGTCACACAGAGTGCGGTCTCGGCCACACACCCTGACCCGCGTGTGTCACAAAGGATGCGCCGGAGCGCTGCCCCCGCCCCACGGTCGGCGCGTGGCCGTCCGCCGGCGCGCCGTCTGGCATGGGTCCTGCCCAGTCGGACAGCCACGCCCCCGCGACGACAACGCCCCGTGGAAGGAGGAGCGCGATGGCGGGCACGGTGCTGGTCATTGAGGACGACACGGCCACGGCCACCTTGAGCCGGGATGTATGGGAGGCCGAGGGCTACCGGGTGCTACGCGCTGTCGGCGGCGCGGGGATTGACGCCGCGCGCGCCGCGCACCCCACCGTGATCCTGCTGGACATGCACATGCCGGGGATGGATGGCGCGGCGGTCGCCCGCCGCCTGCGGGCCGATCCCGCGACGGCCGACCTCCCCATCGTGTGCATGTCCAGCGCTCTGACGCGCGGTGGCCCGCCGCCGGGGATGCCCCACGACGATTGCTTGCCCAAGCCGTTCGCGGTCGCGATGCTGTCCGCCGTCGTGGTGCGCTGGGCGGCGTGAGCGCGCCGTCTGGCCGCGCCGGCGCTCACGGGTCCGCGTCGACATCCGGGGCCAGGGGGAGGGTGACGGCGACGGTCGGCCCCCGGCCCGTCGCGCTCTCCACCGCGATGGCCGAGGAGCAGGTCGCGCGGCTGGTGCGGACAGCGGTCGATCGGTACGGGGCGGTGGACGTGCTGGTGACTAATGCGGGCATCAACCCCCTGGCGCAGCATCCCGACGACGTCCACCCAGACATGTGGAACTATGTCCTCGCTGTGAACCTGGGCGGTCTCTTCTGGGGCTGCAAACACCGGGCCACGGCGATGCGTGACCGAGGGCAGAGGGCACGGCAGCATCGTCAACCTGGCGTCCGTCTCGGGCTTAATCGGCTGGGGCGCAGGTGCGGCCTATGTCGCCTCGAAAGGAGGTGGCCTAACCCCAGCGCTCACCTCTGTTGATTTGAGCGGCGAGGACAACCACGGGCAGGCGATGCAACGCCTGAGAGCCCGTCGTCTGTGCCTGCCCGTGGTTGCCGCAGTCCACAACCGGGGTCAAGGGGCGGGCTGCCCCTTGGTCGGGCGCAGCCCGACATCTACCACGTCCCCTGGATTTCGCCCCTTGACATTCAATACCGGATCTACCTGCCGCATCCGGATTGTCCAAACAGGTGTCCGTCCCGTGGTTGTATCAGCCATCTAAGACAAGGTTTCCCGTGCGGCGAAAAGACTTTACAGTCGTCGGACGGCGGCGTGACAAGAACAGCCCTGGTGGTATGGTGAGTGTGCTAGCACTAACCACACCACCAGGGAGGAACCGATGGTTCGCACGCATGGTAGCACGCCGGAGCAGCGGGCGCAATGGAGTAGCCTGTTGCTCGCGCACGCGGGGGAGTTATGGCTTCATGAGTCGGATTAGCCGGGAGAGCGGGGTGTCGCGGCCAACGTTGTATGCCTGGCGGGACCAGGCGCGCCGGGCGCTGGTGGGCGCCTTCACCCCGGCCGCGCGGGGCGCGCGGGGCACGCTGGTGCTGGAGCGGCAGGTCTTGACCCTGTGGATGGCCGGACATGCCAGCGAGCGCGGCATCCAGACCTGCCTGCGGGAGGTGCGCGGGCACAGCGTCAGCCTGGAAACCATCACGGCGATCCTGCGCGAGGCTGACCGCCGCGCGCTGGGGTGGATGGCGACACAGCTACCGGCCAGCATGCGGGCGGTGGCGCTCGACGAGATCTACGCCAACGCCCGCCGTGGCGCTTACCTGAACGTGGTCGATGTCCATAGCGGGGCGGTCTGGGCCAGCGACGGGCCGGTGCCCGTGGACACGGAGAGCTGGACGCTGGTGCTGTGGGAGCTGTGGGAGCGCGGCCTGCGCTGGGAGCGGGTCGTCAAGGACGATGGCGCGGCGATGGCGGCGGCCTGTCGCGCCGTGACGCCGCACCTCCGCCCGCAGCAGGATCAGTGGCACCTCCTGCACACCTGCGCCCAGGTGCAAGCGCGGCTGGAGCGCCCCGCCCGCGCGCTCGACGCCGCGACGCCGGTGGTCGCCCGCCAAGCCGCCCGCGTGGCGGCGGGGCAGCGGCCGCGGGGGTGCCGCCCTAAGACTGATATCGCCGCCCACACGGCGGCGGTGGCGCGGGCGCGGCGCGTGGCCGACGACGTCCGCTTCCTGACGGGGGAGCTGCGTCGCTTGTTGGACGTCGTGGTGCTGGACCGGCGCGGCGTGTTGGACCCCGCCGCGCGCCAGGCCGAACTCGACGTGCTGCTGGCCTTGCTCGCGGAGGTCGTGGCCGCCGCGCCCGCACCCCAGCAGGCGGAGGTGCGGCGCCTGCACATCGCCCTGGGCGCCGCACTCCCGGCGGTGCTGACCTTCGTCGAGTCGGTGGCGCGGGTGCAGCAGGACCTGCGCGCCGTGCTGCCGCCGGAACAGCAGGCGGTGGTGGCCTGGGCGTGGCTGCGCCGACGAGCCCTGGGCTGGACCAGGCGGGACCTCCTGGCGGCCCTCCCGCCGGAGTGGCGCCCGGCCACCGCTGTGCTGCTGCACACCTGGGACGACGCCGTGCGCGTCAGTAGCGCCGTCGAGCGCTGGCACAGCATCCTGCGCCCGCACCTCGCGGTCCACCGCACCCTCTCGACGGGGCGCTTGGCCCTCCTGGCCGTGTGGCACAATCATCGCGTGTTCCCTCGTGGGCTGCATCAAGGCCTGAGTCCGCTTCATCTAAGTGGGCTGACCGACGCCCCGACAGACTGGCTCGTGGCGTTGGGCTATCCGCCCACTCAGGCACCCGCGCAGTCCCAGACCGTACCATCAGCCCTCGCCCTGGCCGCATGAAGGGGGCAAACTGTAAAGTACCGACGATCCTTGTCTTACAAGTGAAATTGATCGCAAAACGCGCACAAGTTTGGTTTCGGCTCTGCCGAGTTAGGATAAGGTGGTGATGGACGGGGACACCGAGTATGTCCAGCGCGCGCTGGACACGGCGGCGGCGCGTGGGGCTTCTTACGCCGACGCTCGCGTGGTCGACCTCGTGGTCGAATCCCTGGTCGTCAAGAACGGCGTCGTCGAGGCGTTGACGCGCCGCGAGAGCCGCGGCATCGGCGTGCGCGCGCTCGTGGACGGCGCGTGGGGCTTCGCAGGGACGGCCGATCTCTCGCCCGCCTCGATCGACCGGATCGCCGCCGAGGCTGTCGCGGTCGCGCGAGCCAGCGCCTTGGTCCCCGGACGTCGCGCCGATCTTGGCCCGGCCGTGACTAGCCGGGGCGCCTACCGCACGCCTGTCCAGAGCGACCCTTCGCCGTGCCGCTGGAGGAGAAGATCGACCTCCTGATGGCGGCCGACCGCGGCATGCGCGCCGTCCCCGGCGTGACCACCGCCAACGGCCAACTCGTATGGCAGCGCGAGAGGAAGACCTTCGGCAACAGCGAGGGCGCGCTCGTGGAGCAAGAGCTCTACGAGACCGGCGCCGGCATCGCCTCGACCACGCGTCTCGACGACGCCTCGCTCATGCGCGTGGTCGAGCAGGCCACGGCGATCGCCCGGCTCGCGCCCGAGAACGGGCTGTTTCGTGGCCTTGGCCTGCCCGGGGCCGGTCCGCACGAGGACGCCGCGGGAGAGGCGACCTACAGCCCCGGGACCATGGCCGCCCCGCCCGAAACACGCGCGGCGGCCGCCGGCGTGGCTTGCCGCCTGGCGCGCGAGGCCCGCCTCGGCGCCTCCCGGTCGGTCACGACGACGGGGCAGGAGATCGCGGTGGCCAACTCTCACGGCGTCTTCGCCTACACGCCGCGCTCGCTCGCGCGCGTCGTCGTCGTGGCCGTCGGCCCCGACGGCAGCGGCTACGCCGAGGATAACGCGCTCGACGTAAATGCGATCGACGTCGAGGCGGTGGCGCGCCGCGCCGTGGACATCGGGCGCCGTGCCCAGGGACCCGTCGCAGTCCCTCCCGGCGACTACACCGTGGTGCTGCAACCCGAGGCCGTTTCCGACATGATGGCCTTTCTGGCGCGGCTCGGCTTCGGCGCCGTGGCGGTCGACGACGGGCGCTCGTTCGTCGCGGGCAAGCGCGGCCAGCGGGTGCTCGGGGACAACATCACCTTGTGGGACGACGGGGAGGACCCGGCGGGGTTGCCGATGCCGTTCGACTACGAGGGCGCGCCGCGCCGGCGCCTCGCGCTAATCGACGGCGGCGTGGCCGGCGACATCGCCACCGACTCGTACTACGCCGGCAAGATGGGTCTGCCCAACAACGGCCACGCCCTACCGGTCACGGCCGACTTCTACGCCGGCCCGGTCCCGACCAACCCGTTCATGGCCCCCGGCGACAAGACGGTGGAGGAGATGATCGCCTCGACGGAGCGCGGGCTGCTGGTCACACACTTTCACTATACGCGCGCGGTGCACGCGCTTCACCTCGTCGTCACGGGCATGACGCGCGACGGCGCATTCCTGATCGAGGGCGGCGAGGTCACGCGCCCGGTCAAGAACCTGCGCTACACGCAGAGCTATCTCGAGGCCCTGCGCGATGTCCAGATGATCGGCCGCGGCACACTGCTCTGCGACGAGCTAATCCCCGCGCGCGTCCCCGCCCTCAAAATCGGCAGCTTCTCGTTCACCGGCGCGACGGAGTAGACGCACATCGCGCGTTCAACCAGCCTTTCTCGGCGAAATACTGGCGAACGGCGCTGCAGCTTGGCCTCATGCTCCTCGACAATAATGGGCTAACCGTTAGGCGGCCGGCGTGCGTTGCGCGCGGCGGCGCAGGCCTTTGCGCATGCCCTCGGCGAAGGCCGGACTGCAGACGCCCACGCCGGGCACGTAGACGCCGCGCGCCGGGTCGAGCGGGCGCAGCCGCGTCGCGAGCTCCGCGGCGCTGGCGCAGCGCAACGCCCCGGCCGCGGTCTCCTCGGCGACGAAGCCGCGCGCCTCGGCCTCGGCCAGCAGGGACTCCAGGGCCTGCGCGTCGACGGAGACGCGCCCCTCGTTCCAGCGCCTGTCGAGGGCCTCGATGATGCCGGCGACGCCGTCGACCGCGCGGGCGGACGGCAGGTCCGCCGGCAGCGCGTCGCCCGCCCCGGCGGCCGTGACCGCCAGCACGTCGAGGCCGGCCGCGTGGACCGCGCGCAGGTCGTCGAGCGGGCCGGGCGACGTGGCCGGCCAGAGCAGCACGCGCGTCTCGTCGCGCACGAACGCGTACGGCGCCAGGATTAGCCCGGCGTCCGAGAGCAGCGACTCAGGCGCGCTGACCAGTCGCCATCCGGCTGTTCCGTTCCCGACACCGGCGCCCGCCCTGTAGCGCGTCCACTCCTCGCGGAACTCGGGCCGCGACACCGCGTGCCGGATGTGGCCGGTCCGGCCGGTCAGCGCGCGCGGCGTCTCCTTGTCGAAGGGGTAGATGGACGTCTTGCCGCCCACTTGCACGATCGCGCGGCCGGACGCCATCAGGGAGGGCGCATCGGCCGCCGCAGCGTACAGGGCGCGCGTCAGGTGCGCGCCGCCGCGCGCGTAGCTGCCGAAGAGATCGGGCTTGTTGCGCAGAACGGCGTGCTCACCCTCGCACTCGAAGGCGACCCCCTGCAGCGCGCAGGCGTCCTCCAGCCGCGCGCGGGCGCAGGAGTCGACCTTCCCGAGCTCGACGGCGACGCCGTTGCGCAGGACCGCGTCGACGGTGTGGAAATTGTACATCGCCACCACGCAGGCGGGTTCGGGGACCGGGCCGACGCGCACTAGCACGGCGTTCTCCTCGGCGTCCAGGGCAGCGAGTTGGTCCAGCTTGGCCCCCGGCAGGCGCAGGCGGCGCGCGATCGGGCGCAGGTTGTCCTCGCGCATGGGTTCGGCTGAGAGGAAACCGTGGCCGTTATCATTGACATAATCATAGAGATACAGGCGCAGGTCGCTCGGCGTGCGCAGGCCCAGCGCGGCGAGGCGCGTCACGTCCTCCGGCTCCAGCGCCTCGGCGAAGTGCTGCGTGCGCCAACGATAGCTGGCCCCGAGGCAGGCCACGAGCCCGCGGGCGACCTTGGGGTCGCCGAAGAAGCGCACCAGCATCTCGGGGTCGGTCTCATGCCGCGCGCGACCGAGCCGGGACTGGAAGTAGGCCAGCGCCAGGGTCACCTGCGCCGAGACCACGGCGGGGTCGAGCAGCTTGGGGTGCAGGTAACGCTCACCGTCCCCACGGGACCGTACGGTCTTCTTCACATCGGCCAGTCGGAAGGCCATGGGATCTCCTTACTTGCTCGGCCGCCGGCGCGCCGCCGTGCGGCTCTCGCCGGTGTGGCGCGTGATCAATTCGTAGAGCATGGCCCTGCTGCTCTTGGGGCGCAGCACGCGGCCGAGCCGCTGGATGTACTCGCGCGTGGCCGCGCTGCCGCTCACCACGATGGCCACGTTGGCGTCCGGCACGTCCACGCCCTCGTTGAGCACGCGGCCGGTGACGAGCTTGCTATACTGCCCGGAGCGGAAGCGCTCCAGCACGGCGCGACGCTCGCGGGCGTGCGTCTTATAGGTAATCGAGGGCAGCAGCAGGCGGCGGCTGATGCGGTCGACGATGGCGTTGTACTCGCTGAAGATGATGACCTTGTCGGCCTCGTGTTTGTGCAGCAGCTCGCCCACGAGGCCGATCTTGGCGTGCGCGTTCAAGGCGATCAGCCGCGCCCCGTGGTGCGCCTGCAGGGCCTGGCGCGCGGCGGGGTCGACGGCCGAGCGCCGAATGAGGTCCTGGAACGCCGCGGCCCCCGGCGCGCTGTGGCCGCGGCGCCCGGCCAGGTACCAGCGATAGTCGGCCACCAGCCCTTCGTAGCGGGCGCGCTCCTCCGGCAGCAGCTCGACGAAGAGGCGCTTCTCGTCATACTCCGCGATGTGCCCTTCACTGGCCAGCTCGGCCGGGAGCTTGCGGTAGACCTCGGGGCCGACCAGTGCGTCGAGGTCGCGCTCGCGCCCGTCCATGCGCTCGGTGGTGGCGGAGAGGCCCAGGATGTACGGCGCGCCGACCTTGCGCGGGATGCGCCGGTAGCTCGCCGCCGGCAGGTGGTGTACCTCGTCGAAGACGAGCAGCCCTACGTCGAGCAGCGGCCGCGCGGGCGAGGCGGCCGACTGGTAGGTGATCACGGTGACCGGCCGCGGCTCGTAGCTGCCGCCGCCGATCACGCCGACGCTCTCGGCCGGCAGCCCCAGCTTCTCGATCAGCCCGACGCGCCACTGCTGCAACAACTCGATCGTGGGCACGACGACGAGCGTGCGCGCCCCGACCGCCTCCATCGCCATCATAGCGACCACGGTCTTGCCGGCCCCGGTCGGCAGCACCACGACGCCGCGGCCCTCCGCGTCGAGCCAGCGCTGCACGGCCTCACGCTGGTAGGGGCGCGGCTGCGCCGTGAGCCTGACCGCGCGATCGAGCATTTGCTCGGGCTGCAGCGCCGGCAAACCACCGTCGCCGGCCGCCTCGCCGCGGCCCGTCAGAGAGTCCAGCAGGCCATCGGTCTGCAGCGCGTCCACGCCGTCCACGCCGTCCGCGCCGTCCGCGCCGTCCGCGCCGTCCACGTCGATCCCCATCACTACATCCCCCTTGACGCGTACCGCAGCGTCACGACCGCTGTCGAACGGCGCCCGTGCGCCTACTACCACTCTTCCACTCCCTATATTTTAGAACATGCGTACTAATATAACAAGCATGGGGTCCTGCCCACCAGGGCCTGTGACAAGTCGCCCAAGCCCCTTCTCGCCCCCTCCGCCCATGGCTGACTGGCCCCTCGCTGCGGCCGACGTTGGGGCACGCCTCCAGGGGACCTGGGGAGACATCCCCTTTTCACGAGTCCTGTCCGGGCGCGCGCGAGAGATGAGTTCTGCATCATGACCGCCCGCGAGCGCGCCCCTACAATAGGTATAGGGGGTGTGCTCGCGCGACGCATCGCCCTGGCCCGGCTCGATCGGCATATTTGCTCTGTAAGAGAGTCATGGTTCATGGCGTGCGAGGGTAGCGGCGACCGGGCGCCGCGACAGCCCACCGCCCGCCACCCGCCACCGGCCGCATGTGCGCCCCAGGGGAGAAGGTTTAGGATGAGTAGGAAACAACGTTTAGGCTTGCCGCTGGTCGTGCTGCTCCTGGGGAGTGTGCTCTCGACCGGCGCGGCCGCCGTCTCGCCCCGCCAGCAGGCGCCGCTCCGGTCCTCGCAGTCGTTCGCGGCAGTTCAACCGCTGGTAGGCACGGCCACGATCACGCCGACGGCCACGTTGGCGTCGGCCACCGCGACGGCGACGGCGCAGCCGACTTCGACGGGGACGGCTACAGTTACCCCGTCCGCGACGAGCACGCCGTCGTCCACCGCCACGAGCACGCCGACGAGCACGCCGTCGTCTACGGCCACGGCCACGCCGTCGTCCACCGCCACGAGCACGGCGACGCGCACGGCCACCCCGCGGCCCACCGCCACGCCGGTGGTGGCCCGCCTCGGCGTGACGCCCGCGACCACCACGCCCGGCGGCGTCATCGTGGTGAGCGGTGGTAACTTCGCGCCGCGCGAGCCCATCGCCATCACCCTGACCGGCGCCCGGTCGGGGCTCGCGACGCTGCAGGCCGACGCACAGGGCGTCTTGCGCAACACGTCGATCAGGCTGCCCTACAACGCGACCACGGGGACGCAGACCCTCACCGCGCGCGGGAACAGCAGCAGGCGCACGGCGTCGACGACGCTCGTGGTCAACGCCGTCTACGCCACGCTGGCCGTCGCGCCCGCCACGACCAACCGCGGCGGCCTCATCACGATATCGGGGGGCAACTACGCCCCGGGCGAGAAGCTCTTCGTCACGGTCGACGGCGTGGCCGCGTCGCTGGCCACGGTCACCGCGACCGTCACCGGCACGCTCCCGCTGACCGGAGTGAGCATCCCCTACAGCCTGCCCGAGGGCGCGCACGTGCTGCGCGTGAGCGGCGCCGTGAGCGGGCGCACGGCCACCGCGGCCATCGTCGTGGCGGCGCTCGTCCCCACCATCGGGCTCAGCATCACCTTGGCAGCCCCCGGCGCCACCATCACCGTGACGGGGCGCAGCTTCGGACGCCAGGAGCGCGTCACCCTGGCCCTCAACGGCGCGGCGCTCGTCACCGCGCCGGCGGTGATCACGACCACCAACGGCGCCTTCACAGCCACGTTCGCCGTGCCGGCGTCGCTGCTGCGCGGCGCCAACACGATCGGCGCGATCGGCAACGGGAGCCGCGTCAGCGCGGTCGCCACGCTGATGGGCGCGCTGCCCGTGGCGAGCTCGTTCTACTTCGCCGGCGCCTCCACGTTCGCGGGCGAGACGGCCACGCTGCCCATCCTCAATCCCAACGCGGCGCCCGCGCACGTCGAGCTCACGGTCTACTTCACGTCCGGCCCTCCCGGCTCGGTCGCGCTCGACGTGCCCGCCCATAGCCGCGGGACGGCCGACCTCAACAGCTTGATCGGCCCCGGCAAAGCGTTCGGCGTCAAGATGACGTCCGACCGCGTGGTGCAGGCGCAATTGCGCGAGCGGCGCGCCGGGCGTGACGACTTCGGCCTGCTGGGCGTCTCCGCGCCGAGCGCGACGTGGTACCTGGCCGAGGGCTACACGGGGCTCACCTTCCACGAGACCGTGTCGATCCTCAATCCCGGGACCACGACGGCCGTCGTGCGGCTGCGCCTGCTGCCGTTCGGCGGACGGGCGGCGCGCACGGCGCAGGTCAACATCGCGCCGCAGAGCGCGCAGGCGGTCGACGTCAACCGCCTCATGCCGGGGCAGTCGCTCAGCGTGATCGCCGACGCCAGCGTCCCGGTGGTCGTCGAGCGCACCCTCACCTTCAGCAACAGGGGCTTCGGCGTCACGGGCCAGCCGGGCATCAACACGGCGGCGACGAGCTGGATCTTCGCCGAGGGCACCACGACCACGCGCTTCCAGACCTACCTGACGGTGCTCAACCCCAACGCGACGCCCAGCCTGGTGACCGCCAGCTTCTACAGCACGACGGGCACGCCGCTGGGCAGCCGCACCGTGGCGGTAGACGGCCTCAGCCGCGCCAACATCAAGCTCAACGACGTCGCGCAGGCCAGCGGCATCGCCACGATCGTCACGTCCAACCTGCCCGTGGTAGTGGAGCGTCCCGAGTACTTCGGCAGCCCCAACGCGCCGTTCGTGGCCGGCTCGGACGTGTTCGGGCGCAACGGCGCCGGGCTGCGCTGGGCCTTCCCGGGCGGCACGACGACCGGGCGCAGCGAGTTCTTGCTGATCTACAACCCGTCGGTGCGCACGGTGACGATCGACGCCACGTTCTACGCGTCGGACGGCGGCGTGGTCACGCGGCGCTTCGACGTCCCGCCGACGGTGCGCTACAACGTCGACGTCAACCGGCTGGTCCCGGGCCTCTCGCCCGAGCACAGCGTCGTGTTGAGCGCGGCCAACGGCGTCGGCTTCGTGGCCGAGCAGACCGTCTTCGCGCCGGACTTCAGCGCGCTCGACAGCACGCAGGGCTTCGCCCAGTAGCGGTCGATAGCGCCTGCCGTAGGCGGGGCGAGGGGCTGGTCGCACCCTGCGACCAGCCCCTCGCCCCTTTGGTCGGGGCAGCATACCAGGGTCTATGAAAAGTCGCCCTTACCTTTCCTCGCCCCCTCCGCCCATGGCTGACTGATCCCTCGGCTGCGGCCGAGGGCCCAGCGCGCCTCCGGGGGAACCCCGGGAGGCGCCTCCCCCCAGACCCCCGCCAACGACGAGGCGTACGGGCGGACGGGCTCAGTCGCCCGACAATGCACAGACCCTGGGCAGCGTACGGCTATCCAGACATAGCAATGGAACCGCGCACGGCCTATACTCTGGTTATGCCGCTGTACGCCGAGGAGGGATTGCGCTGTCTTCCGTAGCCGCCATTGAGAGAGTGAGAGAAGTGGGCAAGATCGTCACGCTGCTCTCCATCACCAACCGCATCGACCAGGCGCGCGCCGCCGCTGGCGACATTCCTCCTGGCCAGATTCGTACCGTGACTCTAGACGCCGTGATCGTGGATATTGGGGCGACCACGCTCGCCCTGCCCGCGGACGTGATCGCGCGATTGGGCTTACCCCTCCGACGCGAGGTACCCATCCTGACCGCCACGGGGCCGAGTACAGCGCGCCTGTACCAAGATGCCGCGATTATATTGCTGGGCCGCGAGGGGACCTTCGATTGCCTGGAGTTGCCGGCGAGAATGGACTCTCTCCTGGGCGTCATTCCCATGGAGGCGCTGGGGATCGAACCTGACCTGCACAACCAGCGGCTGCGCCTGTTGCCCGAGGAGCCAGGCAATACCTACTACACTATCTACGCCACTTTCTGATTAGCCCTCTCGTTCCGCCTTCCTAATCCCAGGGTGGCGAGGCCGGCGGCGCGGTGCCGGCGACCCCGCCTACGTTTTGGCGAGGGTGCGCGCCGGAGTGTCGCGCGGCGTGCGGCGCGCGGCGTATCCACTGGGAGCGCCGTCTTTCTCCCCTCTCCTCCCTCCTTTAGGGCCTGCCACGCTTGGAGGGTCCTCGACACCGCTTGCGCTCACGGCTCATACTGCCGGTGTCTGCACAAATTTGAGAGGATTTGAGAGGAGTAGACGCCGTACACTCAACAAAGCCGTTGTTCGAAACGACATCTCAAAGGCGAAACGACCAGCGGCGGATAGACCGTGGCGGGTGGGACGGTGTAGGCTGCTCTCGGCCCCCTCAAAGGGTGGCGAGGTGGCGGGTGAGCCCCGCGTTGACGGCGGTGTTGTCGAGCGTGAAGGTGACGCGGGTCGCCAGGTAGCGGTCGTCGGACCACTCGAGCGGCGCGCCATCAGGCGCGAACGCTTGCCGCCGCACGCGCAAGAGCGGCGTGTGGGGCGCCACGCCCAGCAGGCGCGCGTCCTCGGTGGAGGCCTGGAGCGCGTCGATGGTTTGGTGGGCGGAGGCGAAGGTGAGGCCCTGGCGTGTCAGCTCGGCGTAGATCGAGTCGCGCTCGAGGTCCAGCGCGGCGACCAGCGCGCCGACGGATCGCGGCAGAGTGGCGCGCTCGATCAACAAAGGTTCCCCATCGGCGTAGCGCACCCTCACCAAGTGGTAGACCAGGCTGCCGGGGGCGACCGCCAGCATAGCGGCGCTTTCCTCCCCGGCCGGGCGCAAGGCCAGCTCGACCAGCCCGCCGCTGGGCTCCATCCCGAGCGAGCGTATCCAGGCCGAGAAGCTGAGCAGATTGGTGAAGGGCTGCGCCAGGCGCCGGTCGCGGACGACCGGCGGCCGTCCGCGCGGTCCGGCCACGGCGCCGTCGGCGCGCAGGGCGGCGACCGCCTGTCGGACGGTGCCCCGGGCCACGCCGAACCGGCCCATCAGCGCGCCCTCCGAGGGCAGGGCGTCGCCCGGTTTCAGCTCGCCGTGGTGGATCTGTCGCTGCAGTTCGGCCAGGATCTGGTGGTGCAGCGGAGCCCCCTGTCCCGCGCGCGTCATCGGCGCTGGCGCGGACCCGCCCTGCCAGCCCGCGTCCCCGGGCGTGAGACCCTCCTCGTCGACGCTATCCATAGTCGCGCGCGTCCTGTCCGGCGCTATCCCCGCCGCGGGTGACCGCCAATCGCGCCTGCCCTACGCGGTTGTCCACATAAGCGTATCCGCGGCGCTCATACGGCTACATGAAGTGTAAGCTATCTGAACCCACCGGTTTCGCCTCGTGTACCCGTGAAAAAAGCGTGCGCGCCGCGCCCTATTTAACATCTTCTTAATGTCCCTTTAATAGAGCCTTAACGCCGGGGTGCTAGGGTAAAGATGCTGTATAGATAGCGGGCCGGGGTTCGACACGCAAGAGCGGCGCGTCATCTCGACTACCTCTATCTATACCGGCTATACCGGCATCATCGCGCCTTGTTCGTCAATTGCGCCTACTGGGGAGGGGGATCGTGGTTATGGAGAAGCGACACATGGATCGGCGGACGCTATTGCGCCGGAGCGCGCTGGGCGGCCTCGGGCTGGCCGGCCTCGGGAGCCTGGGGGGTGTAGTGGATGGTGCCCCCGTGTTCGCCAGCGACAGCCGCGCCGGCGGCCTGACGAACTCGTTGGTCTCGGCGGCGAAGGGTGAGGGGCATATCAACCTCATCACCATCCCGCTGAAGGACTGGGCTAACTACAGCGAAATCATGGCGCTCTTCCGCTCGCGCTATGGATTGAAGATCGCGGACTATATCCCAGACGGCAGTTCGGCGCAGGAAGTGGCGGCGATCCAGAACCTGAAAGGGCAGAACCGCGCGCCCGACGTCGTCGACGTGTCGCCGGCCTGGGCGGCCAAGGGTAAGGATAAAGGGTTCTACCTTCCGTACAAGGTGGCGGAGTGGGAGACCATCCCCGCGTCGATGAAGGACCCGAACGGCTATTGGTACGGCGACTACTACGGCGTGCCGGCGTTCATGTCGGTCAACTCGGTGGTCCCGCAAGCGCCGCAAGACTGGCCCGACCTGTTGAGCCCGAAGCTGCGCGGCAAGGTGGCCTTGGGCGGAGACCCGCGCCAGGCCGGCGAGGCCTTCGGGGCCGTCTTCGCGGCCGCGCTGGCCAACGGTGGCTCGCTCGACAACATCCAGCCGGGCGTCGATTTCTTCGCCAAGGTCAAGAAGGCCGGCAACTTCAACCCGACCTTCGCCCTCCCCGCCAACGTGGCCAAGGGCGCCACGCCCGTCGCCATCCGCTGGGACTACCTGCTGCTAGCCTCGCGCGACTCGTTCAACGGCAACCCGGCCGTCACCGTCACCGTGCCCAAGAGCGGCAGCTACGCGGGGTACTACTGCCAGGCCATCAGCAAGTACGCGCCGAACCCCAACGCGGCCAAGCTGTGGCAAGAGTTCCTCTACACCGACGAGGTGCAGTTGCTGTTCCTCAAGGGCTACACGCACCCCGCGCGGTACACGGATCTGGCGAAGCGGAATAAGGTTCCCGCGTCCCTCGCCGCCAAGCTGCCACCGGCCGATGCTTACAGCAACGTGAAGTTCGCCACCGTGGCGCAGATCACCAAGGCGCAGGCGGTCCTCCAGGAGCAGTGGGGTCCGAAGGTCGCCGGAAGCTAGAGGCTGTCTTGTATCTACTGGGAGCGCCGGCAAGATGCCGGCGCTCCCAGTAGACGCCTCTCTGCCCTGGCGCTCCCAGTAGACGCCTCTATCGTGCAGCAAAGGTCTCACCGTACTATGGCTAATGCCAACGTTCCCCAAACAGTCGCGGCGCCGCGCCCTCGGGGGGCGACATCGCGCGCGTCGGCGGGCGCGCGGTGGCTGCCGTGGATTCCCGTCCTGCCTTTTTTCCTCTATGTCGCGCTGTTCCTGCTGCTCCCGACCGTCGTGCTCGTCGTCGGCGCCTTCCAGACGGAGTCGGGCGGCTGGACGCTGAACAACGTGCGGGCGCTCTTCGCGAACCAGTACGCCAACGCCTACCTAACGAGCATCGGGATCAGCGCCACCACGGCGCTCATCGGAACGATATGTGGCTTCTTCGTGGCCTACGCCGCCCTCAAGGACGGGGCGCCCCGTTGGATCAGGCCCCTTCTCAGCACGTTCGCGGGCGTCGCCGCCAACTTCGCCGGCGTCCCGCTGGCCTTCGCCTTCGTGGCGACGCTGGGGACCACCGGCTTCATTACCGTGTTCTTGAGGGATCGCGGCCTCGACCTCTACCAGGGCGGCTTCACGCTGTATTCGTTCCTCGGCCTCGTGCTGGTCTACACCTACTTCCAGTTGCCCCTCATGATCCTCTTGATCAGCCCGGCGTTGGACGGGTTGCGCCGCGAATGGGCCGAGGCGGCGACGGGTCTCGGCGCGACCTCCGCCGAATACTGGCGCTGGGTGGCCCTGCCGATCCTGTGGCCTGCGCTGCTCGGCGCGCTGGTGCTCCTGTTCGGCAACGCCTTCGCGGCGTACGCCACCGCGACGGCCCTGGTGGGCTCGCAGATCGGCCTGGTCCCGATCCTGATCGGCCGCGTCACGACGGGCGACTTCGCCTCGAACCCGCAGATGGCCAACGCCCTCTCGCTCGGCATGGTCCTCGTCATCAGCGTCGCCATGGTCGCCTATGGCGCGCTGCAGCGGCGCTCGCGCAGGTGGCTGCGATGACGGGGACGACGGGGACGACGGGAACGATAGGGGCGGCGCGAACAGAGCAAGGGATGACGCCGGCGCCGATGGCGGCGCGCAAGCGGGCTCGGCCGCGCGGGCGCTTCACCGTCGTGGACGGCGTCTGGCTTGCCCTGGCCGCGCTGTATTTTCTAGTCCCGCTCATCGGCAGCGCCGAGTTCAGCCTCGAGACAGGCCCGCATCGCTACGGCTTCGACGCCTATGACGCGACCTTGCGCGATCCGAATTTCCAGAGCAGTTTCCTGCTCTCGTTCGAGCTGGCCGTGGCCACGGTCTTGCTCAGCATCGTCCTGATGGTCCCCACCGTGTTCTGGGTCAACCTGAGGCTGCCGCGCCTGCGGCCGATGCTGGATTTCATCGGCGTGCTTCCCTTCGTCGTCCCGCCGGTGACCCTGGCCATCGCTATCCTGGGGATGTTTCGATCGGTTCCATGGCTGATCTCCGGCCCCCAGATCCTGGTGCTCGTGTATGTCATCCTGGCGCTGCCGTTTACGTACCGCTCGCTGGACGCGGGTATCCAGGCCATCGCCTTGCGTACGCTGACCGAGGCCGGGCAGAGCCTGGGCGCGAGCTGGGCGACGATCTTGCTGCGCATCGTGCTGCCCAACCTGCGCTTCGCCATCCTCTCGGCCGCGTTCCTGACCGTCACATTGGTCATGGGCGAGTATACGATGGCGAGCCTGCTACTGTTCAACACGTTCGCCACGTACATGTTCCAGATTGGCAGTGACCAGGCCAATCAGGCGGCCGCCCTGGCCATCCTCAGCCTTTTGCTCACCTGGGCGGCTATGTTCGGCATCCTATTCCTCGGCCGCGGTACCGGAGGTAGGGGTGGCCGCCAGGCGCAGATTGGAGGGGCGCGCTAACCATGGCCGACTTGACTTTACAGGGACTGCACAAAAGGTTCGGTGACAACGTCGCCCTCGAGAGCCTCGAACTGACGATCCGATCGGGCGAATTCGTTTCTTTCCTCGGCCCGAGCGGGTGCGGGAAAACTACGGCGCTGCGCATCGTGGCGGGCTTCGAGCGGCCGGACGACGGCCGGGTGTTGCTCGCGGGCGCGGACATCACCGGCACGCCGGCCAACCGGCGCGACATGGGCATGGTGTTCCAGGCCTACAGCCTATTCCCCAACCTGACCGCGCTGGACAACGTCGCCTTCGGGCTGCGCGTGCGGCGCGTCGCGGGCCCGCAACGCGCCAGGCGCGCAGCCGAGCTGATCGAGATGGTAGGGCTCTCCCAGGTCGCCCGCAATTATCCGCACCAGTTGTCCGGCGGGCAGGCGCAACGCGTGGCCCTGGCGCGCGCCCTGGCCATCGAGCCGCACGTGCTGCTCCTCGACGAGCCGCTCTCGGCGCTGGACGCGACGGTGCGGGGGCAGTTGCGCGACGAGATCCGCCGCATCCAGACCCGCCTCGGCATCACGACGTTGTTCGTGACGCACGACCAGGAGGAAGCCCTGTCCGTGTCCGACCGCGTCGCGGTGATGTCGAAAGGGCATGTCGAGCAGGTCGGCTCGCCAGCGGAGATCTACGGCGACCCGCGGACTCTCTTCGTCGCGGGGTTCATCGGGACTATGAACCGGATCGCGGGCACGATCGGGTCCGGCGACGCCGGGCTGGTCGCGTGCGAGGGCGGGCCGTTGCGCGCCGACCGCGCGCGCGTCTGGCCGGCGGGCGCCCCGGTCCTCCTGATGATCCGCCCCGAAACGGTCGCGCTCGAGCTGCTCGACGCCGCCGCCGCCGCGCCCGAGGGGTCGCTCGCGGGGCGGATCGTCGCGCGCACCTTCCAGGGTCCCGTCACGCGGCTCGGGGTGGACACGCTCGTGGGGGAAATCTCGGTAGACATCGGCAGCGCCCGCGCCCTGGCCTTGTCCGACGGCGCGCGCGTGGCCCTGTCGTGGGACCCCGACGCCCCCCGCGTGGTCGATCCGTCCACGGGCGAAGCCGCCCCCGCGCCGGCCTACGCCGCCGCGCTCCCCGCCGCGCGCGGTCTGGAGGCGAGCGCGCCGCGCTGACACAATCGCGAAACGAAGCCAGGCCCGCTTCATCTGGCCTTGCCCCGGCAGCCACCGTCTGCTACCATGGGGAAGTTGTATAGACAACTACGGAAATAGAGAAGAGAAAGAGGGTCGGAGTTATGGGGCCGATCGAGCTCGTGGTCTTCGACCTCGCGGGGACGACGGTCGACGACGGCGGCGACACCGTGCTGACTTGCCTCGTCGCGGCGGCGCGCGCGCATGACCTGCCGGGCGCACCCGACGAGTTGAACAGCATGATGGGCATGGACAAGCGCGAGGTGTTCGGCCTGCTGGCCGGCCACCGTGAGCGGTCTGGCTCGGAGGCGGCCAACCGGCTGGCGGACCGGGCCCTGGCGACGTTCGTCGCGGAGATGCGCGCGGCCTACGAGCGCCGGCTCGCGCCCCTGCCCGGCGCCGAGGAGACGTTCGCTTTCCTGCGCGCGCGAGGCGTCAAGGTAGCGACCGACACCGGGTTCGACGCGGGCATCGGCGGCCTGATCATGGAGCGCCTGGACTGGCCCGGCCGCCTGATCGACCTCGCCGTCTTCTCCAGCGACGTGGCGCGGGGCCGGCCCGCCCCCTACATGATCTATCGCGCCATGGAACGGCTGGGCGTGCAGGACGTGCGCCGGGTGATGAAGGTGGGTGATTCGCCGGCCGACCTGGAGGAGGGCTCCAACGCCGGCTGCGGCGAGGTCGTCGGCGTGCTCAGCGGCGCGCACACCCCCGCCACGCTCGGCCCCTGCCGGCACACGCGCCTGCTCGGGAGCGTGGCGGATCTACCGGCATTGTTCAAGTAGCATACAGGCCTGCGCTTGCCTTCCCGCATGCGGGAAGGCAAGCGCAGGCCTCTTCGGAGGAAAAACATGCCTTTCGCCCCCGGCCATGACGGGTGGGTGCTGCTCAACCCGGGCCCGGCCTGCACCTCGGAGCGCGTGCGCGCGGCCCTGCTGCGCGGCGACCTGTGCCACCGCGAGAGCGAGTTCACCGACCTGCTGCGCGGCCTGCAGCGCAAGCTGCGCGCGGCGCTGGGGCTGCCGCCCGAGTACACGGTCGCGCTGGTGACCGGGTCGGGGACGGCGGCCATGGAGATGGCCGTGATCGGCGCGGTCCGGCCCGGACGGGCGCTGGCCGTGGTCAACAACGGCGTCTACGGCGCCAGGATGGTCGCCATCGCGCGCGCCCACGGCATCGCCGTGGCCGAGGTGGCGGGTCCCTGGACGGCGCCGCCGCCCCTGGACGAGCTGGCCGCCCTGTTGCGCGGGCGCGACGATCTCGACGCGCTGGCCGTGGTCCACCACGAGACCACGACCGGGCTGCTCAACCCGGTCGCGGAGATCGGGCGGCTGGCCGGGGAGGCGGGGATCCCGCTGATCCTGGACGCGATCAGCTCGATGGGCTGCGACCCGCTCGACGCGCAGGCGGTAGGCGCCGACATCGTGATCGGCACGGCGAACAAAGGCTTCCACGGGCTGCCGGGGATCTCTTTCGTCTACCTCTCGCCGCGCGCCCGCGCACGGGTCGCGGAAGTCCCGCCGCGCAGCCTCTACCTACACCTGGGGGGCTACCTGGCGCCGCAGGGGCGCGGCGCCGCGCCGGCGCCGGTACCGTTCACACCGGCGGTGCAGATCGCCTATGCGCTCGACGAGGCGCTGGATGAACTGGCGGAGCGCGGGGGCGTGGCGGCGCGCGTCGCGGACTACGCCGCGCGGGCCGCGCTCGTGCGCGCGGGCGTCGCCGCGCTGGGTCTCGCGCAGTTCCTGCCGGTTGAGGCGCCGCGCTCCAACGCCCTCACCGCGATCCGCCTGCCCCGTGGGCTGTCCTACGAGGAGCTGCACGACCGGCTCAAAGAGCGGGGCTACATAGTCTACGCCGGCCAGGGCGGCCTATCCGGCGAGATGTTCCGGGTGGCCACGATGGGGGAGTTGACCACCGACACTTTACATAACTTCATCGAGGCGCTCGGGGATGTCGCTAGCCGCGCGCCCGTCGGGGAGCCCGCGTAGCCAGAGGCTACGACCTCACGGGGCATCCCCTCTTCCCTCGTCCGCACGCGGCGCTCCCCCTCGCCCCGGCCCCTCTCCTTACAGGGGTAGGTTTTTGTTCGTGAAAAAACTATCCCTACAAAGCGGCCCCTTAGGGCGAAGCCCTGAGGGGCCAGTTAGCCATGGGGCGGGGGGTGAGGGCCGGCGGTCGCCCTCGAGAACGAAATGGCGCTAAAGCACTATCGCTACTATTGATAGGCTCGTGGCGCATTGTTACACTGACCGCGGCGAACGCTGCTGTTCGTCGCGGTCAGTGGCTCTCGGGCGAGCGCGGCGCGTCCGCGAGGCCACGCTGCGGGACCCTCACGGGGCCGCGCGTGGGACCACCACGCCGCGAGGGAGGCGATAGATCAATGTCCCAGACCATTTTGCTCATGAGCTCGGACCATTCCCGTACTGCCCGCATACGGGCAGCCCTGGTGGCGTGCCCCACCCTCGCGGTCGGCGGCGACGTGCGGACCGGCGCGGAGGCCGTGCGGCTCGCCGCGCGCGACTACCCGGACGCCATCGTCCTCGCCGCCGATTCCCCCGGTCGCCTCCTCGTACCCCTCGTGCGCGACTTGCGCGCGGCCAGCGACGCGAGCCAGATCGTCGTGATCGGCGAACTGGCGGCGCTCGATGGAGACACCGTCGCCTCCCTCGTGGACCTGGGGATCGCAGCGTGCGTGTTGTGGTCGGAGGCGCTTCCAGAGGCGCTGCCGCGCCACGTGGCGACGGTGCTCGACGACGAGGCGCTGGTGATCAGCCGCGGGCTGCTGGAGCGGCGGCAGGGTCCGCGGATCGCCGGCCTGATGCTCACGGTGCGAGAGCGCGCCACGCTGCACGGCGGCGCGCCCGGCGGGGCGCGCGTGACGCTGTGGCTGGACGACCCTACGCTCGCGGACAGCCTGCGCTTCTACGCGACCGAGGCCAGCCTGATGCTGGACTGGTGGACACGGCCGACGCCCTGCGCGCCGCGCTCCCCCGCAGCGATGCCCTCGTCATCGACTGCACCACCCTCGCGGGGGCGCTGGAGCGGCGCCAGGCTATCGTCCCCCATACGGCGCTCCCCGTGCTCATCTGCCACCCCGACGAGGGCTTCGTCGACGATCTGCGCTCCATCGCCGGTGGCGAGTTGACGTGGCTCCCGCCCGAGTGGCTGGGCGTGCGCCTGCGCGACAAGCTGCGCCTGCTCGTTGCCCCACCGGCGGGCGTGTCCGATACGGGAGCGGACGCCGCGCCGCCCCGGCGGTTGACGGAGCGCCAGCGGGCGGTGCTCGCGCTCGCGGAGGACGGCCACAGCAACCGTGCGATCGCGGCGCGGCTCGGGCTCTCCACGAATACGGTCAAGACGCACATCGCCAACGCCCGACGCACGCGGGGCGACGGGCGTGATGGTGATGTGCGGGAGGGGCCGGACGCCGGGGAGGATGAGGGGGGTGAGGTGGCAGGGTTAATCCCGATAGGGGCGCCGCGCCGTGTGCGTGGGGCGACAGGACGGCCACCGGCGGTGAAAAGGGTGAGGAAAAATCACCCCGTGGGGTGATAGCTTTCTCATCCGCCTGTGTGCGATGCTGTACCCATGATGGCCCGAGACCGGCACGGGGGCGGCCATGCCTTCTGGCGCGCCCCCACGCGCCGCGGTCGCAGTTCCACGGGCCAGATGGTAGCAGGCGTTGGCGCGCTGTGGCGACGACGGCCGCACGGAGAGGACGGACCGGATGCGCGTGCGCTAGCGAGTTGGTGGGATGGTACGACTGTTGATGCTGTGCGGGCTGATCGCGGAGATGGGGCTGACGCCCGGGGCCATCGGCGGTCCGCGCGCCGCCGCCGCGCCGCGGACCAGCACTAGTAGCCCACGCCCGCCGGACGCTGCCACGGTAACGACGATCGCGACGGTTGCGACCGCCGCGACGACGGCCGCGGCGATGCCCGCCCTCTCCGCCACCGCGCCGGCCTCCGCGACGCCCCTCTCCGCCACCGCGCCGGCCCTGCCGACGTCCGTCGCGGTAAGCCCCACCGCGGCGCTGTCCGCCACGGCCACGGCGCCCCTCACGGCCGCCGCGCCCACGCCGACGGTGTCGCCCGCCGCGCCGGCCGCGCTGAGCGACACGACGGTGTCGCCCGCCGCAACGGCCGCGCTGAGCGACACGACGCCGGCCACCGCGGCCGTCCCCTCGACCGGCACGATCGCGTCGCCCGCAGGGCTTGCGGGCGCGGCTGCGGCCCGCCTGCTCTCGGCGGCGCTGCCGCTCTCCTTCGAGGAGAACCGCGGCCAGGCCGACCCCGCCGTGCGGTATCTCGCCCACGGCCCCGGTTACACCCTCTTCCTGACCCCCGACGAGGCGGTGCTGACCCTGTCGCACCCGCGCACGCCGGGCCAGGGCCGCCACGCCGCGGCCGGCCCCGACCAGGCGGCGACCGATGCCGTCACCGGGACGGCGGGGACGGTGCTGCGCCTGCGCTACGAGGGCGCCAACGCCGCCCCTACCGTCGCGGGCGAGGAGCAACTGCCCGGCACGGTCAACTATTTTATCGGCGACGACCCGACGCGCTGGCAGGCCGGGGTGCCTACCTTTGGCCGCGTCACGTATGGCGACATCTACCCGCACACCGACCTGGTCTACTACGGCACGGCCGGGCGGCTCGAGTACGACTTCCGGCTGCGGCCGGGGGCCGACCCCGGCGCCATCGGGTTCACCGTCGGCGGGGCGCGGGGGCTGCGCCTCGACCGGGACGGCGGGCTCGTGCTCGACACGTCGGGCGGCGCGCTCCTGCAGCGCGCGCCGGTGGCCTACCAGGAGGTCGGCGGCGCGCGGCGCCCCGTCGCGAGCCGCTACACCCTCGCGGGCGACCGGGTCGGCTTCGCGCTCGGCGCCTACGACGCGGGCAAGCCGGTCGTCATCGACCCGATGCTCTCCTACAGCACCTACCTCGGCGGCGGCTACACCGACGCGGGCTACGGCATCGCCGTCGACGGCGCGGGCGATGCCTACGTCGTGGGCCAGACCAACTCGGCCTACTTCCCGACCGCGGGCAGCATCCAGGGGCCCAACCAGGGCGCCCCCAACACGAGTTCGCTCACCTACGACGCCTTCGTGACCAAGCTCAACCCGGCCGGCAACGCGCTCGTCTACAGCAGCTTCCTGGGCGGCGCCAACAGCGACTATGGCTACGGCATCGCCGCCGACGGGGCCGGCAACGCCTACGTCGCCGGGACCACGCTCTCCGCGAACTTCCCCGTCACCAACGCCTACCAGTCCGCCTTCGGGGGCGGTACGGGCGGCGACGCCTTCGTGGCCCGCATCGACACCACCCAGAGCGGGGCTGCCTCGCTGCGCTACGGCACCTACCTCGGCGGCGCCACCTACGACGACGGGCTGGCCATCGCCGCCGACCCGTCGGGCAACGGGGCGGTCTACGTCACGGGCGACACGGCGGGCGGCTTCCCGACGAAGGGCACCATCCAGGGCGCGTACGGCGGCGGCACGTACGACGCCTACGTGGCCAAGCTCGACACCGGCGCGAGTGGCGCCGCCTCGCTCCTCTACAGCGGCTACCTCGGCGGGGGCTCGACCGACGTGGGCCAGGGCATCGCCGACGGCACGGTCGTGGACCGCTACACCTACGACGCCTGGGGCGAGCAGGTGGGGCGCTATCCCGAGCTGGTCCCGCAGCAGTTGCGCTACGCCGGCTACTGGTACGACTCGGAGTTGGAGTGGTACTGGCTGACCACGCGCTACTACAACTCGGAAGACCTGCGCTTCCTCCAGCCCGACCCCAGCGACCAAGACGGCGTGCACACCTACGCCTACGTCGGCGACGATCCTGTTGATGCTGCGGACCCCTCAGGATTGAAGGATTTCCCAAGTTGTGCGGTTTCACCCACAATCTACGCCTGGTTGTGCAGGAAGCTGACGGGCGATCCAAACAAAGATCCCCTATATCGCTTCGTTATGGAAACGATTTCTGATCCTGACAACCAACAACTTTTCTTCATGGTGTTGACAGACGGCCTCTTCGCCGCAGCTGAGGGCGGTTTGACAAGCCCCAGCAGAGAGGGCGAAACTCCTCCAAAAGTACTCAGGACTCCTAAAACCCTACGCCTCCCTCCAGGTTGACGAACGACCCTGACTCTCCGTCAGGTGCAGAATCTACCAAAAGGTCCCGAGCGGGGTTCAGCGGGGGAGCTATACGTGGCAGAGTTGTACGGGACCAATGAGCGGGAGATAGTCCAAGGGGATGTCGGGCGCCGTACGGACGTGGTATACAGGGCTCCCACCGGGGATACGCAACTCATAGAGGTTAAGACCTTTAAGCAGTGGCTCAGGAGGAACAACGGGAACCAATTGCAGACAGTCCGGTTCTCGTCCAAACTCCTGCGTCAGATACGCAGAGATGCGTATCTTAAGGCACACAACCGCGAGTTCTACCCAGTCTGGGTCTTCACGCACGCAGCGCCGTCTCAGGAGCTTATCGACGAACTAGCTACACACGGCATCCCTGCGGTAATCTACGGTAGGGCACCTAAGCTGGTTAGATAGAGGTGAGGGGTCAACGGAAGTTTCCCTCATCACGTTAACACAGGCAGTCAGGCTCGGCTATCTCGCTTGACCTGGTGGGTCAGCAAGGTCCGCTCTCGGGTGCAGATAGCTTCCCACGCGATCCTGCAGCCGAGAACAGTTGTAGCTGTAACAGTTGCCACAGCCTGCATTAAATGCAGCGGCTAGCAGCGCCACCCTGTCCCGCAACTTACTATACTTATTATAAGGAGGTACGTGGTGCGTAATCTTACCACGGAGGAGCAGACCACATTGAGAAGGCGGCGAGCCGAGTTCCCCAAGATTGTGAAGGAAATAAAGCCGGGCATCACCGATCTCGCCAACTACATCGTGAGCGTCCATCCCGATTTGGCAGAACACTATGGGTATCACGACCATGAGCAAGCTGCGGAAAGGCCCGAGACTTTCCTACCGATCTTGGAGGAGTTTCTCCAAAGATTGGATGTATCAGCTAGCGGGTATAGCCACACGCAAGCGTGATCATGCGGCGGACCTCTCGGGTGGTACGGCGGGAGGCGAGAACGGGAGGACGCGCCCGCGCGCGGAGGGTCGCCCACGTCGAGGGGCGGTGGGTGCCGTGAG
>JAABUH010001413.1_pt1 | contig 27056 bp, 37 predicted proteins | sample 5559121 | NCBI WGS metagenome assembly JAABUH01 (sample SAMN10711871, study PRJNA513364) | rock metagenome | isolation source: Antarctica rocks | place: Antarctica: Victoria Land, Battleship Promontory nord | collected 2015-12-28
GAACGGGTGGAGAGAATGTATCGCGTTGCTTCGCGGCCTCCGTTGCCGCGTGAGATGCCTTGGCCCCCGTCTGTCGTGCCGGGGAGCATCAGGCCTCATTTTTCTTCCTGTCATATTGGAATGTTTTACCGACATCTAGACGGCAGCATTGGCGCTCTTACATTTCAAGTAGATCATCGTACGGCTGACAAGGAAACTCAAGTGGGCGGACATGTTACAATGCAATCCGTCCGTGCGCACACTATGCCAACAACAGCGATCCGGAGACTGTCCATGATCCTTCCTTCCCCCCTCACAGCAGCAAGCCCACCCCCGCCACGGCCGCGCCAAGCACCGCGCCCGCCCCAGCCAACCCGGACCGCGAAGCGGCGCCCGTACTCGCCGTCGAGCTCGCCGCAGCCGACGTCGACGATACGCTCGCACCACTCGAGGTAGCAGTAGCCGATGCAGCTGTCGTACTAGCATTCGAGGAGCTCGAATCGAGCGTCCCGTTTCCTACCAGTCCGACACCGTAGGCTCTGGTTGACGCCCCTTCTAGTGCCCAGGTGAGGCCGGACATGACGTGTTGGATGTATGTGGCGTTCTGCCATGCTGCACTGCGTCAGTATCAACCCTTTCTCCAGCATGGAGGGACAATTGAGAAGCAAAGGCAGACATACTGGAGTTGAGGTGGCCGAGGGAGGTGTAGAATGATCTTCCTGCTTTAGGCGCGGAGGGGAGGAGTGGTTGTGCGGATTCGGGTGAATCGATGTACCAGACTATCCGTCCCCAATCAGCGCTTCTCAAACCGCTTGAACCGACACGCGCACCGATCGGATGAGGTGTACCCTGCGACGGATAGCTCCCGCTACTCCTCCCGTCATCTACCCACATCAGCGCTAGGTATGCGAGTTGTGAGAAGACGCACCGACATAGCTCATGTTGTCTACCGTCATGAGTATCACCGCGCCATTCGATCGTGGATCCGAGCGGAAGTTGTACACCTCTTCTTCCTACGTAGATCAGCGGCTATATCTCCAGTAAGTCAACGGGTGGACAAACATAGGTCCATCGGTCTGGGACGTTGGCTGTTGCTGGATGGGTATCGTTTAGTCGTAGAAACGTCTAAATGACTGATCAGTTCCGAGCGATGTGATAAGACCGGGCGCACAGCGGTCTGGAGAGCGGGATGGTAGTCGAAAAACGCTACTCAGGATCAGACCAAACGTGATACAAAGCGCGGGGTGGACTCACCGCCGACTGCTTGTTCGTAATTCGTATCGTTGAACAAACATGCCGAGCCGGAGTGAACACCGGTGTACACCCCTCCGGATTGGAAGAACGTCTGCAGCGCCGCTTGGCCCGCTGCGTCAAGCACTGCCTCACCCCATCGTCATCAGCTCTGATCTACCCTCCAGTAGGATATCACACCTTCATCCGAGTTGGAGACGAACATGACACCATCGAACCCCGCCAGCGTCTCGTTCGTAAACATACCCGCATCTCTGCATCCATCAGCTCTACCTTGGTGCTCAAACGGTTTGGCACCGTGATAGCCAAGGTTATCTGGAGGGGTTGACCCACTCTGAGAAGACGAAAGATACGTTGTACGAGCTCGCCTGCTCGCCAAGGATTTGGATCGCGGTGGGGATGGAATCGTGTCGATAGCCTGCGGTGGCGGTGTAGACTAGGACTCGGGGGATGGCAAGGGCTTGGTTGCCCATTGCGAGGGCTGTGATGAGGAGGGAAAAGGCCAAGCGCATTCTTCGCGGCTGGCCGCCCAAAAGACCGGTGAATGAAGTGTGTCAAGCAGCATCGGGCACCTGGCCATATCTCCCTTTTCCCCCTAATCTCGGTGGCTTCGTTCTTGGCATTGGAAATGGCTGTACAGATTGTGGAGAAGAGAATGTCGGCGTAGACGCAAACTGCAGCGGCGATCTGCCTTGCCTTCAAGCCCGTGATATGCATGCAGAGAGGTGTATGAACGATTAATGATACATGAGCTGATCAAGCAACCGCAGGGGTAGCTCCAGGTGCGGCTGCTTGCTCGGGTACTGCGGGGTGTCAACGGAACTCTAAAAAACGTCCACATGAAAGAGAGAGCAACGCACATTGCATTTGTGGTATAGGTTGAGCAAACATGCGGTTCATCAGGACACCAACGCCTGGGACCAAGGTCAGCTGCAAAGCTCGGGGTCCACCAGGCTTGCTTGAAGCCTGGGAGGAAGCTACCATGAAAAGCTCACCCTCGAAGACTCCTAGCAACACTCCACATCCGATTGCTGATCCCAGTGCTGCTCGTGGTCCGGCTGGAGAGTAATTCCGTCAGCGATCTTCCCTTTCGGACACTCAAAACGCGGCGTCCGGCCGAACTGTCTGCCTTCAAGCCCGCTCAACCCGCTGTGAGTGACGAAGGAACCCCCCAAGTGCCCCCAGCCGCCCCTCCCCCGATCCCCCGGCCCGCGGAACAGTGGGGATGAGCGTTCCCGACAACTCACCCCGAAAAGCTAATGCCCCACCCGTCATAAACCCCGAAATAATCGCATTCCACGGATCCTCCTTCTGTCGATACCCCTTCACCGCACAATCGAACGTCGAAAACAGACCGCCCCAGACGCCGAAGTTCCCGCCGAGGACTGGGGCTCGGGCTTTGATCGCTGAGACGGAACCGAGGAGGCGCTCGCCCTGTGCGAATCCCAATGACCGATAATCGTCGAGATTGAGGATAGTCGCAGGCGGAGAAGGAGGCAGGAGGAGGAAGTGAGCGTCAGCCAGGACCTCATAGCGTCCAGCTCATGGGGAAGCTGGGTGCTTGAGGCTTACTGACCCTGGGACTATTCCGTGCCCCCTTGATCCCGTGCCAGATCCCCCCGCCAATCGCGCCCATCGCGAAGGCTCCCCCGAAGTCGTTGAGGATGACATAGGGACTGATGACTTACGTATCAGCTGTTGTAGCTCTGTAGAGCACGGAGCAGGTCACGCACCATGGATCTCGAGAATGATCGCCGTGGGACATGGTGGAAGGGAAATGTCAGAGGGAGAGGTTCAGTCGGAGCGGTCTCTTCTCGGTCGTACTCGGTATGCCGTATCGCCAAAATAAAAATCCTCGTTCGGGGATTACAGCAGCGACGGGAAGAGAGTGATTTGATACTGTCACAATCTTGGCTCTGCACTTCAGCGGCGATGGAAATGATCTCCCTTATCCTAGGGGATCAAACTAGCTTCCGAAATTCTTCCTGTTGCTTTCCGTAAGAACCGAGTACGTGACCATCTCCCTCCTCACCTTTGGGATCTGTCCAAGGCTGCGAGACGCGCCTAGGGGACGATCCCATCAGCCTCATACCTTGCATCATCCAGCCTTTCCGCCTGCTTCTTTCCTTCCCGACGGCGGTTGCTTGCGCTGAGATCAGCTCCTGACTTTCAGCATGGCTGATGCGACTAACATCGTCTTCGAAGACCGGTTCACCGTGGACGCAAGTCCTTTCACCCAGCTCAATTACCAAAAGCTGATGTGAGCAGGATGTCGACCGAGACGGGAAGAAATTCGATCGCGGTCCGTCCTGTCTCTCCCTCCGACCTAAGCAGACTGACCCCGCCCCCAGTATCCCGAATAACCGCGCACTCGCACAACCTCTCCATGTCCCTGACCCTCGACATCGCAAATGAGCTATACCCTCTCACCGCCCAAGAGACATTCACACTAGCCGTCGCGCGGAGTCTGATACCTGGGGAATTGGAGACTGACGGGATGGATGGTGATGGGGATGGCCAGGGGGAGGCGCCGAGGAGGGTGAAGAGGGAGCTTTGGAGGAGCGGGGATCAGGGATTGGCAGCAGATTACGAGTATGTCATGTATGGCAAGGTGGGTGACTCTATTTGGATTGCATATGAAAGCTGATGGGCGCAGATATACAAATTTGATGATTCGCAGCAGGGGGAGAACATGACGTGCGTCGGTGCCTCCTCTGTCCACGAGCTATCGTCGAGCTGAATAGACCAGAACGAGCGCTGACGATAACGCAGAACAGCATACTTCTCGTTTGGAGGCCTACTCATGGCGCTTCGGGGAAGCTATCGACATCTGGCAAATGTCGTAGTCGGGGAGAACGTGTACCTGCTCATGAGAAAATGAGATGTAGCATCGGCACGTCCTTCGCTGGAAGCCAACTCGGCTGTGTCGGAGGAAATCTGCATGTCGCAAAATCATCTGATACGCCAGCATGCTCCCTATTCTACTGGTCCTTCCGGTCTTTCCCCACGGTCATGGACTTTGAAATCTCCATCATCCTCGGCGGGACCTGAATTCCGACTAGAGCGCTGACTCCGAAGCCAATGATCGGGACGAAGAGAAGGAAGGAGATCAAAAGAGCTGTGATGATCGGCGTGGTGAGGAGCTGTACCCGATCCAGCAGCGGTCCACCGGTAGGGGCAGTCGTGTTGAGGGGCGAGCCCGCTGAGGTAGTCTGAAGGGGGGCGATCGAGGTCCCCGAGGGCAAAGGGGGTTGTTGTCGCTTGATGATGGAGGGAGAGGATGAGGAGCCGGTAAGGATGATGAGGTCGGCATCGGGTAGGCTACTCGGGAGTTTGACTAGGGACAACATCAAACATGATCTCACATAGACCAAGAGCCCTTGCTTGGTGCAAGGCTCTTATCAAGCAAGCTTGAAATCACTCACCATCTCCCTTCGTCCCGGCCAATCTCATCACCGCCTTTCCACCCTGCACGGCACCGAAGTCATCCACAAGCTCCGCCCCACAGTTCTGAGCCCATTCCTCGATCGCGCTGTCAAACGTCTGCCGTCGTGGTCGAAGGAGGTATGGGATGTGCAGGTCGGCGGAGGTAGCGGGCAGGGTCAGGGACTGGAGGTGTGATTCATGTAGCTGCGAGAATGCATGTCAACGAGGCAATACTGGTCCACTAGCGGTCACTAGGAGGGAGCAATGCTAGCTATGCTCTGTGGAAAGAATGCGAGAGAATGTCAGACATACCTCGTCGACCTGAATCACGATGATCCTCTCCCATTCACAGCCCATGTACGACAAAGTCCGATACGCTTCCTCGGCGGCAACCATACCCGAGGAAACATCGGACGCTGCTTCTCGTAATGCAGCATTCCTGTGAAAGCTCATGAGTCTATTCACATAGGGAGTCAGGCGATTGATCACTCACGGGGCTGAAGACCAGATGAGGAGGGGCGAAGTGTCTTTGAAGCCGAGGACGGATGAGGGGATCAAGAGAGCCGAAAGGGTCAAGCCGAGAGGGGGTCGCATGCTGAGATTGGTACTTGACGTCGCCCTCCCTGTGGCTGAGTATAGGATTGTGGTGAACAAAAGGCTTTGCCATCGACTGAACCAGAACTGACCGGCGCTGGACTCCCACAGGCCTACTGGTTCCGATTGCCACAAGGCGCGCAAGCAACTTGAAAAACGCCGAGATTCCGGCCGTCCCGTGATTTGGCGCTCCCCACTTTCCTCTTCCATCCCAAATCATCATCTTCTCCAAAAACACTTCATCGACCCTGCTACCGAACTTGAAGGCGCCACAACGTGAGGTCGTCTCATACTTCAGCTCCACAGTCGAGCTGAAAGTGCTTGTCGACGTCCTCGCTTAGTTCTCGACCGATTGCGACACTCGAGCTCATCAACAATCCGAGATCTGCTCGAGTCTGATCCTATTTGAGTTGTTGTCTTCTGCAGAAGGCGCGTCAGGGGTTCAGCTCTGCTCATTCTTGAAGAAAAGCTCGTGCTCAGCTTTTCCCCTTCAGGCCATCATGTCCGCCCCACCTGAAGAGCTCGTTCCCGTCGAAGCCTCACCTGCTCCCGTTCCAGCTCCAGCCGAGGATGTCCCCCTGGAGCCCGCCGCTGAAGCCGAAGCCGAGCCGCCTTTCCCCGCATCGGCCGAAGCGGAGGCTTCCCAACCCTCAGCTCAACCACCTGCTCAGAAGGCTGCTTCGTCGCCGTTGAAGAAGATCGCTCGACCCGCTAAGCCGAGATCATCTGTGCCTGGGAAAGGGAAGAAGGCGGATGGCGAACCGAAGAGCTTCCGACCTGGAGATATCGTCTTGGCGAGACTGAAGGGATATCCACCTTGGCGTTAGTCGTATTCCTGTAAAGTCGAGCAGACGATTTCACCTTGCTGTGACGATTTAGCTGACGTATTCTTCCTGTTGCTTGTCTTCAGCTTCCCGAGTGAGTGATTGAGCCGGCCAGAAGTTGGGCGCTATTTCAACGAGTATGAGCTGACTTTCGTTTCCACAGATCGCCGACCCAGACTCCCTGCCCCGCAACGTCCAGGCTCAACGGCCGGGAAAGAGTCCTCATATCTACTGCGTCCAGTTTTTCACCCAGGGCGACTTGTCCGTCTTTCCTTCTCCATCTTGACTCTAGCTGACAACCGCTCAGCTCGTGGCTCCAAAGCAGAGAGATCAATCACCTGTCCGCCCACGAGATCGAGGCATACGTATCGGAGTCACACCGAAAAGCCGCAGGCGGGCTGATGGAGGCGTATCAAACCGCCCAGGACCCGACGGAGTGGGACGCAGGACAGGCTGATGCCCGGGCAGCGAAGGAGGAGAGGGAAGCAGCTGAGGCAGAGGACGTGGACGAGCTGGAAGACGAAGAGGAGGAGGTGACCGGGGGAAAGAGGAAGCGGAGTGCGGGGGGGAAGAAGGAGAAGAAGAAAAAGGCGCGGACGAGCAAGAAAAAGGTGATTGGAGTGCTATCTCAGCATGTGTTCGTCTCGGCCCCGATGGTGACTGACCTGGAATGTCAGAAGGGAGTATCCAGCGCCGAACCACCCGAGTCTGAGGAGGACACACCCGCTCCGAAGAAAAAGGCTCCCACGAAGCCAAAGTCGAAGCCTGCAAAGGCGCTGGAGTCGAAGCCGGCCGCTGCAGACAAAGAGCCGGCGGACGATGGTGAGTTCCTGTCTACATCTACTGAGGAATTGTTTGATTGACTGTCCTCGAAAACAGATCCGCTGGCATCCGATCCCGAATGTATCAAAGTCAAGGACTGGCGACACAAGCTTCAACGGGGCTTCCTGGGCAAGGGTCTGCCTACTTCGGAGGTGTGTCCGATCACAATGAGATGACTGATACTGACAGATCCGCTCTACTCAGGAGATGGACACGTACGACAGCATCTTCAAGATCATCGAGGAATACAAGACGATGACAATAGAGGCTCTGCAATACTCGAAGATCGGCAAAGGTCAGTGTGGAGGCGGGAGTCGGATCTGCAGAGATCACAAGACCGCTACGAATGCTAACTTCGGTTTGTCAGTGATGAGAAAGATCGCCACGCTGGACGGGATACCGCGGAATGAGGACCTAAAAATCACCCAACGAGCATCCAAGCTCATGAATGAGGTGAGAGCGTCTGCTTTCCCGGTCCGTTGCAGTCGACTGACGACTACAGTGGACCACATTCATCTCGAGCAACGGAGGCAAGGCTAATGGTAGTGAGGCGGCCGAGGCCAAGAAGGAGGAGGTTCTGGGAGAGCCGAAACCCGAAGCGAACGGGGACAAGATGGAGGTGGATACGTGAGGCGGATGTTGTGCAGTCAAAAACGAATTACAATGCGCTCTCTTTTCAGCGATTACCCTTCTTTCTCAACATTCTTGGTGTCATGTGGTCCCCTCTTCTTAGTGCCCTGAATACTCGTGCGCGGGGAAGGGCAAGCATGCAAAATATTCGTGCTGTAACTCCAAAACTTACAGCGCATGTCCTCCATGCATGTTACAACTATACGTGGTAAATCACGAATCTAAGCCAATGCTAGCCGAAGTTCTTCGGTCCCTATACGACACAAGATCAGCACAAGGTGCGCTAATTGTCTTGAGGGAAGGAGGAGCTCACCGCAGAAGGCGGCGCATCGCTCGGCGAAACGATCATCGGAGGTAGGACATCCTCATCCGTCTCCGACCCATCGCCCCCAATAGCAGCCTTCCCATCCAGTCCGACCGTCGAAAGCTGCCGAATAAGTGGTCTTAGACTCGCAAACTCCCCCGTCCCACTCGCCGCCCTACTCCGTCGACCATTCCAGCTCCCTCCACTTTCCGAGAGCATGATGGTCTGACTTGGCATGGGCGTCATCCCCGCTCCGAGTGGACTGGCGAAGAGGCACGAATTAGGTCGACGTATGATGGGCATTTGTCCTGATGTACGCCGAGACGTCCGACCGGATAAGGGGTTACCGAACGAATCTTCGGAGAGCGCGGTCATAGGTGTGGGCGGTGTCGACTCGCGCTCTCGATCTCGCGATGGGGCGAGAGGGGCGGTGGACGTTTGTGGCGAGATGCCGAGATCGAAGTAACCGCTTCGAGGGGATAAACCAGTTTTGGGTACGGGATTCACCATCGTGATGGTTTTCTCCTCCCCGTCTTCTTGCTCGACGACGTATTCCTCCTCCTGACTCACAGTTCGAACTTCCGCTCGGAACTCCGCGATCTCTCGAGTGATGGCGATTCGTAGCTCCTCAATGGTTTCGAGCGATTCGACCTCTTCCCACTTGTCAAAGGTACGAGGGCAAAATGGTTCGTCGGACTCGTCGTGGTAGGTCGATACGTAGGCATGAGTAAGCGCGGTGGGAACGTCGATTCGGGTCGTCGGATCGAATTTCAGAAGGTGAGAGAGGAGGTCGAGCGCTGCGCTCAAGGGTCAGAAAGGAAGGAAAGATCAATAGGCAAGGGGTCATACCGTCAGGGTCAGCTGAAGGAAGCAGGTCGGATAATTCAATTCCTTTCGAAAGGGGCAGTGTCCGGATGTATCCACAGGCCTATTTAAATTAAGCGAAGGAAATGACATGCAAGAACGCAAACACACCTTCTCACTGCCTGTTCGTGCCAGAGTATTATCGTCGGGTGTTCCCAGTACTTCGAGAATGAGGTTGAGCTGCGACGATGAGCTTTGTTCTACCTTTCCAACCTGGCGTACCTGATCCACAAAGCTAAGTCAAAGTCAGCTTGCATCGAGACCGGACTAGTGCACTGACTCCTTGCCCTTGAAGATGGGTTTCCCCCCCAGAAGCTCCGCCAAGATACACCCTATTGACCAGACATCGACTGCTCCCATCAGCGAAAATCCCTGCAGTATTGGACTCGAAGGATCAACATACTCGCAGTCGTATATCTTCGGTTTGACAGCATGACCTCCGGCGCACGATACCACCTAGTTGCAACGTCTGCGAGTTCCAGTCAGCTGATTTCCCCGATGCTTGCAGCGTTCCGCGTACATTCCGTCAATCTCATCGCTTCGTTCTGATCCTCCTCGCCCTTGGCTGGTCGGAAACCTCTCGCCAATCCAAAATCGCAAATCTTGAGCTCGCAATCGGAATTGACCAGGAGGTTTCCGGGCTTGAGGTCTCGGTGAATCACATTGGCGGAATGGATGAACTGATCACGACAGTGTCAGCTCTACCAAGCACAGTGGGGAGATCCACCTTTATGCCTCGGAGCAGCTGGTAGAGGAAGTACTGGATATGGGAGTTGCTGAGGGGTTGGCCGGACCGGACGATCTGGTGCAAATCGGCTAAGCTTGAATGAGCATACGGTACGATCGATATGGGAAGCTATGACGAACCTTCCATGGGCTATCAGGCAAAGCGAACCCGACAATCGTTCATCAGCACGTTCTGATGAGATCACGCCGAATGCTCCGCCTCACCTCCATATAGAGATATCTTTAACGTCATCAGCGCTCTGCGATATCTCATCTCGGCACACTCACATCTCATTATACCCATACCAGACATTATCGAGGTCGATCAACCTGACACGATCAGCGCTCAGTCCGTCTGAACCGGGAAGGTCAACCCCTCCGCTCACCCAGTCAGATTCTCATGCCCCCCAAAATGCCTCAAAAGCGTGATCTCCCTCAGTGCTCTCCTTGCCAAGATGACCTTATCAAACACCCTTGTTATGCACTTGACAGCGACAGGTTCGCCTGAGAGGTTGTCTTGAACCGAGATGACCAGGCCGTAGGCGCCTTGTCCGAGCGGTCGCAGGAGTGACCATCGGGAGGGGAGATGGAATAGTCGATTCAGAGTGTGGATAGTCTGGTAGTCCCTGTCCGCGATATGTCAGCGACTTTACGGTCAAGGAAGGGCGTTACGGTCAAGGAAGGGCTCAACAGGAACGCACCGAGCCTTGAGAGACTTTTCGGAAAGGGGATGTTCCTCCTCCTCTGATGTAGACCGCCTGGGACCACCATCGAGACCCGCTTGACCCCGCTTAGCAGCTGCCGCCATCTTGCTGGCTCCCGTCTGCAAAATGGTCGACGCGGCCATCCCAGGGCTACTCAGTCCATTAATGCTGCTTGACGTGGTTGCAGTGCTCATCCCGGCTTTCCGTTGAACCCCAGCTCCCGAGATTGGGTATGAAGCAATTGGCTGTACGAAATTCGGAGAGGACGTTGCTGGCGTGATAAGCGGCAAAGTGGAAGACGAGGTATACGACGAGGAAGACGAAGCCGAGGAGTCGGCATCCGGTATAGGAAGAGGTATGGGCGCAGCGCGGGAGACCGTCGGCGGGGAAGGACGGGGAGCTTGTGAGCGAGGAAGAAGGGGTTTGCTAGCCGGAGTGAGAGGAGAGGAGGACGGAGGAGCAGGTGGCGACATGGTGGTGGCCATTTGTGGGGCGGGTGGAAAGATCGAATGGTGGTGGATCAGAGCTCGCCGCTCGACGCGTTCCTTGGAAAAGATCTTTTGCAGCCGCCGGCTCAGCGTCTGCTAGTGTCCCAGACCATCAAAGGCAGGCTGTCACGTGACCCGCTGGCGGAAATTCCTCGATGAAAAGTTGCCACATACTCAAACGGGGTTTTCGAAGCTGTTTGCCGGGATAGAAACGCCACATATCCGTGCGGCGTTTTGGACTTCGTTGGCCGAATCGAAGATTGCCACATGTCCGAACGGCGATAGCACTGATACTTCCTGAGCTTTTATCCTTTTAGACACCCCTTCACGTCATTCCTGTTTGCCAGGATTTTGGGGTGTGTCCATCTCCCTATACGAAGAGATCCGTACTTGGTGCATCGACCATAACCCTGGGTATACTTCTGACAACAATCATCGTACAAAGCCTATGGTAATGAGAAGATGATCTCCAGATTTCGCTTGCAGCCCATATCCGCTCGCCTGCATTCGCCTCCGTTTTATCTCCACAGTCACCCAGTCCCCACGTCTCGTTCGCTAGCTTCGACAGTCCCGCTCAGAACTCGTGCTCGAAGATGTCACCTCCACCAGACTGTTGCCTGGCTCCTTGCTTTTGGGGAGCATTGCCATTGGTTCGTGCGTTGCCGCTTGGTGGAGCATTGCCGTTGGTCCGCGCATTGCCGTTAGCCCGTGCACCGCCATTCGTACTGTCCCAGGCATTATGCTGCTCGGTATCGTTGATGAAGCCGCCGTTATTCGCCCATCCTCCTTTGCCCGCTGCCCCTCCTGGGGCGGCCATGCCATTTTGCTTCTTGGACTTGGTATTGCGTTGTTTCGATCCGTACTCCCGGCCCCATTCGGGGACGTCGTTGTCGGTCGCTCCTACTGGCGGATATGTAGACGTCGAGGATGAGGAGTTCGTTCGGGATGCGCGCTGCGTCCATACCAATCAGAGCAGAGTCTTAATAGACGCCTGAACTCACGCTGCGCTCCCACCGGTCGCCATTCATGTTTGGCTTTGCACCATCGTTGCGCTTCGCCCTACCATCCCCGACAGCAGCGCCCTCGAAGTTCGCCGGGTAATGCCACCTCTCCTGGTTGGGTGCGCGGTTCGGGTCTGACCGTTACCGTCAGCTACGCGCTGCCACCCGATCACTCGCACTGACCCTCATTGTAGTAAGCCTCATCTTCGCCCGTCCACAAGCCCTCATTTCTCCTTCGCTGTTCAGCCTCTCTGTCCTGAGCGGAGATCGGCGCGTAGTCCTCTCCCTCCTCTCCTTCCTCGAGCGCTTGTCCGAGGTGCGTGGACCGCTCGTTGCGCTCGTCGAACCGCTTCGACCATTGGTTCTTGCGCGCACGACGATCTTCCTCTGTGGTATCGAGGAACCCAGCCTGTATCGTCGATCAGTCGGATTCCGGGGAGAAGTGGAGTCCAATACCTTCTTGGCCCATTTCGGAGTACGGGCCTTGTTCGAGCTATCGGAAGTGTCAGCCGGTAAGGCTACTCAGGCTAGTGGCGCTCACTTATTGCGGATGTTTTGGATATAGAAGCTGGAGGCGTCAGCGAAAAAGAGAGGCGCTACAGAGAACGCTCACTTGTGGAAATGGCAGGGGAAATCTAGACGACGTTGGTCAGCTAAACATGGATGCGCCCGGGAACACTCACAACCACAGATGCAGAGGATGACATTGATGAAGAAGTCGGTCCCGATGCCGAATCGCAGGGCTACGGCTGTGGAATTGTTGATTAGCACGACTATCTTCGAAAACGCTTCGATACGAGGCGTGGTACAGCAATCCCCCAGGTATTCCGTACACTTCTTCTCATCATGCCGCCATGTCATCGACCGACCTCTGGTTGCCAATTCCAAGCAAGAGGTCGAATTGAGCGATGGCTCACCGAGTGGGGGAAGCACACATCCCAGTAGGAACAGGATGAACAGGAAACCATGGTGTTTCTTTGGCACCAACGAGATCTTCTTCGGCAGGACGTGATTCAACGACATGATCGATTGAAACTATAGGAAGAAAGTCGGTGAGGCTAGTGAGAGTTTGGCAAGGTGGTCGGAACGAAGATAAGGTGGGCCGAGGTAATGTCGCAGCCCGGGTGGTGCGCGCGCCGGTTCCTTGTGTCGACTATCGCCTCATCCGCCAGTGGATAGGCCTTGATGCTCAGCTCTTGTGTTCAAGCCGGATGCTCGTTGATGCCCGTTGCGGCGCTATCGGAGCGCGGATGAGCAAAAGCAACGGATGAAATCAAAAGCAGGAGAACCTCGTCGGCTCCTCGAAAGCCGCATCACCTGAGGCATTCTACATGACGTGGACTATGGGAAGAATTACCTATCAGCCACCAGAACGCAACGAATCAGGAACTTAAACGTCCTTCCAGCTAGAGTTGTCAATCTGACTCCGAACCGATTTTTCATCTGCCCCCGATCCGAACTCGGAGGGGTTGAGGGATGCAGCGTATGATATGCTTCCGATGATCGTGTCCCGCTGCAGATACTTGCTGACCGTCTTCTGACACCCGATCACTTTACACAAACTGATCTGCGGTTTACGCCTCGTTTGATCCGGACACATTCATTCCCAGACCTGATGGGAGTGGGATTCTTCGTCCATATCGTCCTGTCACCGTGGATTCTTACGACCGTACGGCACATCGATCGCATCGCTCCCTCGCTACTGGAACGGAGAAGATATACATTGGAGTAGGTAGGTGATCCGTCTGCATGTACACTCAACTTCCGTGTCATCTGATTGTGATGAGAACCGGAAAGGTTGATGTGGTGATGTGGCCTGTCCAGCTGCTTTCGAGGCTTTGGTACTTTGCTCGGTCGCATTGTCAGTCTGTTCCATCATCGAGGTTGGCGAGGTCTCGCTTCAAGCTTGCTCAGGGAAGCTCCCCAATTACGAGAAACTTAAACGGTCGGGTCCGTCTGGTGTTGGTGGGGCTCGTGGGGGATGGTGGCCATGAGAAAGGGGCGTTGACAAACGCGGGACAGGCAAGAGCAATCCGCGAAAGTGCGGACCGTTCCGGTGGGGCGCGACGCCAACAGGTATCCGCCTGAGTACTCATCAATCGGCTCCCAAGAGTACCTGGCGATCTTCATCCTTGCGTAATGAGATGGGATCACTGGTCATCAAGACCCCTCTAAAGCGCTTCCCAGGGTGTTCTCCCTTCTCTACCTATTCGAGGCTCTTCGAGCCCGGATTATCGTGCAGATTCCGTCTCGCCGAAATTTTCCTGCTTACGCTGACGAGCTGCTTTAGCTTGTGCTCCACCTGTTCTTCAATATCTGTACTCTTGTTTATGCCATACTACAAATTCTTCAAACCCGGAACGCAATGATGGGCGAAGCATCGAAAACCCGAGAATCGCACTTCTCTTTGGGCTATACCCGAGATTGCAAGGTATGAGCGGAAGGCTCGGCAAGAGGAAGATCATCAGGCGCTGGTAAAGAATCGTCTCGTCATCGACTGAATGAGGAGGCTTCTCGTTGGCGTCTCGTTCGGTTACAACGCAGAATCACAGGCGGTTTGGGTTGTATCGATGAATATTGTCCATGGGGAATGCAAGGCTACAAGAGCGCGAAGACCCTGTACCAAGCTACATTACATATCCTCGTCTAGTCTTGAAGAAATCCAATCGTCAAGCCCAAGACGTGATGTCGTACGATACGGTTCCTGAAGAAGGACCGCGCCAGAGTCCTGAACCACAGCATCAGCCATGACTCCCCTGACGGCCACACGAGCCCCACCTGACTATCTGCTCGATCCTCCGACCCTCCGTTTCGTACTCCTCCGTGATCGGATGCAACCGCTTCCACTTCTCGCCGTAATCCACTGCCCAGCTCGACGGGTACAGGCGGTTCTCCCCGCCGCACGAGCTCCCAATCCCCCTCCACCACCCTCGTCTTCCTCAACTTCCTCCCGCCAGTGACCCTCGACCCGGACGCGGCACCAGACGATCCGAGCAAGCCGTTCGGTGTTCTCGAGAGGCTCAAGCGCGGAAATGTCGTAGAGTGAGGACGCGAGCCGAACTCGTCCAGGTGGTGATGTCGTGGTTGGGCCGGAGCGGGCGGGTCCGCGGGGGAGGAGGATGAGGAGGGCATCGGTCTGAGAGCAAGTGCGTAGGGATGGGAGATGTCTTCGGTCGTGATGTGTTGGGCTTGAGCTGGAGTTGTGCAGGTGAGGCGGTCGAAGAGGGATTGCAAGATGCCCATGCATCCCCTTCCGGCCTCGAAATTTCTTGTGAAAATGGCGATAGCAGTCTTGAGTTCTTGGTCGTGATGATATGGTCGTAAAGTCGTTCCTTCACCGATTGGCTTCGAGTATGGATCTCGATGGCTGTGATTGTGATGGATGATTTGAACGCCTCGTCAAAGGAAGGCACATCCGGACCCCATCTTCTCGGGCGCAAGGTTGATCAAGGGCATCCTCAGGGTGACAGCAAGAGGGCTCTTGATCGGTTCATGTCGAACGTGTGTCCAGGCCATGCGCTCGCCCATGGCATCTTTACGACCCGTGCCGTCCAGGAGCTGACATGAAACGCTCGAATAGTCGCCTGAAATCGTCGATATCGACTCCGGACCTGGGAACCTGAAATTTCTCCGATGTCCCCATCCTGACTCTTTCCTCTAACCGATATGGTCGCATCAAGACTGCTACCTACGTTACGAGCATTCTCAACTCGTCCACTCCCCATGCGGACCATAGCAATCCCAATCACCCACCGAGCCCTCACCACCCCACCCCACCCCGTCCCCCTCCGTCCTTGTCCCAAATGTACCACCCCTCTTCCCCTCCCCACCTCCCCCTGTCCCACATGCGCCACCCTCCTCCCTTTCCCCACCGGTCTATCCCCGCACTCCATCCTCCATCTCTCATCCCCCATCCCCGCAAACGCAGCATTCTCACAAACCTTCGACATCCCACTCGAACTCTCTCTACTCCCATCTCATGGATACGATCTTGACCCGAAGGACTTGAGGCAGAGGATGTTGGAGAGACAGAAGGAGTTGCACCCTGATAAGTTTGGGAGTAAAGGGGAGAACGAGGTTGCGCTGGCGAGGGAATTGAGTGGAAGGGTTAATGAAGCTTTTGGGATACTGGTGGATCCGCTCAAGAGGGCGGAATATATCGTGAGTCGAGATGGTCTTCATTCATCTTTAGCTGGATCAATCTCAGCTGGTTAGAGAAAGGGCTCGGCGCTGATGGTTGGATGCGCAGCTCGAGGTCCACGCATTGGCGGTGACGGAGACGGATTCGCTCACAGACCCCGGACTGCTCGCAGAGGTGCTCGAAGCGAGAGAGGAGCTCGAGTCGGCAAAATCGTCCGAGGAGGTCGAGACTCTGCGGAAAAAGAACCATGGTGAGTACGCCGACCTCGCTTTAGGAGACGTGAGCTAACGAAGGTCGTCTCGTAGATAAGGTAGAAGCCACGATCGCATCCATCAAAGAGGCGTTCGGGTCGGATCCACCAAACCTCGCTGGAGCAAAGATCCTGGCTGTGCAACTCAAATACAGGCAGGGACTCGAAGAGGCTGCGAAGGAGTGGACACCGGCGCCTTAGATCCTGCCCTGCGCAGCTATGCAATGTAGCTATAAATGCGGAGCTCGCGCCAAAAGCATATTATTACCTGCCAAGAAGCCAAATTACCCGAATCTAGAGAGACCCATTGCTCTTCCCGTCCCCCTCATCACCACTGCTCGCCGCCCAGTGATCCACGATCTTCACGCTGCCTAATCTGGCACCTCTATTCCTGAGATAGCCAACGACCTCTGCCCCGCCTCTCACTCCCCTTGGTAAAGGTCTCTCCCAATCCGCAACCTCCTCATCCTCCTTCGAGACCTTCATAACTTCTCCACCATACTCCTCAGCCAACCAGAAACTCGCATTTATCTGAGCATCCTTCTCTTCCAGCTCGAAAAGGAGACTTGCGAGTTCCCGTGCCGCTTCCAGCCGGATACGTAGGACGTGCCGCACGAGTAGACGTGAGGGGATTCGTTTGGGTCGGGTGTACTTGATCGGAGGGGTGTCTGGTGGGAGACCAGCGACCTTGGGTGGATCGGGTGCGAAGAGGGACGAGGAGTCGAGGAATGAGGGGAGGGACATTTCGAATCGTCGAGGTAGCCAGACACCGATGAGGATCCGCCATGCTGCTACTAAGCGCTTCATCCTGGATATCATGAGCGTAAAGCGGTCTGGACAGAGTCCACTCACGCATTGTAGTTTTCGTCAACGAGGGCAGAGTGATACCGGCCAAGCAGCCATAACATACCGGCCGCGATCCCCGCTCCGAGAGGGACTTGCCGGAAAACCTCCCAGATTGCGAAGAACAGAATGGGGTAAATGAGGAAGCTGAGGACCAACCCAAGGGTGATCTTCATCTGCGCCTGAGTCTCGAGCTCATCCTCGACCAGTCGTGAACCGAGTATTCCCACTGCGTAGAAAGGGAGATGTACGATCATCGGGACGAAAAAGAAGGGTAATCGGATCAGACATGTGATGGAGTCCTTGAAGAGAATGTATAGAGTCGAGAACCGGGACGGGAGAGAAGCCTTCCGTGTCGGGTCGAGCGTTTGCGGAAGGGGCAGGTCAACGAGGGCGTCATTCGATAGACGGGAAGAGATGAGGAGTTTGTGATAGGTCACAAGCAAGGCTTTGACGCGCTCGATGCCCTCATTCGGAGTGGTGAAGAGGTCGGTAAGGCTATCGCATTAGCTTAGCCTTCAGGTGCGAGCTTACGTCTGGGAGATCTCGACGAAATTTGCTAGGGAGACATCCTTCTCCCGCTCCCACAGGATTTGCCGGGCCATTTGTGCCGCAAATGCCGTATTCCTACAGCATCCCATCAGTCTTTGACCACCGAATGCTCGACTCGCTCACCAGTCAGGCGCATTCACCGTCATCTGCCGGAACTCCAATTCGATCCTCCTTGTCAACCTCTTCACCGCCAACCGTCTCCTCCCGTCATCGTCTCCCAAGAAATCATCATCGTAGGCGTCCATACTGATCGGCAATCCGTATCTACCACTGTCAGCGCTTCTCATCTTCTTCACAGTGACCCACTGCGCGACCACGCGACTTCTGTACTTTGTCTTGTCCACATATGCGATACCAACGGGTATGACGACCGCCCGCTTCCCCCTCTTCGGCCCTCCGTTCTCCTCAGTTCCGGCGAGATAGCGGATATACTCGAGCGCCGCCCAGGCAGTGCCGTCCTTGATTGGGATGATGTGCGGTTCGGTGTGGGATGTGCCTTCCGGGAAGACACACACACATTCGTTGATGGCCAGGGCTGATGCCGAGTCAGTACCAGCATTTCCACATGATGGCAGGAGACAGACCCTCGAATGTCCCGCGGAAGAGCTTCTGGTTGTTCTTGTTCTTCCGGTCGACCGCTATTCCAATCAGCCGTGAGATACCAGGATAAGTGAAGTAAGAAGTAAAAGCGCACCGATGTTGCCTGCATTCCGAAGGAGAGCTCCGACAGCAGAGTTCTTGAACAGCGAATCCTTTACCTGTTCTTGAATCAGTCAAAGGAATCAGCATTCAGCCTAAACTTACCCAGTAGTGGACTCGGAGGCCATGTGGTAGGGTATTGCTCAATACCGCCGGCTGTTGTCGTCAGCGAAGCTCGGACCGCCGGCGTAGAGCTCACATCAACGGCCATATTGGCATGCGAGCATGCGCTATCCTCCATGAGCCTTCCCAGCCAATGCCAAGGGTCATCCCATGCTCACAAGATCACTGGCACATCCTCGGGAACGTTCTCCGAGCCGTTGACCTCGATAGTCCGGAAGAATGAGCATATAGCGGAGTTGGCGAGCAAAACTAGCACTTGATGACTGGCGCCGAAAGGCATGGCGAAGACTATACGAGAGATGTGTACAGCACAAGCTGAACAGGCTGGGAAGCCATGAGCAACGTTCACGTGGAAACGGTATGTCGATGGGATAAATGGGTTATATGACGTTGGAATACTCGCCTGGTGCCTGAAGCCCGCCCTCCACCGCCTGGTCTTAGATTTGGGAAGGTGCAGTTCTGTGAAGCTGTTTCGCATGGTGTGACGATATTCAGCAAGATGCCGACCAAAGCTACTCCTCAGCAAGCCGGTACGTCCCCAGGTTCTGTGTATGTCATGATCGTGAGAGCTGAGATTCCGCAGAGCTGGACGGAGCCATCTTGGAATACCTCGTCTCGAGAGGGTTCACCAGGGCCGTCAAAGCTTTCGAGGTGGAAAGCGGAGTCATAGCGGCTGAGGGGAGCTCCATGGAAAGGGTGTGGGTGGAACACAAAGCCAGGTGAGTTGGAAACCTTCCTTTCTTGTAGTGGAAGGCTCAGAAGAACTCAGTACCGAAGGGGGGGTCGTCACCAGTGAAAGCGAGAGCGAGGAACCTGAGGAGGACGACGAGCCTGTTCCGGTCAAAGGTGAGCAAGAAGCCGTCGTCGTGTCATACACTAATCATGACATCAACAGGCAAAAGCAAGCTGGTAAAATCGTTGAAAAAACCTGTGACGGTACCCCTTCTTGCGAAGGATGCCTCGAGCTCTTCATCCTCCTCGCCGTCCTCATCCTCATCATCCTCGGACCCGGAAACAGCCGAAATTGCGCCGATTGAAACACAATCATCGCCCTCGCCCTCGTCGTCTGACTCCGAATCATCCTCCAGCTCGGAAAGCGAAGACGTAGAAGAACCGGCCCCAGCCACGTCTGCCGAGCCCGTCTCAGCCTCATCTACAAGCGCAACACTTGCTGGCGATACCGTGGTGACGTCCGACTCATCAAGCTCGAGCTCAAGCTTTGAGAACGAGGACGAGGACGAGGTCGACGGCAGCGAGGAGGAAGGTACTGCAAGAATCGGTGTCGCGGGCTTCCTCGATGTGGAAGCGGAGGTGTCGAGTGATGAGGAAGTGAGCAGCGACGAGGACGAGGAAGTGGAAGGGGAAGAAGTAGATGAAGATGAAGAGGAGGAGGCGGGCGGCAGCTCAGACGAGGATTTAGACTCTGGATCATCACGTGCGTCACTATCATTCACTCGAGCACAATAGAACCTGATGCAAAATCTCAATATAGCCTCTTCCGTTGCACCTCCAGCCAAACTTGTGACCGCTCCGGTCGTGAAGAGCAAGAAGCGGAAAGCTCCCTCACCATCGCCCTCATCCGCCTCCTCTTCTTCCAGCTCTTCGAAATCCTCAATCTCGGCCTCGGAGTCATCCAGCTCCGCTTCAACATCGTCCTCATTGTCATCCTCCGCGACTTCTCCACCAGCGCCGTCAGCCCAGACCATAACCACCACGACCAAGCCAGCCAAGCCTGCCAACCTCACCGCCACGAAGAAGCGCAAACTCTCGCCTACCACCTCTGTTCCCGCCAAATCCCTCCCACCTGCGATCACTACCGAGATCACAACCACGATCACGGAGACCGCATCGCCTGCTCCTCAAGCCGGACCTTCAGTACGGGAAGTCAAAACGCTCCCCAACAAGCGGTTTGAGCGGATCAAGACCGATGGTGTGACCTTTCACCACGAGAAGCTTAAGGACAACTCCTATGAGGCGCGTGTATGTATCTTTCCCCATCGACTTGTTGGTCAAGCTGAAATGAATGAGCAGATGCAGTGGGGGGTCAGCGCGAATGATTATGGCGCGAGGGCGTCGAGGGATCTGATCGTCACGAAGGGAGTAGGGTTCAGGAAGGAGAAGAACAAGAAGAAGCGAGGGGTGAGTAACGTTTCTCGTGCGGAGTACCGATACTGATCGAGAGCAGAGTTATGCAGGAGGGGAGATCACGATGCAAAGCCATAGCATCAAATTCGAAGATTGAGGCGCTTGCACTACCGGACGAGTTGCATCGGCTTGGAATTCGTGCTGCTAGATGTGTAACTCGTGCATTGTACTGCGTCTATCTGTATTGATGGAAGTGCCCGATGTGAGAAAGATGCAATGTCCGCCTACGCCAGCATAGGATGTCGAGGTAATGTCAGACACGACTCATGGATCACGTTTAACGCCTTGACAGCGTCCTTGTTCTCAATCACTGAGTCCGCATCAGCCTTGATTCGCATCGACCGCAAGTGGAGGACCCACCGCAAGAGATATTGATCTCGCTAGCCCCCTGCGAGATCATCTCAATATTGATCATCGCCCTAGCCAGACTCGTAAACATGAGCCCGGCACTACCTATTGCGTTCCGCATATTTCGCCCAACGAGAGAGAGGATCGCCATGTCGCGGGAGACGGTGATGTCGCCTATCCGCTCGAGGTCGCGGACGAGGCGGTCGAGTCGCTTCTTGTTGAGGAAGTCTTGCATCGCCATGGACACCTGTAACGCAACAAACGTTCATCAGCACAAGAACAGCGGAAAAGCGAGGCAGGCTGTATGGGAACCATGGGGAGGCGAAGAGTGGACTCACATGTACTTCGCTAGTCGAGATGAGGTCGACGACGACGCCCGCACGATCAAGAGTCCCGAATATCCGCGCAAGAAAGCCGTGCGAGATGGTTTTCCGATTCGAGTGGATATTGAGTACGATGATAGAATCCTTGATCGTCACAGCCGTCGGCATCCTCCCTTCTTCCCTCTCGCCCTCCTCATGGCTCGGCAAACAGCTGTCCAAACCCAGCGGGAAACTCTCATCCGGATAGATCACCGTGCCATATCCTGCGGGATTCCCCACATTCTTTATCCGGATAGGGATCTTTGCCCGAATGACCTGCTCCATCGTAAAGGGGTGGATCACCTCGCTGCCGTAGTAGGTGAGCTCGGCGGCTTCGTCTGGTGTAATGACGGGGACCAATCGGGCGGAAGGCACTTTCCGCGGGTCAGCGGTGAAGATGCCGTCGACCTCCTTCCAGACCTGTAACTCGACCGCGGAGAGGCCGACTGCACAGAGGGCGGCACACAGATCGGTGTAGCCTCGACCGACCTGGGACAGGAGGGAGCCAGGAACGGAACCGAAATAACCTGGACAGATCAGCAAGCTGGCTCGGGGTGTGTGTTTCGGTGCACGAACCAGTGATCACCGGTACTCTTGTACCGCATTTCCGTATCCGCTCCCCCATACACACCGCGAGCTGGTTATAGAAGTCCTGCCCAAGCTGCGCGACTCCCTGATCTCCACTTGACAAAAGCGTGGCTTCACTTGCTGCTGACATCGCAGCATCGACTATGTAGTCGAGGACCACTAGTTCCGAGTCGATCCCCTGAACAAGACATCAGTGTTCCGCTTGTAGGACAGACGTCGACATACTCTATCCCGCAACGCTGCGGCCACTATCTTACATGCTAGTCGTTCCCCAGTCCCGACTATCGAGTCTTGACTCCGCGGTGAGATTTCATCAATGATCTACCAGGCTATCAGCTTCATGAGAAGTATACACAACTACGACCCACCTGAGCAGCAGATAAGAAGCTCCGCAGACTGTCGCAATCCCTTTCTATCTCCTCCTCCAGCTCCTCCCTCATCGGTCCAGGCCGCAATGCTATCCGCGCGGCTTCCAGGTGTCCCTTCCTGACTAGATCAACTGTTTCATGAAACGCGGATGACTCGGTCAACCCAAACCCATTCGGACCTGGTGTCGTCGGACTGGTGGGTGACCGCGATCGACCGTTCGACGGCTGGAATGGCGAAGGGGAACCGGAGCGGATATCGAGCTGACTGAGGGAGGATATGGAGGACATCATGGAGTTGCTCATTTCCCGCTCTTTCCCCAGACTCGGTTCTCGTTCTCGACCAAAGAAGCCAGAGCCCACTCGTTTTAAAAAAATTGGCGTTTCGCGACCAGAACCGGAGCCATTGGTACGGGTCGAAGGAGCTTGAAGGGCTTCGCGGGATGCTTGGAGTAGGAGGTTGGTCGTGCCGAGTGCTTTTGTGTGGGATGACCGAGCAGAGCAAACGAGAGCGACTCGGGAGTCGGGTATGTAGGATCTAAGAGTGTTAGATTGGTGTCTGTGATGAAGGAGCAGGCACTGACTCGACTATCCGGGTGATCCCGTCGAGAGACTTGCCCACAGACGTCCCGCCGTATTTCTGGATCACCCACGGCACCGAGTCGTCGGAAGAGTTCCGGAGCAGCTCATCGGACGAGCTCGGGGTCGAGCTTGATGTCGAGGTCATCTCGAGACCATGGGCACGTACCTAGCCCTGCTTAGCAGGAACTAGAATAGAACACAGGCTTTCAAGGTCCCAATGATGGGTACTTTGATAGTGGAGTGTTGATGCAGCAAAAGTTGGTCGACTCGGATTTTTGGGCCGAATCGCGCCACGTGGAAATCCGTACCTCGATATCAAGGCCGGCTCATTATTCAATCCGGGACAAGCATATTCTGGTCCAATCCGGACAACAAGCATATTCTGGTCAAGTCACCCACAAATCCGCTACGGGTAGCCTGGTGGCTGGGAGTCTGGCGTATGGTGGAAGAGTGAGGGGCGATGAGCCATTACATACCCTCGTCCTCCGGACAGATACCTATTCCTCCCCCTCCTTCGGCTATCGCAGGGGATCAATCCAGTGACCCATATGCTCGACTCTCCTTCGCTCCCGCCTCTCAAGCTCAGATATGTAAGCTGTTGTTCACGTTCTGTCTTTCCCTCTCATGGATGATCCATTTATACAGTACGAGCACATCAGCGCGATACTTCCCAAATCCACCGTCTCATTGAGCTTAGCTCTGAGCTCATCCGCTCATTTGCAGGTCAGCGTTGGCCTCCCAATAAAGCTATTCATGCCGGACGAAGTCGGGGCTCGAGCTGACGAGATCAGGAACCCGATGGCTGGCACGTGAGCAAACCATAGTCGATCTAGCTATCAGGGCGACCTACCTCTTCTTGACCTTTGGCCGAGGGGCGCAGACATTAGGCGAGGAGTACACCGATATCCTTCCGTACTCTTCAAGGAGAAGGAGAACACCTTCACGACGGGTGAGCGCCAGCCCTAGCTTCCGTACTCCGCCACTCGAGGCGGGCCCGACGGAGTATAGTCAGCTCGCTAATCAATGTGATAGCGACGCTTCCTCACCATTCTTTTCCTGCTTCTACCATCCATACTCGTCTCGCCGTCCGCCATTGCCCGTCTCCGCTCGGCCGAATCCAATTCGAGCAGTTCATCGCTATGGTCAAAGTCCCGACGACGGATGTCGCAGATACTCGAGTCCCCGCTGGGCCAGACACTGCCTGAAATCCACATGGTCGCGTTCATGCTCTGGGGACGATTTTTCGAGATTGGCAAGAGATTGGCAGGGATCTCATACGTATGCCGAGGATGTCTCTGCTCTTTAAACTGCTGACCATTGCGGTAGATCTCCACATTGCCGGCCCGGCCGCCTGAACAGCCGGCGCCAAGCTATGAACCCCTAGGGATGATGCTCCTTCTACCTATACTCTATCGATTCTTCCAATGTCGTCAACCGTCGATTGCTTCGTCACAACCGCTACCGACCGCTCATCAAGCTGCTATTCTACCAATGTCACCGCCTTTGACGCCACCCCCGACACCGCAAGAGACCAACGTCCTATCCAAACCCGCATCATACGATACTTCCAATACCTATCTCGCTCCACCTGCCCTAATTCTACCCGAGCGGCAGTGCACGCTATGCCTTGAGCCCCGCGGAACCGGCGAGGACAGTGGCGGTACCGTCGCGGTGACCGAATGCGGACACGTCTTCTGCTGGGGCTGCCTAGGAGGTCTAGAAAAGGTGATTGAATCCCACTCATCGGATGTATGCTGACTGCTCGACAACAGCCGGAGTGCCCGTTATGCAGGCAGACGTTGCGCATGGAGCGTCTTGTGGCGGCTTATAACCTCTGAACCTCGATGCAACGGCGTCCTCGCTATCGCTGTTCTGGGTCTTGACCTTGGATCTTTTCGCCACATTGATGCACGTCACTTTTGATGGCTCGTGCCTCGATTCCCATCATTTCCTCTTGGCTCATCTTCTCTCTTCTTCTCCCTGGACTGCGGTCTACGACTTGGTGATCGTGTCATGTACCGCAGCACCGAAATCTATCCCAGCTCGAATTTCAATACCGATCCCTTTACAATCTTCATGGCCACTTTTCACAATCGACTCCACGGATCTGCATCCTTCGTGAGCCCTGCCCCTTCCCGGAACCAGATAGGGACTCAGTCTGACTGGCCTAGAACTCCTCCGAAATTCGACTTCCCCTCGCTGCTGAGCCTCGACGACGACTTTACGCCTTATCGGCCGTTTCTCGACGAATGACAACTTCATTCAACTCCCGTCATGACCTCATTGGGAGAACATACAGAGTCCCCTAGGTTGCCGAGCCTCCCGTAGCCTCCGTAACCTACGCGTCACCAATTGCCATATTCGCGAGATCATACCGCTCTGAGGACAGCATGTCCGTATCGCTACCCTCGCGCAGCTGAATGATTGGGCAAGCAGTGCGCCGCCTGCAGTCGTGGCCGGCGTCAGGTGAGATCAGTGCTCATCAGATTGCCTGACCCCCGGCTGATCCTCACATTCAGCCGTCTGAGCCTCTGTTGCCCACCGGCTCCCGACGGCGAACACGCTCCGATCTACTCCACGTTCAATCACCGACTGAGCCGCCTGATCAACCTTGAGGAAGTCGTGCTTGACGACGTCCACTTCTGCAGTCATCTTGGGCACAAAGAGGATGGTTCAGGATTTCCTATTACCGGAATTCCTATCGCGCCTCGCCTTTGATCCTTCCCAAATCAACTGTAATGCAGGATCTGCGGGAACCATCTCTCTCAGTTGGCATCGGCGACGTCTGCGTTGACAAGTCTCCAAATCACTTGTCAAGACGTTGACGAGAATGGGCTCGACTGGGGACTCAACTTTGCGTTTGACGTACATCTTGTCTGCCACGATGTGCTGCACTCCAACGCATACAGGCTTCTGTGCTGGAGGCTCTTTCTGCTCTGCGTTCGCTTCAAGTACTTGATCTCGGCTTCAAGCTTCGTCGCGAAGATTTTGGCCGACCAGTTCATCGCCACGTCCTCGCGTCCGACGAGACATATGAGGCTGCCGCTCGTCAGCAGAAGCAGTCACATCTGGCGCAATGGGCGAACCATAAGCAAGAAAGAGAGTACGAGGACATCAGGCGCCTCGCACATGCCAAAGCCGCCGATTACCTCCGGTCCTTCGTTCCCTCGCTCCAAAAGGGATCATGGTGGGAAACAGGAAGGTCAGGATGCTTTGAGAAATTTGATCGGTTGCGGTGGGAATGGAAGTGTGAGACGGAAGGCGGAAGGACTTCCGTGAGGGTAGTCGAGGCTCCTTGGGCTCTCATGGACAGCTCCACAGAATCTCCGGACGGGACGCTCTGAGCGCAACGAAAAGGCCAGGGGGCCATGTCGATAGAAGGGAGCGAGGAAAGGCAGTGAGATCAGCAGAACACATAAATATGCGAAGCGCGTGTTATTCATCGTGCTCCACAGTTCTTGCCGTGTGATTCGCCGACCTGATGCGTCAAAGCTTCTTCTGACGACTGATCGAATTGAGCCCCCCGGCACTGACGTAAAAGCCGATGCTGACATCGTTGCACGGGCTCGCAATCGATTCGATGACCATGTGGCGAGCCTCCACAATCACCTTCATCATGACCGCGAATTAGCTGGTCGTGATTGGGTCCGACACCGACCAAGAAGATCACATAACGACGCAATCCTCCTTGACCGAAAGCGCATACATCGCCTGAGCGGGGATCAGTCAATGAATCCTATGCTCCTGCTCAATCATGGCTCACCTTGTCAACCGTCTTCTCAATCTTCTTCCAGTCACTCCGCCTCTGGATGAATTCATAAATACTAGCAGAACCATGAGCTCGTCCCGTCTCATGTAACCAGTGATATCCACTCTTCTGGCCTGAAAGTCCCCCCATACCGCGTCACGTCCCTCACAATCTGGGCAAGATCCTTCGCGTCCGAAACGATATACACGTGACCCAGCATTTTGAGGTTCGAAAAGTCGTCTGTGATGCGCTGCTGTTTCAAAGATGCCACGAAGGAGTGATAGGCGTTGAGGTCTGCTATGATCTGGAAGCCGCCTTCTAGGGAGATGATTTGCCGTTTAAGGTGTCTTTGCAAGATTCTGATCACCATGAGCCCGAGGTCCATCTGGGACTTGACCATGACTTACGCCTGAAGACGTATACCGACCTCCTGGTAGAACACTTCGAGAACCTCCTTCGAAGTGCTACCCCTGAGGAGATCACAGTGCATCTCCAGACAAGCGATAGCTTCACGACAACCCGCAGTAGGGCCGAGATCGAGTGTGGCGCCTTCCACGGGATAGTACTCCCTTGGGCCAGTCTTGACCACAATGATGTGCTCAACCTGTTGAACATTAGCCATGATTGACCAGGAAGGGAAAGTCGCTTACCTGATTCATGAGGACCTCGATACCGGCATTGAGCCCGGCAGCAACGG
>JAABUH010001414.1_pt1 | contig 27039 bp, 24 predicted proteins | sample 5559121 | NCBI WGS metagenome assembly JAABUH01 (sample SAMN10711871, study PRJNA513364) | rock metagenome | isolation source: Antarctica rocks | place: Antarctica: Victoria Land, Battleship Promontory nord | collected 2015-12-28
GGACAGCTACGACGAGAGTGTCGAGGCGTACAAAACCGCCTGGAACTGGCTCATCGCCGACCCGGCGCGCATAACCTCAATCGGCACACGCGAATGAGCGAGTGTCAGCCTTTAGGCGGGTTGGTATGACTCAGGAGAAAGGTTTCCAGAGGCCCAATGCTTGAAAGAGCTGGCCTTTGGTGGGTTTGGGCAAAGCCCAGCCTTGCTTCCTGCCTATTCCCGCCCACGCAGGAACGGTGCCGGGTCCACCGGCTGCCCGCCCCGGCGCAGCTCCAGCGACAGCGTCGGCGCCGTGCCCGCCCGCGCCGGATCCCACTCGGTCATCACCCCCATCGGCTCGCCCCGCTGCACCGCGCGGCCCGGGGCGACGTCCAGCCGCCCGAGGCCGGACAGCACCGCGTGAAAGCCCGCGCCGCAATCCACGATCGCCAGGTTGCCGTAGGAACGGAACGGCGCGGCGAACACCACCCGCCCGGCGCAGGGCGAGACCACGCGCGCGCCGGGCGGCGGCCGGTACGAGAGTCCGGTGGCCGGGCCGGCGTCGGTGGCCGCGCCCCAGCCCTGCACGACGCCGCCGGCCACCGGCACGACCATGGCACCGCCGACCATGGCCGCCGCCGCGCCTGGCCGGGCCTCGGCGGCGAGGGGCGCGGACAGGCCGGGACCGGCGGGACGGGCGAGCGCAGCCTGGCGGCGACGCGCCTCCTCGGCCTCGGCATCGCGGCGCTCGCGCTCGTCGCGCAGGGCATCCTCGCGGGCGCGCGCCTCGGCCGCGCGATGCTCGGCCTCGATCCGGGCCAGCGCCTCGCGCAGGGTGGAGGCGTGCGCGGCGTCGGCGGCGGCGTCGCGCGTGGCCTGCGCGGCGGCGTCCTCGGCGGAGCGCTCGGTCTCGCGCGCGCCGGCGATCTGCCGGTCGAGCGCCGCCCCCTGCCCGGCCTGCGCGGTGCGGGCGGCGTCGAGGCGCACGGTCTCGTCGCGCTCGCGGGCCGCAAGCGCCGCCACCTCGGCCTGCTCGGCGCGCAGGGCGGCGGCCTGGCGCTGCAGCTCCGCCGCCAGGCCGCGCACCACCAGCAGCCCGGTCAGCGCGCGCGCCGGCGGCGCCGGCGCCGCCAGCAGCGTCTCCGCCGGGTACAGCGACAGCCGCTCGATCAGCGGCAGCAGCGGCGCGAGGTCGGCGGCCCTGGCACGCAGCCGCGTTTCCGCCTCGGCACGGCGGCCGGCGAGGGCCGCGACCCGGGCGCTGGCCTCCGCCTCGCCCTCCTCCGTGGTGCGAAGCTGGGCGGCGGCGGCGGCGCGGGCCTGCCCAAGCCTGGCCTGCACGGCGGCGGCGGCCTCGGCGCGCGCGGCCGCCACACGGCCGACGGCGAGACGCTCGGCGCGGTGCCGCTCCATGGCATCCAGATCACGCGGCGCCGGCGCGGCCGCGCCGACCGCCAGCAGCGCCAGAAGCACCGCGCCGGGCCGCCCGACGCCTGAGATCCTCCGCCAGCCCGACTCCCGGCAGCTCACCACCGGCGTCCGGATCAGCCCCGCAGCAGCGAGCGGCCGGTCATCTCCGCCGGGCGCGCCAGCCCCATCAGATCGAGCAGCGTCGGCGCCAGGTCGGCCAGCCGCCCGTCGCGCATCCCCTCGCGCCGCGGCAGCTCGTCCGCCGGCACGCCTGCCCCGTCCGCGCCCAGGCCATCCGCCAGCGACCCACCTGCCGGCGCGTCGTCCGCCAGCGACCCGGAGGCCGACAGCAGCACCGGCACCAGGTTCGTGGTGTGCGCGGTGTGCGGGCCGCCGCTGGCCGGATCGCGCATCATCTCCGCGTTGCCGTGGTCCGCAGTGACCAGCAGCGCCCCGCCGCGGTGTGCGATCGCGTCGGCGATGCGCCCCAGCCCTGCGTCCACCGTCTCGATCGCGCGCACCGTCGCCGCGAGGTTGCCGGTGTGGCCGACCATGTCGGGATTGGCGAAGTTCAGCACGATCAGGTCATAGGTCCCGCCGTCGATCGCCTGCACCGCGCGCTCGGCTAGCTCGGGCGCCGACATCTCGGGCTGCAGGTCGTAGGTGGCGACTCGGGGCGAGGGCACCATCACCCGGTCCTCGCCCGCAAGCGGGATCTCGATGCCACCGTTGAGGAAGTAGGTGACGTGCGGGTATTTCTCGGTCTCGGCCATGCGAAGCTGGCGCCGCCCGGCCGCCGCGACCACCTGGCCGAGCAGGTTGCTCATGCCCTGCGGCGGGAACAGCGCGTCGAGCTGGGCCGCGAGGTCGTCGCTGTAGCGCGTCATCCCCGCCGCGGCGGCCAGCACCGGGGGAGGGTTGTCGCGGCGGAACCCCTCGAAATACGGGTCCACGATCGCCGCCAGCAGCTCGCGCACCCGGTCGGCACGGAAGTTGAAGCACAGCACCCCGTCGCCGTCGTGCATCCCGCTGTACGCGCCGATCACGGCCGGCACGATGAACTCGTCGCCCACGCCCTCGGCATAGGCCGCATCGATCACCGCCAGCGGGTCGGCGAAGCGCGAACCCTCGCCTGCCACGATCGCGTCGTAGGCCCTGGCCACCCGGTCCCAGCGCCGGTCGCGATCCAGGGCGAAGTAGCGCCCCGTCACGCTGGCGATCGCGACCTCGGGCGGCAGGGCGCGCAACAGCGACGCGAGGAACCCCCGTCCGCTGTCCGGCGCAGTGTCGCGGCCGTCGGAGAACGCGTGCAGCACGGTGGGCACGCCCGCCGCCGCCAGGATGTGCGCCAGCGCCGCCGCATGGGCCTGGTGCGCGTGCACGCCACCCTCAGAGACCAGCCCCATCAGATGGCAGGTGCCGCCAGACGCCCGCAGCCGGTCCACCAGGGTACGCAGCGCCGACGCCGCAGCCAAGCTGCCGTCCGCGATCGCCGCCGAGATACGCGGCAGCTCCTGGCGCACGATACGCCCGGCGCCGATGTTGAGGTGCCCCACCTCGGAATTGCCCATCTGCCCGTCCGGCAGGCCGACATCGGCGCCGCTGGTGCGCAGGAACGCCCGCGGCCCGTGCGCCCAGAGGCGGTCGAACACCGGCGTATGCGCCTGGCGCACGGCGTTGTCGGCGTCGTCATCGCGCCAGCCGAAGCCGTCGAGGATGACAAGCATGACGGGACGCCGCGGTTGGAGGACCATGATGCCGGATTAGCCCGAAGCCGCCGCCGGCACCACCGCGAACACCTCGCCCTGCCGGGGTCGCGCCGGCAGGGCGAGCGCGCTTGCGGCTGCCAAGTCTGGTCGCTCAGGGCTTGGTCGCAGTCTCGGAGTCCTGGCGGCCGGTGTCGGGCGATGCCTTGGGGTCCTGGTCGCCCTCCTCGGTCCCGTGGGGAACCCCGGTGACGTCGTCGTCGCGCTCGTCCTCGAAGCCGGTCTGCGTGTGCTTGCCGGACATGGCGGCCTCCCTGGTTGCCGGACTGAACGGGGTGGCGGCGGAGGGAGTTGCGCGGAGCGGCGGACAAGCAGGCAGGCCTGGAGGCTGATGGCGTCCCGGCTTGAGAAGCCAGGGTCCTGCCGGTGGTGGGGCAGTTCGCAGAACGCCGGGGCTGCTGCAAAGGCAGCAAGAAAGGCTGGGCTTTGCCCAGACCCACCAAAGGCCTGAGGCCTTTGGAAACCCGTTCCTTGGGCAATGGATTCCATAGGCTTGCCTTTGGCGGATCGAGGGCAGAGCCCGGCCTCGCTGCCGGATGGCCCGCTCAGCCCAGCGCGGCGGCCATCGCGTCGCACACCCGCCCCGCCGCAGCCTCGCCGAGGTCGGGATGGATCGGCAGCGCCAGGATGCGCGTCGCCAGGTCCTCCGACACCGCAAGCGCCCCGCCCGCCACGGCTTCATGGTGATCGCGGTAGGCCGGCTGGTGGTGCAGCGGCCTGGGATAGTAGATCGCGGTGGGCACGCCCCTGTCGCGCAGCGCGGCCTGCACCCGGTCGCGCGTGGCGGCGGGCAGCAGCACGGCGTAAACCGCCCAGGCGCTCGCGCTGTCGGGCACACGGGCCGGCACCTGGAGCAGCGGCCCGAGCCGGCGGTCGTACACCTGCGCCACCGTCTCGCGGGCGGCCAACTCGTGCTCGAACACGTCGAGCTTGGCGAGCAGCACCGCGGCCTGCAGCGTGTCGAGCCGCCCGTTCATCCCGGTGCGCAGCACCTCGTAGCGCTGGGCGCCCTCGCCGTGGGTGCGCAGCGAACGGTAGAGCGCCGCGCGGTCCGCGTCGTCGGTGAGCAGCGCGCCGCCGTCGCCGTACGCGCCGAGCGGCTTGGACGGGAAGAAGCTGATCGCGGTGGCCGTCGCCTCGCGCCCGAGCTTGCGGCCCGAGAGTGACGCGCCGAACGCCTGGGCACAGTCGTCGAGCAGGAACAGGTCGTGCCGCTCGGCCAGCGCGCGCAGGGCGGGCCAGTCGGCGGGCTGGCCGAACAGGTCGACGCCGACGATCGCGCGCGGGCGCAGCCTGCCGCCCGCGCGCACCGCCTCGATGCGCCGGGCGAGATCGGCGATGTCGATCTGGAACGTGGCGGGGTCGACGTCGACGAACACCGGCATGGCGCCGAGCACCAGCGGCACCTCGGCGGTGGCGGTGTAGGTGAAGGCCGGCAGGAACACCGCGTCGCCGCGCCCGATCCCCTCCGCCATCATCGCGATCTGCAGCGCGTCGGTGCCGGAGCTGACGGCGACGCAGTGCGCCGCGCCGCAGTAGGCCGCGAGCCGGCCCTCCAGTTCGGCGACCTCCGGGCCGAGCACGAAGCCGCAATGCGTGATCACCGCGTCGATCCGGCGGCGCAGGCCCTCGCCGAGGCGGGCCTGCTGCGCGGGGAGGTCGAGGAAGCGGATCGGCGCGTCGCTCATGGATCGCTCCTTCGGGGCGCCGCCGCACCCGGCAGGGTCGCGGGCATGGATGCGGGCAGCGCGGCCGCGGCAGCCGGGCGGATTGGCGTGGTGCGCGACGGCGGCGCCCCGAGCGGATCATGAGTGTATTCCGGCACCAGCCGCGCCAGCAGCCCCAGCGCCTGCGGCACCTGCCCGGCATGACAGGCAGTGGCGATCGCGTCCATGGCGCGGGCCATCGCGGCGGGATCGGCGGTGCGCGGCGCGGCCATCAGCAGGCCGGGCTGTCCGGTGGGCACCGGCGGCTCGCGGCCGTGGAACAGCTCCTCGTAGAGCTTCTCGCCGGGACGCAGCCCGGTGTAGCGGATCGCGATGTCCTCGCCCTCGCGCAGACCGGCCAAGCGGATCATCTGCCGCGCCAGGTCGACGATGCGCACCGGCTCGCCCATGTCGAGCACGTAGATGGCGCCCACGCCCGAGTCGGGCTCGGCGTCCTGCACCACGGTGCCGGCCGGGACCGTGGCCGCGAGGCTCGGGCTCACGCCGCCGGGGCCGGTCATGGCGCCCGCGCCGTCCCGCGCGGCAGCGGCCGCCCGCCTGCCCGCTGGCCGCCCCGCAGTCGCAGGTCCGGACTCCGCAAGGCCGCTCGACGGCGCCGCCGCGCCCAGCACGCTGGCCTGGAGCACCAGGCCCACCGCCTCGCGCACCGTCATGAAGTAGCGCTGCATGTCCGGGTGGGTCACGGTGAGCGGCCCGCCGCGCTCGAGCTGACGGCGGAACAGCGGCACCACGGAGCCGGTGCTGCCGAGCACGTTGCCGAAGCGCACCGTGACCAGACGCATCCCGCCGCTGGCGCGCGCCGCGATGTCGAGCGCCTGGCAGTACATCTCGGCCAGACGCTTGGAGGCGCCCATCATGCTGGTGGGATTGACCGCCTTGTCGGTGGAGATCAGCACCATCGCGGCCGCCCCCACCGCGCGCGCCGCGTCGGCGACGTGGCGCGTGCCCACCGCGTTGGTCAGCAGTCCCTCCAGCGGGTTGGCCTCCACCATCGGCACGTGCTTCAGGGCGGCGGCATGGAACACCAGCTCGGGTTCGTGCGCGGAGAACGCGGCGCGCACCCGTGTCGCGTCGCGGATGTCGGCGATCACCACGCGGCGCGTCACCGCCGGCGCGATCTCGGCCAGCTCGGTATCGATCTGCCACAGCGCGTACTCGCCATTGTCCAGCAGCACCAGCTCCGCCGGCCCCAGTCCCGCGAGCTGGCGGGCCAGCTCCGAGCCGATGGTGCCGCCCGCGCCGGTCACCAGCACGCGGCGGCCACGCACCAGCGCTGCGATCGCCTCTCGGTCCAGCGGCACCTGCGGCCGGTTCAACAGGTCCTCGATCGCCACCAGGCGCAACTCGATGCGCGAGGCTTCGCCGGTGCGCTCGGCCGCCAGCAGCGCGGTCGGGCGTGGGGCGCGGCGCACCGGAATGCCGGCTGCATCGGCGGCGGCCATCAGCGCGGCGAGCGGCGCGCCGGAGAAGTCCGGCTCGGTCAGCACCAGGGCCGAGGGCGTGCTGCCCCGGCGGCGGAGCCGGTCGAGCACCGTGCCCAGCTCGTCCAGGCCGCCCAGGATGGTGTGGCCGCGCAGCCGGCGCCCGGTCTGGCGCCGCCCCAGCGAGATCAGCCCGGCGATGCGCAGCGCCGGGCCGCGGTCCTGCGACGCCGCCCGGATGAACAGGTCCGCCGCCTCGTCCGCGCCGATCAGCAGCACCGGCGGCGCCTGCGCCTCGCCACGGCCGCGGCCGTGGTACAGCCGGTACACCAGGCGGGGCGCCGCAAGGAACGCCATCAGCGTCAGGGCGTGGATCACCGGGAAGGTCGCCGAGGGCAGGCTGTAGCCGGTCAGCATCAGGCCGGCCGAGAACAGCGCGGCCGAGGCGACCGAGGCGACCGCCACGCCCAGCAGGTCGCCCAACCCCGCGAACCGCCAGTACTGCTGCGGCAGGCGGGCCGGGACGCCGGAGAGAAGCAGCGTGATCGCGCCGCCGGCCACGAACCAGATCGGGTGCAGCAGGCCGCTCGCCGGCGCCGCCAGATAGCGCGCGACCGGCGCCGCGGCGGCCGCGAGGGCGCCGTCCGTGAGCAGGTTGACCAGGATCCGGTTGAGCGAGCGCGAGGCCATTGCGCGACGTCATAGACCGGGCGGGCCGGCATGGCGACTGCGGGCAGAGCCCGGCCTTGCTGGCCTCCCATCGTTCCCGCTTGATCGCCGCCGGCCACCTGCCTATTTGCCAGGCTGCGCAGCAGGATGCGGGGAGCCCACCATGAGTGCCAACACCGTCGCCGTGACCGACGACTCCTTCGCCAGGGACGTGCTTGAGGCGCCGGGTCCGGTACTCGTGGATTTCTGGGCGGAGTGGTGCGGGCCCTGCAAGCAGATCGCCCCGGCGCTCGAGGAGATCGGCGCCGAGATGAAGGGCCGCGTGACCATCGCCAAGGTCAACATCGACGAGAACCCGCAGTCGCCCAACGATTACGGTGTGCGCGGCATCCCGACTCTGATCCTGTTCAAGGACGGCAAGCCGGCGGCGACCCAGGTGGGCGCGGTGCCACGTTCGCAGCTGAAGAAGTGGGTCGAGGGTGCGCTCTAATGGACTAGGATAGATCAGTATCCCTGTCACTGCGCAGGGCTGCCGATCTGACTATCTTCCCGGGATAAAGTCCAAGGGTGTTGGCCTTGGCGGGGTCGAGAGGTGGCGGTTTCGCCCTGTTTCTTCAATATCCTCTTACCTTGTCGACCAGGTTCGGCATTGTCTGTCCATCCCGCATTGCCCTCAGATTCCTCATCAGCACGTCTAGGCTTCGGGGCAGGATGGCATTTCGATCGTATGATGAGATGTGCGGCGTCACCAGCAGGTTGGCCGTGCGCCACAGACGATGTCCTTGCGGCACCGGCTCGGGGCTGACCACATCCAGCACGGCCCCGCCAAGCAGCCCGGCATCCAGTGCGTCGCACAGCGCATCCTGCTCCACCAGCCCGCCACGTCCGATATTGATTACGAAGGCTCCCCGCGGCAGCAGCCCTATTCGGCGGGCGTCAAGAAGATGCCGGTTTGCCGTGGTCAATGGGCACGCCAGCAGCAGGAACTCGGTGGCCGGCAGCATGTCGTCCAGCGCCGCAGCGCCTGCAACTTGGTCGCAGCATGGGTGCGGCGCGGGGCGGACCCGTATCCCGGTGACGTGCATGCCGAATTGCTTCGCTCGCCGGGCCGACTCGCCCCCAAGGCTTCCGAGGCCAACCACCGTCAGTCTCCGGCCTGCCAGCAGCGTCCCGGTCCGCTGTTCCCACCGCTGTGCTGCCTGATCCGCGACAAGGGCTGGAACGTGGCTGGCCAGCATCAGGAGGCTCATGATGGCGAACTCGCCGGCCTTTGGCGCATGGGCGCCGCTGTTGTTCAGGAGCACTGCGTCCGCCGGTAGCCAGTCCAGGGGCATCAGCGAGTCGACACCGGCGAAGGTGCAGAATACCAGGCGTAGACGCGGCGCCTTGGCTGGCAAGGGTATTGGCGGGCCGGCGCCGACGCACACCAGCAACTCGACCTCCGGCAGCACCGCAGCCAGCGATTCCGGGGTGCTGCCGAAGCTGACCACGTGACCGTCAGCCACATCGGGTGCCCGCGATACCGCATCTTCCCAGATCTCGAAAGTGAGAACGCAGCCGGGCTCCGGGCTATGGGCATGAACGCGCATCGAGGCAGGATAGCGGCGCGGCGGGATCGTGTCTGCGGGACAGGCTATCCGGTCCGGGCGCGACGCTCGCGGCGCAGATCGGCCAGCGCCTTGACCGAGAGCACGGCCATGCCACCCAGAGTCGTGCCCGAGAGGAAATGGATCAGCGCGAGGAACGGCAGGTAGAGCAGGATCACCGCTTCGCTCCGATGCCGCGGGCCAAGTGCAGCGCGAGCGCCGCGGAGACGGCGGTAACACCGAGCGCCAAGCCGCTCGCGACGGACACCGCAACGACCACGCTCGTCAGCAACGCGGGACGGGGCAGCAGCCTGATCATGCGTCGCACTCCTTCGCTGGAACCGGAGCGGATGGACATGGCGCGCGCAGGCAGGCGGTCAAGCGAACCCTACGTCAGCGCCGCCAGCAGCACCGCCGCCGCCTGTGCCACGTTGAGGCTCTGCACGTGCCCAGACCCGGGAATGCGCACCCGCCGCCGGCACACTTCCAGCGCCTCGTGCGACACGCCGCGCTCCTCGCCGCCCAGCACCAGCGCCAGCGGGCGGTCGCGCGGCAGCTCAGCCGGCGCCACCGTCTCGCCCTCCAGCGTCGCCGCCACCACACGGTAGTGCGGCGCCAGCGCGAGCAGCGCCTTGCGCAGGTTGCGGGTGCGGTAGAGGTCGAGCCACTCGAACCCGCCCTCCGCCGTGCGGTGCACGGCGGGGGACGGCATCGCCTGCAGCGGCGTCTCGTGCAGCAGCATCGCGCCGACCCCGAAGAACGCCGCGGACCGCGCGATGGCGCCGAGGTTGTGCGGGTTGCCGACGCTGTCCAGCACCAGCAGCAGCCCCACCTTCGGCGGACGCACGAAGTCGATCAGGCCGATCGGCCGGAGTTTCGCCACCACCACGATGCCGCCGTGCCGCTCCGTGCCGGCCGCCCGCGCCAGCTCGTCGTCGGGCAGCATCCGGTAGGGAGCGCGGCGCTTCGCCAGAACGGCGCAGAGCGGGCCGGCCTGCTCCTTACACGCCTCGGCGTAGAACAGCCGCACCACATCGTCGGGCCGACGCGCGAACACCGCGGAGGCGGCGCGCAGGCCGCAGATGGTCTCTGTCTCCATCGCGCTCCTGTCCGCCGGGCGGTCCGTCGTGTCAAATCAGGAGGTCGGACCGCAGGAGGTCGGCGAGCAGGGCCGGACTCTGCCCGGATCCGCCAAAGGCCCGAAGCCTTCGGGAATCCTTCCTCCAAGAAATGAACCCAAACGTTCGGCCTTTGGCGGCGTCCAGAGGCAGAGCCTCCGGCCTTGCTTTCTTCCTGCCGCACAGGATGCGGTCACTACCTTCCTGCCGTGCCCGATGCGATGATGCGTCCCATGCCGCCCATCCTGTTTCAGGACCAGCGTTTCGTTGTGCTCGACAAGCCCGCCGGCCTCGCCGTGCATCCCGGCCCGAGGGGCGGCCCGAGCGTGGAGGACTGGTTTCCGGCGCTCAGCCGACGTCAGGACGGACCCTGGCTGGCGCACCGCCTGGACGCGGACACGGCGGGCTGCCTGGTGGTGGCGCTGCGCAAGGCCGCGCTGCTGGAGGCGCAGGCATGCTTCGCCGCCGGGCGGGCCGGCAAGGTGTACTGGGCGGTGGTCGCCGGTGGCCCGGCCGCCGAACAGGGCACGGTGGAGGCCAGCCTGCTGAAACGCAGCACACCGGACGGCTGGCGCATGGTTGCCGATCCCGCAGGTACGGCATCACGGACAGCATGGCGAGTGGTGCAGCGCGACGAGGGATGGAGCTGGCTGGAACTGCGCCCGGCGACCGGTCGAACCCATCAGGTTCGCGTGCACTGCGCACTGCTTGGATGTCCGATCCTGGGCGACCCGGTCTACGGGGCGGGCGAAGGCCGGCTGCAACTCCTGGCGCGCGAAATCCGCCTGCCGCTGACGCCGCAGCTCCGGGTAGTCGCGCCGGTGCCGTCGCACATGGACCGCATCAAGCCCGCTCTGGAGGAAGACCCATGATTTTGATGGCTCGGTGTCAGGAACATCGCCCAGTTCCCGGGGTCAACCCAGAGGCCTGTGTCAGAGGCCAATGCTGCCGCGGCGGGAACCCGGTGTTCGCACCATAAGCCTGGCAGGCGATACACTCCGACGGTGCCGCAGTCCGTCGACCTGGACGGTCCGCGGCACCTAGCCAATGGATCAGCGCAGGGTGAGCTGAATGCCATCGGCGCTGCCGGACAGGCGCGCGCCCTTGCTCACCTCGTCGACACGGATCTGGACGCCGTTGCCATTGGTGAGGAACTGCCCGCCGATGCCGTTGCCCAGCGTAGCCTCGCCGGTGGCGGCGGCGTAGGTGCCGCTGAACTGGCTGAGGCGATCCATCTTGTAGACGCGGCCGTGGCCGACGACGCGCGCGTAGCCGACATCGGCCACGGTGACGCCCTTCACCGTGAAATGATAGGTGTGATGCCGGAAGTACAGCGTGCCATTGCCCCAGGTATAGCCGACGCCCAGCGCGGCCGCCTTCGCGACGATGGTGACCCGGCCGACAACGGGGCCTGGGCCGCCATCGGCAGCCTGCGCCGCGAGCGGCAACGAGGCGGCGGCAAGCGTGCCGAGAGCGAAGGTGGCACTCAGTTGGGAAAGACGCATGACAAAATCCTCAAGAATGCAGAACGCCAGTGCCAACGCGCCGGGCGGCATTTTGTTGTGGGTGCCGGCAAGGTGATCTCGGACTCGTCCGGGGCTGCCGCCTGGATGGTCGGGCGGCTGGCCGGTGTTGGGCATGGGCGCTCAGCTGTGGGCGGCGCGGCGCGGCGTGTCGGACGCGGCGCCGCTGGCTGCCTTCTTCGGCGCGGCGGAAGCCTCGTTCATCGTGGAGCGCAGGTCGCGCAGAAACGCCGCACCCTTGAGCGTGCGCTGCACCAACACGCTGCGGCGGTCCATCGGGTCCACCTTGCGGCGCGCCAGCTCCAGCTCGCTGAGCCGGTCGAGGGCACGGGTGATCGCCGGCTTGGACACGTTCAGCTCCGCGGCTAGGCCGCGCACGGTGTGGGCGCCGTCCTGCAGGTAGCAGGTCAGGAACACGCCGAGCTGGCGCGCCGACAGGTCGGCTCCGTCGCGGCGTACCAGGGCGACGATGGTGTCGCGCAGGACACCGACGAGCTGGTCGGAGGATGGGTTGGCCATGGAAACCCCTTTCAGTCCGGAGACGAGGTGGCGGGACACCACACCCGACGTTACTCCGATGAAGACCATATCGGTGTCATCCGACGCCGCGTAACCCTGCCAACTCACTGAGCCGGTGGGTTTCGGTGCCAATGACGTTACTTTGGTGTTCCAGTCGTGGCTCGATCGTGAACAAAGCTTGAGATGGCGGCGAACGCCGCCCGCAGGGTCTGCGCCTCGCCGCCCTCGGGACGGCCGGGCCGCGCCGCGTCGTTCCACGCATACACGTCTAGGTGCGACCATCGGATGCCTTCCGCCACAAATCTTTGCAAAAACAATGCGGCGGTGATCGCCCCGGCGAAGGGCTTGCTCGACACGTTGCCGAGGTCCGCGACGGGGCTCGCGAGCCAGCCCTCGTAGCCGGGCCACAGCGGCAGCCGCCACAACGGGTCGTGGCAGGCCGTGCCGGCACGCAGCAGAGCGTCCGCCATCGTGTCGTCGTTACTGAACAGTGCGGGAAGATCCGGCCCCGTCGCCACCCGCGCCGCCCCGGTGAGCGTCGCCGCGTCCAGCAGCCAGTCGGGCCGGCGCTCGCAGGCCTCGGCCAGCAGGTCGCACAGCACCAGTCGGCCCTCGGCGTCGGTGTTGCCGACCTCCACGCTCAGCCCCTTGCGGGTCGACAGCACGTCGAGCGGGCGCATCGCCCGGCCGGACACACTGTTTTCCACGCAGCCCAGACGCAGTTCCAGACGCAGCGGCAGGTCGGCCGCCATGACCGCGCGCGCCAACCCGAGCAGGATCGCGGCGCCGCCCATGTCCTTCTTCATCCGCAGCATGCCGGCCGACGGCTTGAGATCCAGCCCGCCGGTGTCGAACACCACCCCCTTGCCGCACAGGCTGACCAGCGGCGACGCGTCGTGCGCGCCGCTGCCGCGCCATTCGAGCAGCGCCACCGCCGGCGCGCGGTCGGAGCCGGCGCCGACCGCGGCGATCGCCGGGTAGGCGGCCGCAAGCGCCTCGCCCTCGGTGCGGGTGAAGCGCGCGCCGAACTCCTCGGCCACCGCGCGCGCCGCCTCCGCCAGCTCGTGCGGGCCGAGCAGGTTGGCGGGCGTGTTGATCAGGTCGCGCGCGAGGGCGATGCAGCGTGCCGCCTCGCGCACCGCGGTCGTCTCCGGACCCTCGGGCAGTGCCAGCTTGGCCGGACCGCGGCCGGCGGCCGTGCGCAGTCCGGCGAAGCGGTAGGCGCCCAGGCAGAAGCCCAGCGCCGCCTCCGAGGCCGCTGGCATGTCCGCAGCGTCGGACGGCTCCAGGTGCCAGGCCGAGCCCTCGGGCAGAGCGAACGGCAGCGCCCCGTAGGCCCAGAACCCCGGCTCGGCGCCGAGCCCGAGCACCGCCGCGGCCACCCCCTCGCCGCCCGGAAGCAGGGTGACCCGCCCGGCGGCGCCCGCCTCGCCGGAGTCGCGCAGGAACCCTGCCTGTGCCGGCGGCAGCCGCGCCAGCAGCGGGTCGAGCCCGGCGGGCCGTATCGCATGCAGCGGGCGGGTGGCGGTCCCGGGTTCGGCTAGGCAGTCGAGGTCGCGAGCGGTCATCCGGTGGCCTTGAGTGCACAACCTGTCCTGCACGCCTCGGACGCCTGCGGCAAGTCCGCCGTCCCGTTCCGCAACGATTGACGTGACTCCGTGACCCGGCGTGGCGGCGGTGCGACGCGCCGCCCAACGGCCCGTGGGCGGCCCGTGAACACAGGCAGCAAGCAAAGGCCAGAGGCTCTGCCCTTGGACTCCGCCAAAGGCCGAGCCTTTGAAGTCCACTCTCTCAAGAGCGGCGCTCTCAAAGGCGCCGTGCTTGGAAGAGGGGGCCTTTGGCGGGTCTGGGCGTAGCTGCCAAAAGGTTCGACGACCCGCTTGGGTCGCTGGAATGGCAGCGGAGGGAGAGCCCAGCCTTAAGCTTGCTGCAGGTTGCCGTGCCGTCGCATCCTTGCAGACCGATCCGCAGCCGGTTCCGCCAAGCCTTGCAATCCGTCGCGCCCGGCCCGAATCATGGCTCCATGTCCGGATTCGCGCCGCGCGTCAAAGCCGTCCTGGGCCCCACCAACACCGGCAAGACGCATCTCGCGATCGAGCGGATGCTGGCCCACACCTCGGGCATCATCGGCTTCCCGCTGCGTCTGCTCGCCCGCGAGAACTACGACCGCATGGTGGCCCGCAAGGGTCCGAAGCTGGTGGCGCTGATCACCGGCGAGGAGAAGATCGTCCCGCCGGACGCGCGCTGGTTCTCTTGCACCGTGGAGGCGATGCCGCTCGACCGCCACGTCGAGTTCCTCGCCGTCGACGAGATCCAGCTCTGCGCCGACCCGGACCGCGGCCACGTGTTCACCGACCGGCTGCTGCACGCGCGCGGCCTGGTGGAGACCATGTTCCTCGGCGCGGAGACGATCCGGCCGCTGCTGCGCGTGCTGGTGCCGCAGGCGGAGATCGAGACCCGGCCGCGGCTGTCCTCGCTGACCTACGCCGGGCCTGCCAAGCTGACGAAGCTGCCGCCGCGTTCCGCCGTGGTCGCGTTCAGCGCCGGCGAGGTGTACGCGATCGCCGAGCTGATCCGGCGCAGGCGGGGCGGATGCGCGGTGGTGATGGGCCGGCTCAGCCCACGCACCCGCAACGCGCAGGTGGCGCTCTACCAGGACAAGGAGGTCGATTTCCTGGTGGCCACCGACGCGATCGGCATGGGCCTGAACATGGACGTCGACCACGTCGCCTTTGCCCGGCTGTCCAAGTTCGACGGCCACCGTCCGCGGCGGCTGCTCCCGTCCGAGGTGGCGCAGATCGCCGGGCGCGCCGGGCGCGGCATGAAGGACGGGACGTTCGGCACCACCGGGATGTGCGCGCCGCTCGACGACACCATGGTCGAGGCGGTGGAAGGCCACGACTTCGACCCGCTGGAGCAGCTGTTCTGGCGCAACGCCCAGCTCGACCTGACCAGCGTGGACTCGCTGCTCGACAGCCTCAACGCGCCGCCGCCGCGCCCGGGGCTGGTGCGCGGCCGCGACGCCACCGACCTGGAGACCCTGTCCGCCCTGGCGCGCGAGTCCGGGGTACGCGAGCGGGCGCGCTCGCGCCGTCAGGTCCGGCTGCTTTGGGACACGTGCCAGATCCCGGATTTCCGCAAGCTCGCCGACGACAGCCACCTGCGGCTCTGCGCACGGGTGTTCGACCACCTGGTCGGCGGCGGCACCCTGCCGACGGACTGGATCGAGCAGCAGATCGCCTCGCTCGCCCGCGCGGAGGGCGACATCGACACGTTGATGCAGCGGCTGTCGGGGGTGCGGACCTGGTCGTACGTCACGGCGCGGCCGGACTGGGTGCGTGACGCCGCCACCTGGCAGGGCAAGGCGCGCGAGGTCGAGGATCTGCTGTCCGACGCCCTGCACGAGAAGCTGACGGCCCGGTTCGTGGACCGGCGCGCCGCGATGCTGATGCGCCGACTCGACGCGTCGGAGACCACGGAACTGCTGTCCGCCGTGACCGCGCGCGGCGAGGTGGTGGTCGAGGGTCATCCGGTGGGACATGTCGGCGGCTTCCTGTTCGTGCCCGACCCGCTGGTGGAAGGTGCGGAGAAGCGGCTGGTGCAGCGTGCCGCCCGCCGCGCGCTGCGCGAGGAGATGCCGCGCCGCGTCGGACGCCTGGAGGCCGCGGACGACGAGGCTATCGTGCTCGACGACGCGCACCGGCTGCACTGGGACGGCGCCGCGGTCGGGCGGCTGCGGCCGGGACGGGGTGCGGACGTGGTCGGGGGGCGCGGGCTGGTGCGGCCGGTGGTCGAGGTGCTGGACAGCGAGTTCCTCGACGGGCCGCAGCGCGAGCGGGTGCGGCTGCGGCTGCAGCGCCACGTCGATGCGGCGCTGCACCGCGACCTGGCACCGCTGTTCGCGGCGATCCGTGCCGCCGACGCGGACCCGGCGCTGCGCGGGCCGCTGCACCGCCTCGAGGAGTGCGGCGGCCTGGTGCCCGGTGCGACCGAGGCCGAGGTGCCGGCTGCGTTGCGCGGGCGGCTGAAGCAGCTCGGCGTGCGTGCCGGCCGCTTCGCGCTGTTCATGCCGGCGCTGCTCAAGCCCCGGCCGATGACCCGTCGCGCCGCGCTGTGGGGCCTGCAGCACGGCAGGTCGCCACCCGCGCTGCCGGCGCCGGGCATGGTCTGTCTGCCGGCCGTGACCGCGCGTGCCGGCGAGGATCCCGACTCCGCGTTCCTGCAGGCGATGGGCTGGGTCGCCGCGGGTCCGGTCTGGCTGCGGCTCGACGTGGCCGAGCGCGTGGCGCAGGAGCTGGCCTGGGCCACCCGGATGCGCGCCTCGGCGCTGCCCGCCGACCTGGCGTCGCGGCTTGCGGTACGGGCCGAGCTGCTGCCGCCGGTGCTGCGCGCGCTGGGCGTGCGCGTCATCCCGGCTGCCACCGGGAGCAAGGTGTACGGCCCGCCGGTGCCCTCGATGCTGGTGACGCCAAAGCGCAGGGCGTCGGACCCGCCGCAGCCGGTCAGGCAGGCCCGCCAGGCCGACGGGCCATTCGCCGCGCTGGCCGACTGGCAAGGCTAGGCCATCCACAGCGGGACTCCGGCAGGAAGGGCGCTGTGCTGGCCTGCCCGCTCGTGAAATGAACGCTTGCCGCAAGCGCTGGTGCGCCCGATACAGGCGGCCACCATGCGCACACCAAAAATTGAACACGTTGCCGCAATCCAGGCCCAGGACCTGATCAGCCCCGTGCGCCTTCCGGCTTCGCCAGCCCTGAGATCGCAAGCTCTGGCATCGCACGTCCAGACACGGCGCGTCCCGGTCCCGCAGCCTTCAGGCCCGACCTCGGAACGCGATCTTCGGCCCGGCATAATGCGCCGCTTCCTCGACCATCCCGCGATGATCCTGCCGCGCGACTTCACGCTGTTCCTGGTGGGCGCACGTACCGACGCCGCGATCGAGCGCACCCGCGCGGCACATGGCGCGCGGGCCGCGTTCGAGGCCGCCTACACGAAATCCGCCGATCCCTGGGCGTCGGCCGCGCCCCGCTACCGCTACCAGCAGCGCAAATACGAGCAGATCATGGCCCTGCTGCCGGACCGCCGCTTCCGCAGCGCGCTCGACCTCGGCTGCGGGCTCGGCCTGCTGTCGCAGCATCTCGCCGAGCGCTGCGACGCCGTGCTCGGCGTGGATGTCGCCGCCGCCGCCGTCGGCCACGCCCGGACCCGCGCCGCCGGCATCTCCAATCTCCGTTTCGAGCAGGGCGACCTGCTGTGCCTGCCGTCGGAGCTGGACGAGCGCTTCGACCTCGTGGTGGTCGCGGACACGCTGTATTACTTGTCCCCGCTCGACAACGACCTGCTCAAGTCGCTGAGCGCGCGCATCGCCGACCTGCTGGTGCCCGGGGGCGTGTGTCTGCTCGCCAACCATTTCTTCTTCGCCGCGGACGCGGACTCGCGCCGCTCACGCCGCATCCACGACGCGTTCGCCTGGTCGCACCGGTTCCGCGTGCACAGCGAGCACCGCAGGGCGTTCTTCCTCGCGACCCTGCTGGATCGCCGCGACGCCGCCACTCTGCCGGCGGTCAGTCTCGACGCCGTCTGACCGTCCGAGCCAAGGATGGCAGGACGCCCGGCCGAGTGTGGCGGGCGAAGATACCTGATACTGGCGGCCGGGATTGTTGGCCCATAGGCAAGCAAGGTTGGGCTCTGCCCAGACCCGCCAAAGGCCCGAGGCCTTTGGAAACCTTTCCCTTCAGCAAATGGACTCCAAAGGCTTGCCTTTGGCGGAGTTTGAGGCGGAGCCTCAACCTTGCTTGCCTCATCGGTCACGCAACAGAGCCGCTGGCATGACTGAAAGGATGCAGGCCCTTGAGGATCAACAGGTTCGGCCTCTTTGTCGCCGTCGCGGCAGCCCTGGCAGGGTGCTCCGCCGATACCGGCCAATGCGTTGTCCACCCGGTCGCGGAGTTGCGCACCCTCGATCCGCAAGGTCTGCCTCTCGTGAACGTCACGATCGGCAGCAGGCCGGCTGCGTTCGCGATTGACACGGGCGCCAGCGACTCGATGCTCGTGGGCCTCCTCGCGGATGAGGCCGGCCTCCGGGATCGCCGGTCCGGCGTCCAGATTTCCGGCGCCAACGGCGTGGCGTCGAACCGCACCGTGACCGTATCCTCCCTGACCGTCGGATACGCGACGGCACAGGACGTCCAGTTCTTCGTGTATGGAAGACGGCTGCCCGTGACCCGCACGGACGGGACACCTGTGGACGGGCTGTTCGGCGGCGACTTCCTGTCGAACTACGACCTCTTCCTTGACCTGGACGGGCGAAAGGTCGGGATCTACCAGACCGAGCACTGCAACGGCTCCACCTTCCTACCGCTTGGGCGGTCGGAGTTCATGGTTCCGATCGTGCGATCGCGCACCCGGGTGGTCGTCACGGCCAGCATCGATGGCCATGCCATGCCGTTCCTCCTCGACTCCGGAGCGAGCGGTACGTCGATTACCGTCGAGTACGCCCGGACGCTGGGGCTGACGTCGGACGCGCTGGCAGCCGATCCGGTCCTGGACGTCCGGGGAACGGGAAGCCATAAGGTCGTAGCGCGCGTCCACCGTTTCCGGGAGTTCGCGCTGGGCGACGACCATGTCCAGAACCCGGCCATTGTTATCTTTGCTGGCTCTCAGAATGTCCTGGGCAACGACTTCCTGCGCAGGAACCGCGTCTGGATTTCGTATGCTGGCCATCAGCTTCATGTTCAGCCCGTACTATCCACGCCCCGTTCATGACCGGGCGGAGTCCGGTGACTTCGTCCCTGGATGACGTCCCGGCATGCCGCTCTGGCGCAAAGGAACGTCCAGCGGATCAGCTATAGATGTCTCCGCACCGCTCAACAGCTGCGACAAGAACTGGACAGTCCCGTTTCTTGGCCGCTGTCCGTGCTACGGCGAGACCTCCTCCAGCCCGTGCGTGATCGACTCTGCCAGGGCGTGCGCCACGCAGCGGTAGCCCAGGTCGTTCATGTGCAGCCCGTCCGAGGCGGCAAATTCCTGCATCGCGTGCCCGTCCGCCGCCCAGGAGTCCATCAGCGCGCTGCGGGCGAACAGCCCCACGCCCTGCTCCGCCGCCACCGCCGCCAGCGCCTCGTTGATCCGCGTGTTCTCCGGCGCCGCGATCATGCGCGGCGTGCGCTGGTTGTCCATCAGGATGACGTCGACACCCGCCGCCTTGATCTTGGCGATGCCGCTGGCCACCAGCCGGCGGAACACCGAAGGGTCGACATCGCGCAGCGCCCCGTTCGCGCCCACCTGCCAGATCACCAGCTGCGGCCGCACCGCGAGCACGTCGGTGTCCAGCCGCGCCAGCTCTTCCGCCGCGTCCTGCCCGCCGATGCCGCGGTTCACCACGGCGAAGTCCGCGCGCGGGAAGGTCTGGTTCAGCGTCGCCTGCAGGATCGCCGGATAGGAGTGCGCGATATCGCTCGCCATCCAGCCCTGCGTGGAAGACGAGCCCACCGCCACCACCAACAGCGGCTTGTTCGCCGCAAGTGCCGCCGCGGTGTGCGGCAGACCCGGCGCCGGCACCGGCGCCACTGGGCATTCCGGGAACTCCGGCACCGCCAACGCCACCCGCGGCGCCGGTCCGGCCTGGGCGAACGCCGCGGGCATCCCCAGGCCCAGCAAAACGGTGAGGGTACCGGCGCAGGTTCGGCGGCACGGGAAGGGCGAGAGTGCGTTCATCGTGCCAAACCAAGCCCGTCCGTCCCGGAGTGACAAGCCCTGTTTGCGCCTGATCCACAAACGACAGAGAAGGCCAGAGGCTCTGCCTCAGGACTCCGCTCAAGACCGACCTTTGAGAAGCCACTTTCTCAGAACATTTTCAGGTCTGTCGGGTTCGGTTGCTACCCGACATGGCTTGGTGGTGCCGCTCTGCCAGCGTTCCCATATCACTTTTGGCCATGCCCAAACCTTGTGTTGCCCTAAAATGCTCTAAAAAAATAGTTTCAAAGGCCTCGGCGTTTGGCGGGTCTGGGCAGAGCCCGAACTTGCTTGCTGTGAAGCGAATCGCAGGCGCCGCTACGACGCGGTGCCACCCACCGTGATGCCGGCCATCTTCAGCGTCGGCTGTCCCACGCCCACCGGCACGCCCTGACCGTTCTTGCCGCAGGTGCCGATGCCGTGATCCATCGCCGGGTCGTCGCCCACCATCGACACCTTGGTCAGCGCGTCCGCGCCGTTGCCGATCAGCGTGGCGCCCTTCACCGGTGCCGTGACCCGGCCGTCCTCGATCAGGTAGGCCTCCGAGGTGGCGAACACGAACTTGCCCGAGGTGATGTCCACCTGGCCGCCGGCGAAGTTCACCGCGTATAGCCCGCGCTTGACCGAGCGGATCATCTCCTCCGGCTTCGCGCTCCCGCCCAGCATGAAGGTGTTGGTCATGCGCGGCATCGGCGCATGGGCGTAGGACTGCCGCCGGCCGTTGCCGGTGGCGCGCACGCCCATCAGGCGAGCGTTCATCCGGTCCTGGATGTACTCCACGAGAATGCCGTCGTCAATCATCACCGTGCGGCCGGACGGCGTGCCCTCGTCGTCCACAGTGATCGAGCCGCGGCGGTCAGGCAACGTGCCGTCGTCGACCACGGTCACGCCCGGCGCCGCGACACGCTGCCCCAGCAGGCCGGCAAAGGCAGAGGTCTTCTTGCGGTTGAAATCGCCCTCCAGACCATGCCCGACAGCCTCGTGCAACATGATCCCGGGCCAGCCCGGACCGAGCACGATCTCCATCTCGCCGGCCGGCGCCGAGCGGCTGTCCAGGTTCACCACCGCCTGGCGCAGCGCCTCGTCCACCGCGCCGCGCCAGGTGCCCTCGTCGAGCACGCGGCTGTAGCTGAAGCGGCCGCCGGTGCCGTAGGAGCCCGACTCGCGCCGACCGTCCTGCTCCACCACGACCGCCACGTTGAGGCGTACCAACGGGCGGATGTCGGCGGTGCGGCTGCCGTCGCCGCGCACGATCTGCACCGCCTGCCACTCGCCGAACATCGAGGCCATGACCTGCTTCACCCGGGGGTCGAGGCCGCGCGCATAGGCGTCGATCTCGCCCAGCAACGCGGTGCGCACCGCGAAATCCATGTCCGACAACGGGTTGATGTCGGAATAGAGCCGCGAGTTCGTCGCTCTCGGCGGCTCCGCCTGCACGCCCGAACGCCCGGCCCGAACGCCCGACACGGTCGCCGATGCCCGCGCCAGCGCCGCCTCGGAAATCTCGCCGGAGTGCGCGTAGCCCGCCTCCTCGCCCAGCACGGCGCGCAGCCCGAAACCCTGCGTCGTGTCGAAGCCGGCCGAGCGGATGCGGCCCTCCTCCAGGGCGATGTGCTCGCTTTCCCGGTACTCCAGGAACAGCTCGCCGTCCTCGGTGCCAGCCAGCGCCTCCGCGGTCATCCGCGCGGCCGAGTCGCGGTCCAGCAGGGCGCCGGGGCGGTCGAAGAACAGCGCATCGGTGGCGGCGAGTGGCGTTGGGGCATCGGACATGACGGTCTCCAGGAGCTTCGGGCGCTGCACGACATATGGGGGCAGAGCGACACACGCCACCAGGGACTGGAGTCAAGGCCGAGGCTCTGGCTGCGAACCCGTCACAGGCGAGCCCCCTCGGATGCTCCATCAAAAGCAGCGCGTTGAAAGTCCGCGCTTGAAGCTACCATCTGACAACGCTCCGCCAGATGGCTGGAGAGCTGTCTTCCCAAGATATCACGCCGCCACTCCAGAATGTCCTGCCAGCTGCTGGAACACGGTCCAAGCAAACGATTTTCAAAGGTCCCGGCCTTTGCCGGGTCTGGGCAGAGCTCGGCCTTGCCTGCTGACAGGCTGCCAGGACTCAGGCAGCGCGAGGTACGGTCATTGCCTGATGAATGGCTTCATCGATGCGCGCCTGTATGGCGGCACGCTCCTCGGCCCAAACCTGGAGGGCGCGATCCGTGGGGAGGGGGTGGGCATCGCCGCGATCCTGGGACATGGGATGGCTCCTTGAGGCAGCAGACCCTGACGTGGCCTGCTGCACCCTAGGTCGCATGTCTGAACGGAACTTGAACTGCGGACGGTGCAACCCTGGCATGGGGATGGCGCGCCTGCGGCAAAAGCATGGCACCGGCGAGCGGATGCAACGACCTCATGACCGGTGTCGCGGCGCCGGCGGACGATGTGTCCGGGGCATGGCGCCCCGGACCGCAGCGGTCAGGTATTGGAGTCGCTGGCCGTCGCCTTCTTGTGCATCATCGGCTTGGCCATCTTCATGCCGGACGCCTTCTGCGCCTCGGTCAGGTGCTGCTGGAGGGTGGGCAGGGTGTTCATGGCATAGGCCTTGATGTCGGCGTCCTGGCCGTTCTGCGCCTCGTCCTGGAATGCCTGCACCATCGCTTGGTGGTCGGCAACCTGACCATGCATGTAGTCGCGGTCGAACTTCGCACCCTTTTCCGCCGTCATCATCGTCTTCTGCTGGTTCTGCGTCTCGCTGAGGTCGGTGGGCGGGGTCACGCCCTTGGCCTGCACAAGCTTCATCAGTTGGTCGTTGGCGGCGCCGTGGTCCTTGATCATCTCGCTGGCGTAGGCCTTGACGCGCGGGCTGCGGGCATTGGTCTGCGCCAGCGTCGCCATCTGCACCTCGGCCATGCCGTCCTGGGCCGCCATGGTCACGAAGGTCTGGTCGGCAGGGGCGAGCGCGGGCGGGGGCGGCGCCTCGGCGACCGGAGTCGTGGTGTTGTTAGTGGAGCAGGCGGCGACAGGCAGCAGAACCAGTGCAAAGCCCCAGCGGATCATGCGGTTCATAGTCGGATAGCCTCCTCAAGGTGACGAACGGCCCGCAACTGCGTGCCCTCGGGTGAGAGAACGCGCCGCGGGCAGCGGCGTTCACCCTGACAGGAACGATGGCAAGGCTTTCGTGTCGCAGGCGTCACGTTGTGGCCCGACAACGCTCTGTCAGCAGGCAAGGCTGGCAGCAGGCAAGGCTGGGCCCTACCCAGACCCGCCAAAGGCTCAGGGCCTCTGGCGGAGTTCAGAGACAGAGCGCCCGGGTGATGTCTCAGTTCGAGACTCAGCGAGCAAGGCAAGGGCTCTGCCCTCGATCCGCCAGAGGCAAGCCTTCGGACTCCTTTCCTCAAGGGACAAGTTCCCAACGGCCCCATGCTCGAAGGAGGGAGCCCTTGGCGGGTCTGGGCAAAGTCCGGCCTTCTGCCGCCTTCAGCAGTTCCCGCCGGCGCTCTGCACACTGACCCACCACCGGCACAGCCCTGGCCTTTCAAACTGGAGCACCACCAGCGTCCAGCCTCGCTTGCTTCGCGGGCCATGCCCGGCCACCCTCGGGATGTCTGCACGAGGATGATTGCGTGGCCCCTGCCCTGACGCGTCGCGGCCTGCTGGCCGCGGCCTTTGCCATGCCCTGTGTGCAGACCACGCCGGCCGGAGCCGCCGTGGCCGATCCGATAGGCGCGATTGAGCGGCGCCATGGTGGGCGGCTCGGCGTGTTCGTCCTCAATACGGGGTCGGGCGCGGTGCTGGCGCACCGGGCCGACGAACGCTTCCTGCTGTGCAGCACATTCAAGGGCGTGCTGGCGGCGTTGGTGCTGGCGCGGGTCGATGCCGGGCGCGACGATCCCGCGCGCCTCGTGCCATACGACGAGAAGGACCTGGTGGCTCCGTCGCCGGTGACGGAGGCGCACGTGAGGAAAGGCGCGCTGCCGGTGGGGGTACTGTGCGCGGCGATTCTCTCGGTCAGCGACAACGCGGCAGCGAACCTGCTGCTCGCGCGGGTGGGAGGGCCGGCGGCGCTGACGGCGTTCGCGCGAGGGCTGAAGGACGGGGTCACGCGGTTCGACCGGTTCGAGCCGTATGCGGGACAGCGCTCGGGCGTGCTGGACACCACCACACCGCGGGCGATCGTCGGCACGGCGCGGACGCTGCTGCTGGAGGACGCGCTGCGGCCGGCGTCGCGGGCGCGGCTGGAGGAGTGGATGGCGGCGTGCGAGCCGGGGCGGGTGCGGCCGCGCGCGGCGTTCCCGAAGGCGTGGGAGGCGGTGGACCGGACGGGGACCGGGGACGGGGCGTGCAACGACTACGCGCTGGTGCGACGGGCGGGGCGCGGGGCGCTGGTCATGGCGGCGTATCACGATGCCTCGGGGATGGAGATGGCGGCGCAGGAGGCGGTGCTGCGGGAGGTGGGGGCGACGGTGGTGGCGTGGGCGGGGTGATGCGAGGCGGGTGAGGGCTCAGCACAGTATGAAGCTCGCTCGAAGCCTTCACCATATACGGCCTCTAAGTTAGATATATTAACTTAAAGGCTTGGGGGCGACGTTGAGTTGGCAGGATCAAGGGCGACAGGAGCATGGGTGGTTCGGCAACGGCACTGCCGCCGGGCACACTGATGCCGACGACGGACGATTCATCGGGTCTGATGGTCTTGGCCAGCGCATCACCGCCGTTGCCTACAGTGCGATCGCATCTCTCCCACGCGCGGTGCGGGCATGGGCCGAGAGGCAGCTCGATGCGCGGTCGCTGTCGCGATTGACCGAGGTGATGACGGCCTGGTCTCGCGGAGGCAAGCTCGATCCGGCGAGCTTTGCCGAGCACTTCTTCGGACGCGAACGGACGATCCTGTCGTGGCGAAACTTCGCGGCGCTGCGCAGGGAGCGGCCTCGGGAATGACCCATGCCGAACAGCGCGATGCGGGCGGCCAGCTTGCCGATGCGATGCAGATCGTCGGGCCCGACCGATGGCCGCGCTTCCTGGTGGATGCACAGGAGCGCGCCCGCGATCCGGCGACGGTTGCGGCTGTCGAGGCGAGCCAGCAGCCGCCGCCACGGCATGGCGTGGATGCCATCCGCCCGGTGTATCCGCTCGAATACTTGTTAGGGATTGGCGCCGCTGGTGTCGCGGGAGGCGCCGCCGTGGCGGCACGCGGAGCCGGAAGGGCGATCCTGAGGCAGGTCTTGCCCGAGAGCAAATCGCCTGGCGGCAGCATCGCTCCGGCAGATGCGGGAAGAGAGGCGAATGCTGATAAGCCTTCGGATACTCCCCCGGTTGGCAGGCCAGCCGCGCCGGCTTCAACTTCTCCCGACACGAACCAGACCGCGCCGAAGATCAAGGTCAGCCCTGAACGGCGAATTCACATCCTCGAAGGTGAGGCAAACGGGGGCGGCGGCCATCGATTCGGAACGGGCATTTCAGAAAAAGCGAATTTCCTGCCAACTGGTCTGACGATAAGGTTATCGAAGAGGTTGAGAGTGTGGCCAATGACAGCAAATCAAAGCCGGAGCTTCAAACTAACGGACGAATCAGCTTGACCGGCACGCGGGATGGAATCGAAATCAAGGTCGTCATCGACCCTGATGGAACGACCGTTCGCACAGCCTTTCCAACCAACATGCCACGCAATCCGAAAGCAGGCTCATGACTGATATTCATCCTAGCATGCATATTACGAAGCTTTTCGAGGTATTGTTTCAAAATCTTTCAGATACTTGGTCTGAAGAAGACTTGAAGGTTCCACGAATGTTTGTCGATCATAATGAAGTAGAAGAAGCAATTGACGAGCTAATTGCAATCGGATTCCAGAACACTGTTGGATTTAATATGGAGCAATCTAAACAAATCGAGAATATCGTTAGTTTTATGGAGATGAAAGACCTATTATGGGTAGATAAGCTTCGTAAATACGTCTTTGATAAAATGTGATTACCATTTTTCGTCGGTGCACGAATTGAATACCGACGGTTATCTATCGCCTGGCTGAACCCTCTGCCGCTGCCTCAAGCTTTTTGCGCAGCTCAGGAGGGCAAGTTCCACTTATATCGTTGAGTCTGAATGCCGACCCGCTCGCGTTTCCTGGTTCGAGCTGAGAGACTCCGTTCTGCTGGAAGCGGCAACATCCGTGAACGGGTCAACACCTCGGCTCGGCGGTGTCGGACCTGTGGAGAAGGTCGCCATCCCTGACTCAAGTCATGGATTCTCAAGGCGAGCCTTGAGCGGAGTCCAGAGGCAGAGCCTCTGGCCTTGCTTGCTTCCTGTGGCCACGCACTCACCGCGCGTGGCGGAAGCGTTCGACGGCGGCGACGAGGGCGCGGCGGACGCCGGGTTCGAGGGCAGAGTGTCCGGCGTCGGGGATGACGGTGAGGCGGGCCTGGGGCCAGGCGGCGGCCAGCTCGAAGGCGGAGGTGGCGGGGCAGACCATGTCGTAGCGGCCTTGGACGATCTCGGCGGGGAGGTGGGCGATGCGGTGCATGCGGCCGAGCAGTCCCTCGGGAGGCAGGAACAAGCTGTGGGCGAAGTAGTGCGCCTCGATGCGGGCGAGGCCGAGTGCGGTGCGGTCCTGAGCGAAGGAGGCGACGGTGTCCGGGCTGGGCAGCAGGGTGGAGCAGGAGCCTTCGTAGACCGACCAGGCGCGGGCGGCCGGCTGGTGGACCAGGGGGTCTGGATGGGTGAGGCGGGCGAGGTAGGCGGCAAGGACGTCGCCGCGCTCGTCCTCGGGGAGGTGGGCGAGGAAGGCGGCGTGGGCATCGGGGAAGACGCGGGCCATGCCGTGAAGGAACCACTCGACCTCGGGAGCGCGACCGAGGAAGACGCCGCGGAGCACGAGGCCGATGACGCGCTCTGGGTGGGCCTGAGCGTACGCCAGCGCCAGGGTAGAGCCCCAGGAGCCGCCGAACAGCAGCCAGCGCTCCAGGCCGAGGTGGGTGCGCAGGGCCTCGATGTCGGCGACGAGGTGTGCGGTGGTGTTGGCCGACAGCGCGCCGAGGGGGCGGGAGCGGCCGGCGCCGCGCTGGTCAAAGATGGCAACGCGCCAGAACTGGGGGTCGAAGAAGCGGCGGTGGACGGCCCCGGCGCCGGCGCCCGGTCCGCCGTGCAGGAACAGGGCGGGGCGGCCGTGGGGATGGCCGACCTGCTCCCAGTACATCACGTGGCCGTCGGACAGCGGCAGGTAGCCGGTCTCGAACGGGCCGATCTCGGGGAACAGGTCGCCACGTGGCATGGGGGCGGAGTGTAGGAGGGCCGGGGGGGCAAGGCGAGGGGGATACGGGACGGAGAAGGGCTCGAACTGCCGCCTGCGATCCTGCACGGAGCTGGGATCAGGGATCGATGCTTTCAGCGGCTGTCTGGGGTCGCCGACGGAGGCGGCATTCTGGTCCGGACAGCATGTCCGGGTACCGGCTTCCGGTTGGTTCCCCAGGATCGATGGAGCTATCCCGACACGGCGCAGGCAAATGGCAAGACGATCTGCTCGCTACAATCCGTTGGCGGGGCGCACCCACTGGACGGCTGCACCGAGGATGGGAAGGGACACGAGGCAGGAGGCCGTCTTCAAGT